>Ga0190314_1000260_pt1 | contig 20106 bp, 41 predicted proteins | sample 4870071112_MG_FD_165055 | JGI IMG/M metagenome (GOLD analysis project Ga0190314, IMG submission 165055) | Hydrothermal vent sediment bacterial communities from Southern Trench, Guaymas Basin, Mexico - 4870-07-11-12_MG | ecosystem: Environmental > Aquatic > Marine > Hydrothermal vents > Sediment ...
GTATTGCATTAGTGCTTTGTATTGCCCTTCGGCGTCCCAGATTTTTTCCACGATGCGTTCAAGAATTTTGCTCATCCCAATCACCCCAGATTTGTTTTTTTCTTCGGTAGTGTGGGGGAAAAAAATTAGAGAAATAAATAACAAACCAAACAAAGAAAGTAAAAAAAAGAACAGCAATAATTATTTCAGCGCTAACTTAAAGTGAGGTACATCGACACCTTCCTTTTCACCGTAAATTGTAGGCCATGGTTCATATTTGCTTTTCTCTTTGTAATATAGTTGCCAGCCCTCTCGCTCCATTGCTTCCAGCATTTTAATTACCCTCTCAATAATCTCTTCCCTCGACAACTTATAACTAACCTTTAACTCGTCTCCTCCGCATCTTTCATGGTTTGCATCCCTGAATTCATAGATGACTTTCTGGAACTCAGTTCTTTCTATAAATCTTTTTATATCTTCCATTTTTCTTCACCCCTTTATTTTTTTTTTCTTCGTTTGGTTTTCGGAAAAAATTAAGAGAAGTAATAACAAATCAAACTCCAAATCACGTTTGAACCCAGAATCAGGTAAATTACAATTTTAGCAAAGTCGTCCAGACCCAGAATATCTCCTCCGATAGGGTTTGGGTGATATTAAACTGATTGCAATTTTCGTAACATTTAAATACAACAAAGAGCAATTGTCTTCAAATACCCGAAAAGCCCTTCAAGGGCGAGATGTGGGTGTAATCGCTCAGGATGAGGGGAGTTCCGTTCCCCCCGAAAGCCCGTCAATGAGTGGAGACGGGAAGGCTTCCCGCTTGAAAGTGGTGAAGCCAGAACGGGGTCTGAGGGGTTTTAAACTGAACCAGAGGGAGCTAACTTGTCGAAGGACGGATACTTCGATTTCCTCTTAGATTTCCCTGAGAAAAGGAAAATGAAAGAAAGAAAAAGAAGGGAAGAACGAACAAGAAAGAAAAGAAGAAAGAAAAAGAGAAACGGAGAAACAGCAACAACAAAAAAGTGGATTAAAAGGGGGTTTGGTAGGAATTAGACGATTCTCTCTGAGACAACTTTGATCTCCTTGATTCGTTCTAAGCCAATTGGTATAAACTCGGCCTCTCCGTTTTCCTTGAGTCTCCGCTCTACGATGAACCTATAAATTGGTCTCTTGTCAATGGCTAAGAGCTGTTGAATCAAGTGCGGTGGTAGGACAACCACGTAGGCATCTGCTTTTACTTCGTCTGCGAAGGCTTTTAGCTCCTTGACGTCATTGACAGTTTCTGCGAATTGAGTAACCTCGTAGTCGTTGAAGGCTTGCTTTAGGATTTTATTGTTCCTTTGTGTCAATTCGTGCCTACTAACCCAAACAAGCTTCATCTTATCACCTCCTTACTTTATTTTTTTTTCTTCACAAAGTATGGGAAAAAAATTAAAGTTGTTTGACCTCTTTTATTTCGAATGACCCGTACCATCCAGTTGGTATCTTGACACGGATAATTTTTCTATCTTTGAGGAAAAACAACCTTACCTTCTCACCTTGAATGAAAGCACTTACCAACACTGCCCCCTTCAACGGTTCGAAGAGCTTTGGGGCATTGGTTTCCCAAAGCTCATCAACATTAACCTCTTTCATTTCCTTGCACACGCTCATTTTCACCACCTCGTTGGGACTTGGGTGGTGAGTTAAAGAAATTAATCAGAAGAATAAACGCTGAACTCAATGCGGTCAAATTCGAATCTGTCAATCTCTCCATCGACCTCAACGTGACCTCTAACGGGTTTAACCAATTCAACGACGACTTTAGAACCTTGAAACTCATTGAGGCTCTTAGCAACGGCATCTTCGATTTCCTCAAGTGGAGCCTCTTGACCTTCAACAGTAACTCGCTTTAAGAACTTTTCGAATTTGGACACTGCCACCTTAACGGCATGAGCTGTCTTCTCGATTGAAGGGAACTCCTTTTGAATGGCAAGACAACATGCAACCTCTGGGAAGTCTTCATCAGGAACTAATACGTCAATAACCCAAGTCATGGCAACACCTCCATTAGGTCATGGGTGTTGTTGAAGGGTTACTAGGGCGTTTGAGAACGCTCTCTGAGAGGCGTTGTGAAGGTAACATATATACTATATACACCCATATTTTTATCTCTTGTGATTATAAAAGTGAAAACCAATTTCAGCGGAGATTCAGCAAAAAAATTAATGTTGATGGCTGAGTAAGTGTAACGCTTCCCTGAGTTTCGCTGTTACGCTTAAAATGTCCTCAGCGTCCAAGTGGTCTGAGATTTCCAAGCAGTTGATGACTTGTTTGATTAGGATTTTAGGGTCAGTCATTACACCCACCTCGAAAACCATTTGTTGCAGTTCTTACACAAGATTAGCTCTTTTACGAACAGTCCTCCCGCAGTCGAACTAACGTTGAGCAGTTCTAAGTTTTCTTCACTACCGCAGTAAAGACATCTTAACTCAGTCCACATATTTTTTCACCCCTGTTAGGGAAAGGGTGAAAAATAAAAATAGAAAGATTAGCAGTCGTCGTCGTAGTTGAGCGGATAGATTTCAAGCAGGTAACACAGTTTATTCTCTCGCTTTTCTAAGGTGACGATCGAACTCGCTGTTACTTTCCAATCGTAGCTCTCATCGTCAAATGTCCTATAAACTTGCATGTGTAGTGCAAAGTAGTTGTATTTGTAGTCAAGGTCGTTTAGTAAATCATAGATTTTCGCTTTAAGGTCTTCTGGAAGCTCGTCGTCTCTGTGTTCACTAAGTGCCTTTTCTGTGCTAAGCTTTTTCGGTTCGATCCCGAACGCTTCTTTGAATCTTTGTTTAAGTTCTTCTTTTTTCTTTTCTACTTCCAGTTGCCTTTTAGCTAACTCAACCAAACTACTTACTTTTTCCCAACCCATTTTTATCACCTCTAATTATTTTTTTTCTTCATTAGGAATGGAAAAAAATTTTAGAATCCTTTTCTAACCAGCTCTCGACCGCAAATCGGACAAACTAAGCTCGCAGACTTCACTTTCGGTTTCTCTAAGTCCTTGACCTCAACCTCAACGACCTTTACGGGGACAGCTTTGATTTCCTCGTCCTCAACAGAAACAGAAATAAAAAGATTGTTAGGGAGTTTTTTAACTAACTTAGTCCCACAACGGCACATGGTTTCACCTCAGACACAAAAAGATTAAATGTAATCGAGGATTGACTCACCAGTTACGTTCTCTACAGCTCCATCGCAGTCTATTAAGGATTCTATGAATTCCTCATCGAACTTAGCAACTTTTAGCTTTGAGCAACACTCGGGGCAGATTTTCTCTTTCCAAATCAAGTCAATTACGACTTTGTCTCCGTATTCTTCGATTAGTCGCCTTTGCATCCATCCCTTGAAGGTCTGCTTACATTTCTCACAATACATCGTTGGAATTCCTTTACAGGCTGGACAACCTTTTCCTTTGAAGAACATCTTTCTCTCTTCTTCCGTGAAGTCCTCGTCCAGAGACAAAACATCCCAAGGCTCACCACAGTTCTTGCAATACACATCAACCATACCTACCAACCTCCTTATTTTTTCTCTCCATTAGGACTTGGAGAAAATAAAAAGATTAGAAATCAAAAAGCACAAATCTTAATTTTCCTCGTCGTGAACCCACACCTAACGCATTGGTATAAAACCTTCTCTTCTCCGTTAGTTTCCTCTTCTTCTTCGTCTTCGCTGTCGATAACGATGACATCAAAGTGAGTGCAACCGCAGACCGGACAGATAGCAATCATTTTACCACCATTAGGAATTGGAAAAAGTTAAAATAACTTCTCAAGTTTTTTAAGTTCTTTTACATATTCGCAATTTATAGGAATATCTCCTATATCGCAAATCCTTGCAAAGACACATTCTCTTCCAGTGTAGGGACAATACATAGTCTCACCGTCATTCCTCAAACTGAACTCCGAGCATAAGTAGCATTTCCGTTAGGATGTCTTCAAGTTCTCTATTGCGGTTTTTGGTGCTGATAGCTCTCTGGCAGTCTTCACAGACGAATTCTTCTCTTTCGGCTTCTTCAAGTTGCCTTCCGAGGTCGGCTAAGCTTTCAATTGGTGAATATTCATCATAGACATCTCTACCACACTTTGAACATCGCCTCATCAAGTAGAACCTCGTTTTATATCCATCAGTGGCAACGATTTTTACTCCATCGCACTCAAATATCGCTTTGCTTGTAGATTGTGGAACAATCCTCTCTGGCTCTACATGGAACTTTTCCTTGAATGCCTTTTTTACCTCCTCTACGAACCTAATCATTTCTTTCCATTTTTTCTTTTCTATTTCCTTCTTTTTCCTTTCCCATTCCTTCTTGGCCAGCTCAACCAAACTCATACACAACACCTCCTTTAATTTATTTTTTCTTCGTTAAGTGGGTGGAAAAAATTATAGAGTGTATTCGTATGTCTCTTCTTTCTCAAGTTCTTCGATTTCTTCTCTCAGTAGCTCAACTAAGTCGTCTAAGTCTTCTTTCGTTACATCTACATCTTCCATTTGCTCGTTTAAAGCATAAATGAAAGCAAACGCTTTTTCATCGACGCTCTTAGCTCTGTGAATGTATTTGTCGTTTAGTTCTATTGCAAGTCCGTCAGGTGTCTCCGTTGTCTTTAATCTCATCCATGCTTTCTCTAACATGTCTTTCTTCTCATTTCCTTCTACATACACTCTAAAACCAACACATCCTACTTTATTTACCGACTTCTCAAATCTCAACTTCATCTAATCACCTCCTATTATTTTTTTCTTCGTTAGGTTATGGAAAAAAATTGAAAGATTAAAAATTAGATAAATGGCTTAATCTCAACACCCTTGTTGTTTATTTTCATTAGAAAGAGGATTTTTCCTCGTCCAAACTTCCTTGACCTCCAAGCCTTTATTGTGCATGTCGTTTCGTTCTCGTTAGTCCTCTCCAACTTAGTCCTCCAGATTTCCTTGTAACCAAATTGGCTTTTATCACCGAATGGTGGTAGCTGATCCTCTGGAATATTTTTACCGAAAGGAGACACTGGTTGGTTAGTTACAACGGCAAGTGCCTTGTTCCTCCAAGTAGCAACCTTGAGGTAGTGAGTTAGTGTTACACACTTTAACAGCATGTCGCCTCTTTCTTTCATCGAAGCCATTGCGAACTGTGTGACGACAGGGAAACCCATTGAATCCAGTATGTAAAGGTCTGCCTTCGGCAAGTTGGCACAAGTGTTGATTATGTCCTTAAGTTCTGGTGAGTAGTAGTAAATCAGGTTCTCTGGCTTTTCTGTTTCATCGAAGTTTAAGTTCCTCTCGGAGTCAATGAATACTACCTTTTTTCCGTTCTTTACAGTCTCACGCATTAGTTCAAGGCAGAACATGGTCTTACCTGTCCCTGTGTCTCCGAAGATTTGCAATACATCATACCCTACCAGCTTCAACAACTTCTCATACAGCATTTTTCTTTCACCTCCTTATTTTTTCTCTATTTTGGTCGTGGGAAAAAATTAATATTCAAGTAGCTTGAGCTGTTCATCCGTGGCTCGGTCAATTTTTCTTAGAAACTCTCTTAACCTATCCTCGTCCATCCACTGTGCACTTATGCTTTCGAACTGAAACGCTTTACCGTTTGAATACTTGAACACCGCAAACTCACCGCACCCATTGCACTGCTCCGCAAAGCAAAAGTCGTTCCAGATGAACGCAGTTCCGACAGTCCAACAACCGCCTTTGAGTTCTCTTATCAAATCCTCAATGTCATCGACTTCCCAAAAGGACAAATGACCTTTCAGCCATGGATTCTCTTTTGAGGCTTCAATAAACGCCTTCATCTTATCCCTTATCCCGTCGCAGTTCTTGACGATCCTAATCGCTCTTGCAATCCGCTTTATTGCTTCTTCCTTGTTGCCTTTCTTAACGTAGAACATAGCATTTTTGAGCAAAACCTCAATTTCATCGGTTATTTTGTCTTTACTCGGCTTTGAAATCTTTGTAACGACAAATCCCGTTAGCTCGCAGAACTTCTTGATTTCCTCGAACAGCTCTTCATCTATGTCCGCAATTATTACGTAGCTTTCTAACCCGTAAACCGATACGTGGCAGTCTATGAAGAACTCAACTTCACTCTTCTCAAGAAGGCTTTCTATCTCCGAAAAGTATGCCGAATACTCATCCGGGAACGGACCTACTTCAACCCACACCTTAACCACCTCTTTTAATTTTTTTCCTCGTTGGGAATAGGGGAAAAAATAAGAAAAAGTTAAACATAATCACCCAAGTCCGTCTGCCTAAGCTCTACACCTACCTCAACGTTATGACCGAGTTCTCTTAAGGCTTTTGCGGTTAGATCTATTAAGTTCCTGAGAGTTCCATGTGCTCTGGCAAGTTCCATGAAGTTAAACGGCTTGAGCTTCATGTAGTAATCTCTGTATCCCTCTGCTATATGTTTATCAACATGCTTTTTCTTCTCTCTTTTGTCGATTGGTAAGTAGTAGCACGCTTCATCCCAGATTTCCATGTTCGGAATCCATGTATGTTTGATAGTCATTAAGATCGAGGTCAGAACAATGTGGGCATATAGATTGTAAATTTCTTCGTCTCTGAAGACCTGAGTCTTGCAAAACCCTCTTGTTTTCCACACTCTGCCATGTTTGAAGAATTGGAAGTCAAATGATTCGATGTTAACAGGTTCTGGAAAGATTACCGTAACTCCAAAGCACTCTGACTCTTCGAGGATATATTCTTCTTTTATAGAATCTCTCTCACGGTCTCTGTAAAAGCTTATCCATTTGTAATAAATTTCTCCATTTTCTTTGTAGATTCTGTTCTCCACTACGGCACCCACGTCTTCGTATTCGTGGTAGATCAACCCCAATGCATGTGCAAACTGCTTAACGAACTCTACTGACGCTTTCGCATTTTTCAAACTACGTGTCGAACCTTCCCAATGTATTGTAATACCCATTTTTACACACCTCCTTTTTTATTTTCTTTTCTCGTTAGGTCTTGGAAAAGAAAAAATAGGAAAAAGATTAATTAAACCTTAAACCCCCAGTTCAATAGCTCTACTTTCCAGTTGTAGTTTACCTCAATGGCATTACTGCCACAATATGGACAAAATCTCGCGAAGTCGTCGTAGGCAAAGAAACTTTTCTTGCAGTTTTTACATGTGTATGCTACGATTTCCTCAATGTAATCTGCTAAGGCTTCAATTGCCATGTCTAGATCCATTTGCACCACCTCAATAAAGATTTAAATTCTCCCAGCTCTTACCGTTCTTCTTTAACTCAACAAAGACTCCCTGTGTTGTCTTAAACTCGTCCATCTTGGTCAAGGCGATGAACGTTGCTATAATGTGTTTACAGGCGTAGTTGATTTCGTCTGAGTGCTTGGCGAAGTCTTCGCAGTTACATAGGAACTTATACCCATTCCTTTTCACTGTGTATTGCTTTGGCTTTCCATACGTGCTGTCTAACGAGAGGACGGCAAATGTTTTGTCATCCACTTTAACTACTACAAACCGCATCTACACCACCACCAAATTCTTTTTTCTTCATTGGGAATGGAAAAAAAATTTAGAAGTTTTCATCTTTGCTGTCCACGTAAGCTGTTCTCTCGATTCTGTTGAACCTCCAAACTCCGTCTTCGTATTTAAAGACAATTAGCAGTCTGTAATAGCAGATGTGATGACAGACTAAAAAGCCGAGTTCGTCTTCGTTTGGTAACTCAGCTTCGTCGTAAACATCGAAATGATTATCCATGAACTCTTCTACCTCATCAAACTCTTTGAACTCAAGCTCAGACAATTCGTATAGGACTTCCTCAAGTTTGCTCTTGCTCAGCAGTTTCGGATCGACCAATTCACCGAGTTTGCACATCTCTGCGTCCGGGCAGTTTTCGTCGCATGGCTTGTTGTAGTATGGGTGAGTTACGTCTTTTGCACAAACCTCGAAATACGGATTTTTAACACGCATTTTTCATTACCTCCTGTTTTTTCTTCTCGTTAGGAATGGAAGAAAAAAAAAGAAAGAAAAAATAGAAATCAACAGTTTGGCTCAAACCTTGAGCAAACATAGTTAGGGTGCTTGTAGATCGGCGGGTTTCCGAGCATACATCTACCAGTGCATTCAGTCTCCGCTTTCCAATACTTGCAAACCATACATCTCCTCTTTGGGTCTGCGGGTTTCTTTAAACGCTCAAACAATTTCATGTTTACAAAACCACCTCCTATTTTTTTTCGTTAGGAATGGAAAAAAATAAAAAGAATTAAAAATCGTCACTCAAGGACTTCTTCGACGTCTATTAACTCTGCGTCTTTCCACTGCTCTTCCCCCGAACAATATCGCAGTTTTACGAATTTCCCGCTTGGGGATACTTCTATGACCTTCGCTTCGAATACCTGAGTGCATAGAAACGGTCTTATCAAAACCCTTTTGCCGACAAGACTTTTCCAGTCAGTCATTCTTATCACCTATCCTCGAACAAATCACTTTGTAGGCACATCGGGTGCATTCCCACTCTGCCTCTGGACCATTAGGAATCTCATCATTCTCTAAGCACTCCGCAAGATAGCTACCTCTCTTCTTCAACACCATGAATGCGTTTGTATCCGCTTCGCTCTCGAGGACTTTTACATCAAAAGATGTCCTCTGAACCTTGACCAAGTAAAATTTGGGTTTCTCCAATAGAACTGCATAAGCATTGGCTTGAGCAAAGTAGAACGGATCAAGCTCGATAGAGTCAAGTCTTCTTGTAAACTTGAATTCGTAAACTGCGTCCTCCGTAACTACGTCAGCTCTCCCCGACAACTTGTATCCGTTTCCTAACTCAGCCGAAACGGGGACTTCGAACTTGGCGTCCCTAAAGACGTCTAATTGGGAAAGAGCTAAGTGGAAAATCGAGCCTAAGACCATGTCCGATGACTGAACGGGAAAGGCGTTGAACTTGATGTTGAAAAACTGCCTTCTTAGACAAAACGGTAGCGTGGAGATGTAAATGGACTTAGGGTCTCTGTCGAACCAAGTAAATGATGAAAAAAAAGATTTCCTAATTTTTTCGGCTAAGGCTTGAACCTCGTTCATTAACTGTCACTTCGCCTCTCGTCTATGAATCTGCTAACCCACATATCTGCCCAGTGGAGAATTAACGTCAACGGTTTCTCGTTGTTCTTTAATTCGTCGCCTAATCCGTCGTAAAGTCCGTTATGATACAAAATTGCGTGGATTTCGTCCTCGTCTAAGTCGAAAAACTTAGACAAGTGGTATAAGCTTAGTGAAGCATGGTTTATTCTGCAACCTTTCTTATATCCCTCTTCCGTTTTAACATACGTTGGATTGTTGTAAAGACCAACTTTTCCGACGTCGTGAAATAGTCCAACAAAAACGACTTTTTGAATTGGTATGTCTGGTTTTAAGACACTGTAAAGCTCTATAGCAACTTTTGCAACGTTTAAAGAGTGCTGTGCAAGTCCACCGTCAAAAGCATTGTGCCATTTTGTGCTTGCTGGTGCCGTGAAAAAGCCAAGCTCGTCCAAGTAATCTAAAAATTTCAACAGCTTTTCTCTTTGTTCATTAGAAAAAAATTGATGTATAATGTCTTCGAACTCTTTTCTTATAGCTCGAACCTCGTTCATATCTCCTCTCCGAGAAGATTTGCGATCTCTCTCATTTCCTCTTCAAATTCCTCATCTTGCATTCTCTCTTCATCTTTTGCCAAGTCTTCTGGAGTTGGCTGGTAATCTTCAGCTTCCTCGTCTCCTAAAGGAATCACTCCAAAGCAACGGAAGTTGTAAGTCAAGTCTCCCTCGTAAGTGCTTTCCCTCAGCTTACCGACGATTAAGGACGGGGCATTAGGACTTCTAACGATCTTGCGTGCCTGCTCCTCCAAGTTACAAAAGACGCTTATGAACGGTCCCCTAACTGACTTAGAACCATACCAGATTGCTGTAACCTTGTAGTTTCCTGCGTTGGTCTTTCTGACCTCTAACAGATCGTCTCTGCTCGGAGCAACAACAAACAGCACGTCAAAGTTTTCGTATTTCAAGGCAAAGTTGTCGGAGTCCTTCATGTGTTCCTTAGCGAACTCCTTGATCTTGTCTAAAAACGTGGTCGGTATCGCCTCCGCTCTCGCTCTTGCCTGCTGGTATTTCCTCAAGAACTCCTCTCCAAATTCTCGCCTTATAACTTCTTCAACTGACATAACACATCACCTCCTCCTCTATACATGCGGGTATTTTTCTAATATTCTGGCTGTTAGTTCCGCCGAACGCAAAAACAGACGGGGCTTACATAGTAAAGCCATGTGTTCATTGATTATACCGGCGACGAAACCTGCAAAAAGAGCTTCCTTTTTATTCTTTGCTATGTTGACTAGTTCCCACACTTTAAAGATGCTCTTATTAAGGTATGCTTCTGCCGCCAGCTTATAGACTTCGTCTACTATTTCCTTAGCTCTGTCTCCGTCTACGGCCACCAAATCTAAAACATCCCACACATCGTCTTTACCTTCAGTCATAATACCACCTCTCGTTTTCAATCGTCACGAATTTAGGTATAACTCTAGGATAAACGTTCTTACCTTCCGGATAAAACATCAATGCTTCTAATGGAGCGTTGAACCTTATCGACGTTTTCACTAATGCGATATACTTTTTACATCGTGGTAGTCCGTTAATATCAAAAGTGGCGCGTGATGCATGACAGTCTTCGTGATCAAATCTACAATAACCCATAGCCCAATTGTCTGTCGTCCAAAACCAGCACATGTCTCTACGATCAAACCTCGGCATTGCTTATCACCTCCCCGTTTTCAATCAAACTTCCAATAAACGTAACAAACTTTACCATCATCCCGCTTCTCAACAAGAAGCCTAAAACCCTCCGACAGATATTTAGCCATTTCCTCTGAGATTAAACCGTTCTCTTGTAATAACCTTGCGAGTGTTGGTAGGTTCTCTTTACTTATGGGTGAATCGCTGTCTGTCAGTGTCATGTAAACGAGCTTTACGATTAACTGCACACAATCGTCCATGTGCATTATAGCAAACCTATACAAAGTTTCTCCGATGTATAGCACTTGCCTCATCAGATAGACGGTATCTGTAAACCACTCACATATGGCATCGGTAACACTCTCAGCACCTCTTCCGACCGAAGCAATTATGCTCGTAAATAGCCGATATGTAACTTGGTTGAGTTCACAATTAATCGGCTTAAACGTTGTCCTTTTTCCAGTAGCCAGCCATGCGTCTGTAGATATAATAATCTCCTCAACAAAGTGAAATATGTTCTCATACGGAATATACCATTTCCCCGTTATCGGGTCTAACCGTTTAAGTTTCTCAAAGTATTTTTCTTCATACCATTTTGTTTTTTCCATCAAATCACCTTTATATATCAATACCTAACTCCTTCATCTTTCTCTTAAGCCGCAAGCAGTATAAATGACTCAGAATCTCTAAACATATGAAAGCTATTGGTGCTACGATTAAAGGGATTATTAAGACTTCAGCTGGCATTAGAACCACCCGTTTTCCCTCAACCACTTATATATCTCAAAACCAGCTAAGAAGGCAATAAGCCCAAGTATTATGCCAATGCAGAACGATATCATTTTTGCTTCATCAATCACTATTACTATACATTCTGACATCGCTTACATTACCTCTACATTCAGTATTACTGTATATGCTTTCTTTTCAGTCATCAGAATCAACCTCCTCAAGTAGTTTCTTTACGTATCTTCCGATAATCTCTTCCATGCCATTATTAGTGTCGTCTTCGATTTCCTCATCTTTGTCTTGCTCAAAAAGCGGAATCACTGGGACTCCTTCTCGCAGAACATCCAGAGATGTTGCTATCCTGTTAAATGTGCATGAACCACTCGACGAAAAGAACATGCATTCAGACAGTTTACAGTTATCTTTTATCAAAGGACAGAACTTGGGCACTCTTTCTCGTCTTTTCTCCTCGTTTTCCATTTTAAGTCCACAGCGTGGGCAATCGTAGTAGTATTCGTCTGCTTTGATATTCTCATAGTTAGGATCAAATACCATTCTTCACCACCTCGACCCACTTTAACTTACGCTTACCTGCTTTGTCAAATAGTTGTAAAGCCCTTTCCGATTTCTCTGGATCTCTTTCAACTTCGACACGTATGTCAAACCCAAGTAGTTTCAGGAACAAAGCTACAATCGCTGTCGTCAATCTCTTTCTATAAACCCTCACCGCAAAGATAAAGTAAGCCACCGTTTTTCACCTCAAACTTTACTAACATGAGTTCTCTTAGCTCTACACTTAGGACAAGTCAGATAGATGTATCTCGCATTCGCCTTAACTTCACTCCACCAGTCCATTCTTGAGCCACAGTTATGGCAAAGCTCGTCAAACGGCACATTTTTTCTGTCGAAGATTATAACTCCGAGTTTGTCTTCTATCTCCCTCCTATGTAATTTTACGAAACAGCTAAGACAGATAACCTTCTCGTTGTCGAAGACTCTGAAGCCTTGAATTTCTTCATCGCAAATTGCACACTTAATTTCACACACCACACCCTCACCTCACTACACACTTAGTCCTTTGAGTATAAAACCTTTTCGGTTTTTAGCGAAGTAGGAAGCAAATCGAACTCATGTTCTGCGAAGCATCGTTGAACGTCGTAGCGAAGTAGATTAAAATATCGACAATTGTCGTCAAAGTGGATAACTGGATAATTGGATAACTGGATACTATGTATCCAGTTATAAATTTTAATTTGGAAAAAGAAAAAGAAAAAAGAGAGTTTATCACGATTTGTCATGCAACTCGATTGAGCAACTCGCAACAAATCGCAAACCTTAAATACCCAAATTGGGAAAAACCCAATATGGGAATTATATTGAAGGTGGACAAAAGGGGTAGAGTTACCCTACCGATACCAATCGAAGAGTATGCATGCAAATTCATGCCGTTGTGGGTCAATGGAGCGTTGTATTTAGTGGACACCAAGGTCGTTGCCAATTTAACAATCGAAGAATCGTTTAAATTTGACGAAGAGGTTGAAAAGTATAGAGTGAAAGGTCTTCCTTTTTGGATTCCGAGAGCGTATGAACCTACTAACAGAATAACAATTCCGAAAGTCGTTAGAGTGTCCGACGTTTGGGAGTTTGAGGAAACTACGTTTAGATTTGAGAGCATAGGTAAAACCGTTCGAGCGTATAAACTGACTCCTCTGAAAGTCGCACCGCTAAAAGAGCAGGTGGTCTGCAATGCTTAAGATGTATTTTCCAGCTTCAATTTTTTTACAGTATGTCAATGAAGCAACTGACGTCAAAGACTTTAAGAACATGGTCTATGAGAACAAGTTGAGAATTCTCAGCGACTTTGTCAAGCCAAATACTGTTGAGGACATTAGAACAACGATTTTAATGTTGCCGAACTTACGTGATAGGTTTAAGGAGTTGAAGGAAGCACTTTATGGTTTAATTTTAGGAAAAGACATTGTTCTTTACTTTGCCAAGGAGAAACCAGTTGAAGTAACTTGGAGTGATGTAGGCGAGATGATATGGGAAATGGATCAACTAAACGCGGATGTTTTAACTCTCAGGAAGCTTAGGCTTAGAAAATACTCAGTGATTGAGAGAGTTATCACGACTGACCTCGTTTTTAGGCTATACTATGCCGTTTACGATGACCTTGCTGAACACCTGAAGAAATACCGCAAAGCGAGGAGCTATGTTAAGAACATGACTACATGGCAATCTTTGAAGTATTCTTCAGCTGAGAAGCCATATACTCCCTTTGAGAGGAGCGATGGGTCTTGTGTTATGCACATTTACATTCCAAAAATGCTTCGTGGCGTAATATCCTCGTGCTTTCCTCTTTTGACTGTGTCTGGCGTCTTTCAATTAGCTATGCTCAATTTCTTCGTCTCTGGAAGATACAAAGAAGTCAACGCCGCCGTGAGTGAAGCCAAGTTCTTCGAAGTCCAAGGAAGAGTTGTCTGTCCGAATCGCATTTCCGAGCCTTCCGACCTTTTCATTAGCGATTGTGAGCTTCAATACAACCTTCACGTCAAGCAATACGTTTCTATGCTCGAAGAATACGCCAAAGTGGTTGAACAAATCTACCAAGAAGACGACCCAATTCGGCACTTCATCGTTTCTCAGCTACCATGCACCTACTTTGAACTTGTGGACTTGTCTGCTAATTCTCCTTTTGAAGTTCAAGAAGTTATGCACACTTTGAAGAAAATGGTGGAAGAAGGTGTTGTTGTCCAGAACGGGACTACGTTAAAGCTGGCTGAGTCGAACCCATAATACTTATCTCTAAAAAGGTTAAGGTGGTAACATGGGGTGGTTGTTACCTATATCTAAGTCAGAGTATTTAAATTTAGCGAAAAAAATGGTGGAAGACCCAGAGCTTCACAAGGTCGCCGTCAGAGCTGTTGTGGAAGAATACCTTTCTCTTGGGTTCTCTGTGATTCCGATAGCCTTAGTCCCAGAAGGTTCTGGTCTCGAAAAGAAACCGCTCGTCCAATGGAAAGAATACCAGCAAAGGAAACCGACTAAAGAAGAAATTGAACAATGGTTTAACGAATTCGAGCTTTTTAACATTGCGATTGTGACTGGAAGCGTGAGTAACCTAACTGTAATAGACATAGACGACAAAACCCACATCGACAAACTGCGAAAGATTGAAGCACCTATCGTTGAAACGGGTAAAGGTTACCACCTATACTTTAGATGCTCTGAGAAGTCTAAAGTTCTCAATTCAAACCCAGACGTGAGAATCAAAGGTGAAGGCGGTTACGTCATAGCTCCTCCGTCAGTTCATCCAAACGGCAGTATCTACCGTTTCATCGTGGGTCGTGACCTGTCTTACTTAGGCAAATCGTCAATCGACGAGGCAGTTAACATTGTCAAAAAGATATACAAAATCGATGAGAAAAGTGAACAACACACATCAAACCACGAACAACGGTTCTCAAAACCAGCACTTACTTACCCGTGTTTCCTAAACGCTCATAGAAAAATCCCTGAAGGCATGCGAAATGAAACCTTATTCGCAATTGGAATGATGCTCTACGCAAATGGTTTCCACAAGGACTTCATCCGAGATTACTTGCACTTCTTCAACTCCAAATACTGCTCTCCACAGCTTCCAGACCGTGAAGTGGATTCGATTTGTAACAGCATTTTTGAGCATGGTTACGTCCCGACATGCAAAGCGATTATGAAACGCTTAGATCCGAACTGCACAGGCTGTCCTCTCGATAAGTTCACACCAATTCAGGCTGAGCCTCTCGAAGAGAAATTTGTTGAGGACGAAGAACTCAAAGTTTACCTCCCGAAAGGCTATGATTTGTTTAGAGATTATCAACCCGAGATGATTCGCAAGACCGCCGAAGCTTTGAAAGACGGTTCTGCGGCTATAAATTCTCCAACTGGAAGCGGTAAAACCTTAATGTTTTACATAGTCTCCCGAATCTTAGGAGTTCCCACTTTAGTAATCGAGCCAAATAAAGCTTTACAAGATCAAGCTGGTGAATATGGAATGGTTGTCGTCAAGGGTCGAAGGAACTATTACTGTCCCGTTATTGGGGATACTGCTGACCTCGCTCCGTGCTCTCTTTTTAGAAACTACAAGTGCAATTACACCAATAAGTGTGAATACGAAATCCGCTCCAAACAAGCTGTTGATACCTTGAACGATAACGGCGTCATATGTGTGAACTTTAAGAATTGGTGGCGTTTTAGAAGGAGAGTCGTTAAGAGCGGGGGTCTTTTCGTCTTCGATGAAGCTCACCTCGTCATCAAGGAGCTTACGAATCCAGTTAGGGTTCGTGGAGATTCCCCGAAGCACATTCAAGAAGAGATAGACGAGATCGAGGAAGAGCTTTCCGACTTAAGAAACCTCGCCGAAGAACTTGGCAACACCCTTGAAGTCCTTGAGAAGAATTCGAATTCTGACCCCGTTAAGGTCAAGAAAGTTCGGGAGAAATACATTAAAGTCGGTAGATTGATAAAGGCTAAGGAAAATAGGCTCAGAAGCCTCAATTGGTTAATTGAGAATCAACAACACTTGCTGTTCTACAAAAAAGGCGACAATTGGTATGCTAAGCTCGAAGAGAAAGCAATTTTGGACTGGCTCATAAAGACTCACCGTTGTCTTTTGGTGTCCGCAACTCTCCCTGACGTTTCTATCCCCGTTATCAAGTCAAGCACATACATAGCGACTCGCAAGAACGCTCCTATCGTTTATCTACCCGTCGAGAAGCTGACAACCACATCATACCGCAGAAAGGGACCTGTGATTTTCAAAATCGCCGCTAATGTCATCAAGATGATTACGAGCTACTACAACGCAGATAAGGTTGTCGTTCATGTCAAAGACTTGGAAATTACGGGAAAGGAGATAGCACGCTACTTACAACCGTTCAAGGTCAAGCTCCACGAGAAAGGGAATGTAGATAAGACGATTGAAGAATTTAAGAACGATGACAGTAGGTTTTTAGTCGTGGCACAGATGGACACGGGACACGATTTCGCCTTTGTAAAGCTTCAGTTCATCGTAAACCTTCCCTATGCGGACTTGTCCGACCCGTTGTGGAGTGCTATTGCCAAGAAATACGGTAAGGACGAAATGTATCGCCGTTACAACACGGAAATGATAACCAAACTAATCCAGCTCTGCGGTAGAGTCTGTAGAGGTCGTAGCGACACAGGAATAACCTTCATTCTCGATAAGAAGTTTGAGGAGGTTTACAAAAGGTTCAACGATAAGTTCCCAGACGATTTTAAGAACCGTGTTGTAATGTTGCTCTGACAAAAATCGAAAATTATTTAAACACAACCACCACAACCACCACTATGGATAGGGTTGAATACGTCCAAACGGTTTTGACCGAAAAAGAGATACAGAAACTTCTCGAAAAAGCAGGAACTAAGAGCAAGAAGGACGCCTTGAGAAAGGCGGTTTTGCACTATATAAACTGTCCCTACGAGGTGAATAATGATGTTTGAAGGCATTATAAAGCTTGAGGCTTTGGATAAGATTTTCAGAGGACTTAACATTTTGGTGAGCGAAGCAAAGTTTACCGTGAACTACGATGACGGTCTAAAGGCTATTACAGTTGACCCAGCTAACGTTTGCATGGTCGGAGTAGAAATCCCCGCCGGGACTTTTGAATTGTTCAACCTTCAGAGTGGCGAAGAGTCGATGGAATTTGCACTAAACGTCGATAGAGTTTTTGACATAATGAAAAAGCTCTCCAAGAAGGACATGGTTGAAGTTAAGGTTACGGACACGTCCTTTGGACTCAAAGTTGGTAACATATCGTATTCAATTCCACTGATAGATCCTTCCGTCATTAGAAAGTCTCCTAAAGTTCCAGAGTTACAGTTTGCTGGTGAAGTTCACATGGACTCGGAGAAATTCAAGAAGGCTATTAACCTCGCTAACAAAATCTCTGACGAGGTGGAGCTTAAGATTGATGAAAACTACTTCTACATTACGGCAACTGCTGACATTGACAAGGTGTCGGCGAAGTTCCACAGAAATGACGTGATAGAGTTCAAGTTCGAGCCTAAGGAAGGTGAAGAGTTCGCCAAGAGCCTTTTCGGGTCGGAATACTTGGTTTCCTTCATGAAAATAGCTAAGAAGAAAGACTTCGTGTGCGTAAAGATTGGCAATGACATTCCGGGGTACTTCCTGATTTCTGATAGTTACGTGGATGTCTTTTACATACTCGCTCCGAGAATAAGGGGGGATATAGAGTGAGTGCCTTTAAGAAGTATCACTTTAAGTGCTTCGTCATTAATCGAATACTCGGAAATTTTCCAGACAATCCAGAGGCTTTGAAATACATTGTGTTAAAAAAGGCTAAGAAGGACAAGCTAACAGATGAAGAAGCAAAACGCCTTGAAGAAGAGCTAAATGAACAGCTACAAGAGGCTCTCGAAGTCAACGGTTCGTTAACGTCGGTGAAGAACATCTTTCTCAAAGACGAAAAAGGGATTTACATGACTCCAAGAATGATCAAAGGCTGGCTTAAAGAGATCTTCAGAACCATCGGATCGAGAGGTTACAGAGAAGCGATAAATCACGGTGTCTTTGTTGAACCCGATAGGATATACTTCACCCGCAATGGCAAACCGATAACCAAACCAGACGGTGAGATCGTAAATCCGATACAGATTATGACCCCACAAGGAAAAAGAAGCTCAGTTAAGATCAGCGAGTATCTAAAAGCTCCAGTTGAGTTTGAGTTCTACATTTTGGCTTACGATAGAATTGCGAGGGGATTATTCGAGAACAAACTTGACCTAATCGCTGAACTTGGAGGTCGCATAGGTTTTCTTGGAGATAGAAGTTTGCAAGAGGGACAGTGCAAAGTAGAAATCAAAAAGGTAAAGTAAAGCAATGACAAACGATGACATTCAGTCTTTAAGTCCATTTACATCTTTTCAACTCGACTTGCTACATCAAATCACGTTGCTCTCCGTTCTTTTCAAGCCTCATATTTTCAAGTCATTTCTTTTCAAATCATCTCTGCGAGACAAGTATCTTATAACCTCGTCGTGTCTAGTCCCTTTCGGTTCAGCTCCGCTATTCCCACTCGACACCGATTAGGTATGTCAGATTTAAGTAATCGGTGTATATCTGGCAGTATTAGGTCGCGTCTGCTTGATTCAAACAATAAAGACAAATCATTTCTAATCAGCTGCCCATATCTCGTCCCCTCTAGCCGTGTAGTTTCTACAATTTGTGTCAGTTCAAGCATGCATATAATTTCTCGTCCTTTAACTCAAGCGGGTTTGGTCACCACAGATCAACTAAACCCAATTAACCTAAGCACTTTCGATAACCTACAGTCATATAGACGCATTCTTATCAATTCAATTAACTTCGATAACCTCCAGTCAGGTAAGGATATTCTTATCTTGTCAATTCTCCTCGTAGAGCATTTTCAATTCATATCTTCTTGTTTTTTCATAATCAAATCATGTAGTCTCCTCATCTCTCTTCTTTTCAAAATCAAATCATGTCGTCTTCTTGTCTCCTTCCCGGTCGGCTTGAATCACTTCCCTATTTCTAGTCTCGTTTTCTCAGGTCGCATATCTTCAGCGCTCCCTATCAGGTATGCTCGGTTCAAGCAAAATAGATCAATCCTCTCATGCAGAGTCCTGTTCAGTAGGATTACGTCCCGTCTGCCGATAGATTCAAGCAAAATAAATTCTTCCACCCGACTCATGTCTAATCCATCCAGATCTCAAAACACAAGCTTTCCAAGTATCGTCGTTTCTTATCGCCTAAATTTCTTTTTCCTTCTTTAAGCTCATCGATTCAGCAACCACTTTATGTCTTCTTTTAGTTTACTGATCTCTTCTAAGTGGTCTTTGATTTCCACTTCCACTTTCTCAATCTTTTCTTTTAGATAGTCGATTTTCTTGCACAAAAATTCTATCTTACTATTGTAAATCTTCAGCAACAAGGCATTAACTAAAGTGGCAACCGAAACGATTGATCCGACCACTACTGCAAAAGTGTTTAAATCCACATCGTCACCTCCACCTCATTTTGGCGAAGGCTAAGACGCCTTTCTTTGGGACGACGACATCAACAACTTTTTTGCCAAACTTTTTCTTTAGCTCCTCAACCCTGTTTTTATGCAAACAAATGACTAATAAGTCTGATTTTGAGACATACATGATCGTGTAAGCGATTTTGGACAGCTCATCAACGAATTTTCCGAAGCGAGTGTGATCGTCAGTTTTGATTAATCCTCTGCCGATCATGAGATCACCTCTCCTAATTCAAAGCCTTAAGAGTGAGTGTAATTACTCCCAAACCGAACAGAAATTCAACTATATCTCCAAGGAAGTTTGCTTCCTTTTCTTTTTTGTGTTTGTAAATGTGTTCGATGATTTCGTAGAAAATGAAGATGATAAAGACGAATAGCCAGAAGTAGCTGAGGATTCCGAGGAGTGTATGTCCCAAGCTTTTCCAGTCGTCAAAGATTTCGATTTTCATGGTTTTATTCTTAGTTCGTTATGCTTACCTTTAGTCCAAGCACATATTTGTCTCAAAGTCATCAAATCCCCTTGTAAAATGCGTAAAAGTTCTATTATTTTCTCACTATCCTCTC
>Ga0190314_1000263_pt1 | contig 20005 bp, 28 predicted proteins | sample 4870071112_MG_FD_165055 | JGI IMG/M metagenome (GOLD analysis project Ga0190314, IMG submission 165055) | Hydrothermal vent sediment bacterial communities from Southern Trench, Guaymas Basin, Mexico - 4870-07-11-12_MG | ecosystem: Environmental > Aquatic > Marine > Hydrothermal vents > Sediment ...
GTTTACTCATACACAGGGATGTCTTCAAGATCGTCAGGAAAAACACGGATCTTCCATTTTTCTTATGGACTAAGGGTAGATCTGAAAAAGAGCTTGATAAATTAGGAGTTCCCAAAGAACTTAGAGGCATGAGTGAAGATTTCTACTTTTGCCGTTTAATTAAATTATACGGTGGTTTTAATATCTACGTAGATACAGCGGTAATTGGGCATCATATAGGTTTGCTAAAATTGTCGCAGAGCGGGGTGAGTGTCTGTGATATCTGACATGGCTATTGTATTTGTAGTTTGGACGATCTTACTGGTTTTGGAGGTATGGTTTTGGAGGTCTACACGTTGAATAGGTTCGACTGGTTAATCAATAAAATCGATCCTAATGCAAAAATAGTTGATATAGGTTGTGGAGATGCAACATTATGGAAAATACATGGTCTATATGGGAAAGAAAACATTGTATTGGTAGATATAGACTTATACGATCATCCAAACTTCGTGAGAGCGGATGCTCATAATTTACCTTTTAAGGATAAATCGTTTGATATAGCTTTACTTTGCGAAATTCTTGAACACGTTGAAGATCCAGTCCAGGTTCTGAGGGAGGCAAAAAGGGTAGCAAGTAGAATTTTGATAACTGTGCCAGATGAAGCTAACTGGATTAGTTTGTACAGACCATATACGCCTATTTGGGAGGAAATCATATTGCATGGATGTAAAGATATAAGAGATCATGCAAGAAAAAGCAATCCTGATGTGAAGGAATTTTATTCAGATTTGACACATCTTCACCATATTAGGCATTACGATGAGAAATTGCTTAGAGAACACTTAGAGCTTGCGGGGGTGGAAAATTATGATGTCATACGGTTGCTGTACAATGGTTGGGCGTTCTTCGCTGTCGAAGTCCGAGACTCCACATGATTTAAAAGGAGCAAGGATAATAATTGTTTCAACTGCTGAGAGAGAAGTAGATCCGAGGGTATATGGTGGCGTTGAGCTTGTTGTATATAACCTCGCCGATGCCATGTTGAAGTTAAAGGACATCTATAATATTGAAGAGATTGCTGTAGCATGTTGTAAGAGGTCTCGCCTTCCAAAAGGTGTTACGTATATTCCAACAGTAGAGCCAAAGGAAGATCCAAATCACGACTGGATCAAAGAAGAGGAGGAGGCATACAATATCTACGAGCCATATCTAAAAGACTTTAATTATATAATAGATGAATCCTGGTTTGGATTTCCATATATCTACAAGTTAAAGAACCCGAATGTAAAAGTTTGCCACACTTTTCATGGAATGCCATCTTGGAATAGTAATCCTCCAATAAGTGATAATCCTAACTATATAGCAGTCAGCGAAGTGCAAGCAGACATGATTTTTAACAGGTTAGGAATTATGCCAACAGTTATACATCACGGAATTGACACGGAATTATACCATCCAATTGAAAATCCATCGAGAGATTACTATTTGTTCTTAAACAGGATTATGAGAGAGAAGGGTGCTTTAGAATTTATATGGCTTTGCGAACAGGCAAAAGTTAAAGGCATCATCGCTGGAGAAGATAAATTTGTTTCTGATAAGGAATACGTTGAAAGAGTCAAAGAAAGAGCAGAGAAAAGCGATTACGTTGAGTATATAGGTCGTGTTACCCTTGAAAAAAAGATAGAGCTATTGCAAAACGCTAAAGCTGTTATAGCAATACCTATGCCTCCGTACATAGAAGTATTTGGTTTATTCTGTGCTGAAGCTCTTAATTGCGGGACACCCGTAATAGCATTGAGGAATGGCGGTCTAATCGACCAACTTAAAGTACCTTATCTAAATGCATTGTTATGTGACTCGTTGCTTGAGCTTTTAACAACTCTAATTTGGTTTGATAGTGATGGTTACATGCTACATGACTGGACTCGTATTTGCAGAGAAAGAGGGTTAGACTTTAGTAAAGAAATAATGGCTAAAAACTACTTAGATTTCTTATCACAGTTGTAAAATAAGTTAATTAAGTATATATTTTTTTACTAATTTCAAATAATTTATCTCTAAGTTGTTTAACTGCTTTTTCAAGTTCATCAACGCTTTTAGCTTTATTCAACTGATCGATTAAGGGTTTAACTTCAGCTTTGAACTTCTCAGGTAAGTTTTCAGTTGCCTTGATTAAGTTTTCAGCAGTTTGTCTAAGCTCGATTTCTTTTCGCTTAGCTTTATCAGACTCGGCTAACCTCTCTGCTTCTTTTATCATTCTTCGAATATCTTCCTCGCTGAGTCTATGCGGTGCTTGAATCGTAATCTTTTTTCTCTTTCCAGTGCCCTTGTCTATAGCTTCTACGTTCAAGATACCGTTCTCATCGATCTCAAAGACGACTTCGATTTTAGGAACGCCTGCTGGAGCGGGCAGGATTCCATCAAGGATTAACTCCCCTAAGTAAATGTTATCCTTACAGAACTCTCTTTCACCTTGATAGACTCTTATAGCAACCTTCTCTTGATAATCGTGTGTCGTTGTGAAGGTTTTAGAGGCTTTACACGGTATAGGTGTGTTTCTTGGGATAATTCTTGAGAATAATCCTCCTTTAATTTCTACGCCCAAGCTAAGTGGAGTTACATCGATGAGTAATGGTGCTTCTCCTTTCCATCTGCCTTCGAGAACACATGCGATTATACCAGCACCTATCGCCACTGCTCTCATCGGATCTACTCCTCCAACGATTTTCTCAGCACCAAAGATTTCGGCAAATTTGTTTCTGACTGCTGGGACTTTAGTACCTCCACCGATCAAAACCACTTTATCTATGTCTGCTGGGGTTAAATCAGCATCTTTAAGAGCTTGCATGATTGGTGTTTCTAAACGCTTTAGAATAGGTTGGATTATATTTTCGAATTCTTCTCTTGTGATCTCTGCCTCTATAACTCCAGGTACGTAGATGTAGGTGCTATCGGCAGAACTGAGATCCATTTTTGCTCTCTCGATTGCTTCTCTAACAGCTATCTCTAACTTTGGATCTAATTTATCTTTAATAAGATAATTATATAGTGCTTCATCCATGTCGCAACCGCCGAGCTTTGTGTCTCCTGCTGTAGACAACACTTGGAAAGTACCATGATCGATTGAGAGGATTGAAACATCAAAAGTTCCCCCACCCAGATCGAGAACCGCAACTTTACACTTTTCCTCTCTTCCAAGTCCGTAAGCTATGCAAGCCGATGTCGGTTCATTAATGAGTCTTAGAACGTTTAATCCAGCAATTTTTCCAGCATCCTTTGTGGCTTGTCTCTGATTGTCGTCAAAGTATGCGGGCACAGTTATTACCACTCCTGTTATCTTTTTATTAAGAAAAGCCTCTGCATCGGACTTTATTTTTCTTAGGACGAAAGCAGAAAGCTCTTGAGGTGTAAAACACTTACCTAATGTTTTTGAACAATATTTCCAATCCGTACCCATATATCTTTTGAATTCTGTAATTTTATCGTCTGTAGGGAGTCTTTTAGCCTGAACGCCGACATATATTTTGCCATCTTTAAACGCTACTACTGATGGAAAGTTTTTGCCCCCACTGACACCCTCTTTTGCTGGGATAATTACTGGTTCGCCTCTGTCATTCACCCAACAAGCTTCTGAAGATGTAGTACCGAGATCAACACCTATATAACACATAGTTATCAATTATTCCGAAAAATTTTTAATGGTTGCGGTTTGAAATTTGAACGATGGATGATTGGGATGCCACATTTGAAGTCAGGCTGATAAAAGGTAATAAGATTACAATTCCAAAACATGTAGTAGATAGGCTCAACCTACAACCAAAAGACTATCTTCGAGTAGGAATAAAAAAGCTGGTTTCACTTGATCACTAAAAATTCCACGTAGTTCTCGTATGTAACCGATTATTTGGTAGTATCTACGATATATTTAAATAATTGTAGAGAATATGTTTTGATAAGGTGGTAATATGCCTGGACTATTTGAGACATTAGGTAGAATAGAAGAGCTTGCACCTGCTGAGCTAGCAAACAGTGTAATAGGTACTGTATCCACAGCACTTGGACACACTTTAATAGAGTCAGCATTAGACAATTACCTCAAAGACAAATTCCCTAAGAACTATATGCTATACTCGACAGGAATTACGAGTGCAATATTCTTAGCAATTGCAGGGGTACTGTACTTCAGAGGAAGAACGCCAGGATGGGAATGGATGCAGTACATAGCTGGAGGTATAATCCTTTGCGAGATCGTACAGTTACTTGACCTCGTCCATGTTAGTCTTACGGTATCTCTCAGGGGTGAGTGAAGGTGAGAAGCAGGAGAATATTGGCTGAGAGGGCAAGAACGCCAAAACCAACTACTAGGGCTATGGTAGAAGAAAAAGAGAAAGAGAGAGAAGAAAAAGGATTGAATATTGAAGAATTGACATTTGGTGTTGAGGAGGAGTTCTAATCCTTCCCTCTTCGTGGGAAGGAGGGTGAGGGCGTATGGAGATAATACCCGATTGGGAGTGGGTTATATACGGAAAAGATTTAGAGAACGGTAAAATAAAGTTAGAAGACCCCGAAACGACTTGTGCACTCGTTAGAGAGATCGGTACTGACTCAGCGAAGACCATAACTTTTGGTGTAGAAGATATAGTTTACATAAGAATAAACAAACTGATCGCACCGTTCTACAAAGCTAGCTACAACCTAAACAGAATGCAATTCTCGAAGATCAGAGATGGAAAATGGGTTACTACAGGTTTTGAGCTACCAATTCCATTGGACAGGGAGATTACGATTAGTGGTTTAGATCCCGATAAAAGAATATATCTCAAGGGTACGTTGTTCAAGGGAGTTCTAAGAGCAGATCACCCAATAAACAGGTATCTGAGAGCGAGAATGGTAGAAGTTCCATATAAGAGACTACACCCAATACTATTCGAGAATGTAGAAATCCCGTCTACATTTGGCAAGAACAAGAAGTTCATTCTCAGGACTGACGGCGTTGCTACGCCGAGAATGGAGGAATGGGACGTCACTAATCCACACTACACGATTGTACCTGAAAAGAACACCAAGTATATATTGAACAATCCTATCGAAGTCTTGTGGAATCACGAAGAACTGCCTCCTGAGGGCGTAGAGTTCAGGATTTGGTACGATGGTACTGAAGATCTTAAGGTAAGACCTCGCTTAGATCACATGTTCCTACCGCCTTCAGACGGAAAGAGTGTCTGGACTGAAGAGAAGATACTTGTCAGTTCTAGCCAGATAAAAGCTAAGACTGTTCAAAACGCCGTCAGTGCTGGATACAATGTTAAAGTAACAGTCGATGGTGGAGTGGCATTTACTGACTTAGTATCAGGATACGAGAAGTACGTGCCAGGTATATTTGCTCCAGGTCAAAAAGTCATGATCGCTCAGAGTGGACAGGCTGAAATCGCAACTATAACCGAAGTTGTCGCTCACAGCGAGACTTCCGCAGACATCTACTTAGATAAGGTCGAGAACGACTATCTAAGTGGCGTAGCTAAAGTATATGCACCAGTATACGCTCTCGAAGGGCAACCGATAGAACCCGCCGATTTTAAAGTTAAACCAAGTGGAGCACAGGCTAAGGTAGATCCAGCAACTGGATTCGTATTTGTCGACACACCAGACGTTACGTCAGGATATGTCATTGGATACTACAGACACAAGACAAGAGGTGGTAAAGATATCTTCACGATGGCTAAGTTGCCCAGAAAGTACAGGGAGTTAGAAGATCCACACAAGCTTACATTCATGTTCGTGAATGTATACGGAGACATAACCAAGACGGGTACGTTCACATTGTACACTTTGGCTCAGTTGTACAAGACAGTACCACCAGAAGTAGCTGAAGCTGTCAGGAGAACTTGGGCTGAAGCAAAAGGATTTTTAAGCTAACTTTTTAAATTTTTAAGTGGTAAAAATGAGGTTGGGTACTCTTAGATACATATATGTAAGAACGCTAGATAAATTAGAAAAAGGAGACTACGACTCTGTAAAAACTATTGTACTAGAGGGTGACAAATTCAGCTATGCCATTGACGGAATGATAATATTTGCAAACTCTATTACAAATCCACACAAACTAACGATAGATTTTAGTATATTCACGGAGGCTGGCGAAGAGAAAATACTACAGAACTTCCCATACAGCATCAGAGGTACAAGGAATAATCCAAACTACATCCCGCTGAAAAAGGACACAGGCTATCCGATACTTCCTATAAGAAAAGAGATATATGTAAAATTAACTAATAACGATCAAGCTAACGATGTGACAGGTATAGCATACGCAGTACTTGGATATCCAATACTTGGTGAGTAGCATGGAGATAGGTTTAACACTAATAGAATTAATAGAGTTGATACTTTTGGTATTAGTTGTTGCGTTATTATGGCGAATTATGGCTCAGATAGCACCCTCTTGAACTTCGGACTAAGGGCATTAACAGAAGTCGTCTTAGCTTCTTTTTTGGTTTGCGTAGTTCTCGCATTGTTCTCGGTTTTTTGTAATATTATAGGGAGGGGTTAATCATGGACAACTTATACGATTTAATTGTAGAAATCAGAGATATTCTAAAGGCATTATACACTGCTGTAACTGGATTAACAACGCCGTCTGAGGGGGAAATAGAATTTGGCATAGATCCAAGAGACTTCGTGTATGAAAGAAGAGCATCAACGCTTGAAAAACCTGTTCCAGCAAATGCTAAAAATTACCCTTTGATAGACTGGAACGAACCTGAGAGGACTGGTAGAGTATTTTACCTGTGTGCTATAGGGAGTGACCAGCACGATAACAGCTACTACCACTGGATTGTCGATGAGGTTGAATTACCCGTTTCAGGTGAAGCAAGAGTTGGAGGGATATATGATCCACTCGTATTTCCAAAACCAATTAAAGTTAGAAAAGGTATTAAATTACTTATAGACAACAATAATTCCGTACCTTATCCGAATGACGGGTCTGAACCGTCAGATCCCATACCGTATGAAGGAGTGTTCATTGGATTCTGGGGGCGTTGAAGCATGCCTGTTAGACCTAAAATAAACTGGTGTAAGTTAATATACAATGGTAAAGAGATAAACCCAAACGAAACAATGGACGTTCCTGAAGGAGAGACTGTTTACGTTAAAGCTGAGGTAGAAAACATAGGTAACGAAACGGGTAGATGTGCCTTGCAAGTATGGGATAGCAAAAACTGGGAACAATTATTGTGGAAAGAGTTCGACCTCGTAGACAAAAAAATATTAGAGTATTCCTTTACAATGCCAAATCACAACTGTGCAATAACTGTATATACTTTATACTACGACTACGTTGAGAAAAAGTGGAAATATTACGATAATAAAGGATAGATATGATAGTCGAGATCTTTACCATCGAGAAAGGGAGAATCGTAGATTCGTTAGTCGTGAAAAACACTTTGACCAATACGGGCAGAGAGTACATTGCGAAAATCATAGGTGGGTTGCACACGAAACCGTTTAAATATATCCAAATCGGAACTGGAACAACGTATCCAACGCCAGATGATACGGCTTTGGAGAATTTTTATGACGAAAAAGAGGCAAACGTTGAAGTGTTTACAATAGAAGATAAATTTGAGGCAACAGTTTTAGATTGCTCTTTTTCCTTTACAGAAGACGTTGAAATAACTGAAGCTGGTATTTTTGATGACTTACAGGCAAATTCGCCAAATATGCTTGCGAGAGTCGTTTTTCCTGCAAGAAAAATGTCATCGGAAAAAACTTTAAGAATTAGATGGGGGATAAAAGTTGATTGAAGGTGGTAGTATGATTAGACTTAGGGGTGAGTTAAGATTAATAAGGAGAGATATTGATGGAAGAATATTAGATGAGCTTAGAAAGAAAAACTTGATAGTTGATAAGGGGAAGGAAATCGTTGCCAAGCTGATAAACGGAGTTCACACTAAACCATTTAAATACATTCAGATAGGGACTGGAACTGCATCACCTACAGCATCAGATACAGCTTTGCAATCGTATTACGCTGAAGGAGAGGCTACTGTGAGCTACGAAGCTGATTTCAAGTGTAAGTGGGCTTATACATTTACGTTTAATGAATCAGTGTCGATAACTGAGGCAGGATTGTTTGATGACTCACATTCAGCAAGTCCGAACATGCTCGCAAGGCAGACGTTCTCGGCGAGAGATATGCAAGCTGGACAGAGTTTGGAAGTGATTTGGGTGATAGTGGTGGGTTAGATATGGTTCTATTGCTTAAACCAACGCTTGCTTGTAACAACAATTGTCCTTATTGCTATGAGAGATCGTTTAGGCATTACTTTGTAAAATACGACATAAACAAAATGCTGAAGGTGGCAGAATCTGTTTACACAAAAGAAGATGGGATGATATGTTTGCACGGTGGAGAGCCTCTTTTGCTACCGCTCAAAGATATTGAAAAATTTTTAGCCTTCGCAAAGAGAAAGTGTGGTTACTCCAATGTAACGACTAATGGGATTCTAATTAGTGAGGAACATATTAAGCTATTCAAAAAATATAAGACTGGGGTGGCAGTGAGTTTAGATGGTCTCCCAAAGGAAAATGTAAGATCACCAAAAAATGTATCAGAGAAAATTTTGAGAAATCTTGAATTGCTGAGGAGTGAAGACATCCCAGTTAGTATAATGGTGGTTCTCCATAGGCGTAACTATCAAAAAATAGTAGATTTTGTGAATTACATGTATAAGAATTATGGGATCAGAGAGTTTAAGTTTAATTGGCTCAAGTTTTATCCTGAGCTTGAGCTTACAGGCAAAGAGTTGTTCAATACGCTCAAGCTCTTAGCTAAAATACACATAGCGAATCCAGAGCTTAGCATAAATCCAATCGATTTCATGTTGGCTAACTTGAGTGGAAGTTACAATGTGAACGACTGCTTTTTGACTATGTGTGACATTTTCTGCACAGAGAGGGCTAAAGTTGTTTTGGGGGATGGAACACTCACGACTTGTTTACAAGCACAGAACCATGTGCTGTTCTTTTCTCGTTCAGAAACTCCGAGTTACGAGAGGTATATCGTGCTTAAGAAGATTCCTGTGCAGGATGGAGGGTGTAGTGGTTGCAAATATTGGTGTATCTGCTACGGAGGATGCCCAGCATCTGCACCAGATTGGCGGATGAAAGATTCACAAAGTTGCTACGCAATATACAACCTCTACGAGTTTTTGAATAACATTAAGAGTGAAATCTACAAGAAGCTTGGAATTAAACTCGAAAGAATTGATAATTTTGAAATGGAGAAGGAGAGTAAATTGGAAGACAAACCAATTTACAGAATCATAAGAAGACATCCAGTTTTAAGAGGAGATGGGGTAAAAAAAAACAACGATAAATGGCATAACTCAAATAGTATATTCTGATCGTGTCGAAATAAGGTATAAGTGTTAAAAGCGGGCTTTCCTCCCCTCAGAGACTTCTAGCCCGCAAAGGGGTGGTGTTGTATGCTTAAGCCAAACATAGTCGTTAAATATAAGATATTGGTCAAGGATAAAGAAGGTAATGTAATCGATGAAAGAGAGGAAATTAGCAAGTCTTTTCTAAAAAATTTCATGTTGCTTCTTAATGCAATCTTTAATAAGACATATAATAGCGTAGTCGATACGAGTGGAACTGAGGTCAATGCAGGGGCTAAGTGTAGTTATAGTGTGAGTAGTGGTTGGAAGAATGGTTATAGCGTAGTTTTAACTGGAACATGCTATGGAGGTCTTTTAGTTGGTGCAGGGGAGGGGGACGACTCCTATGGTATCATTGTCGGATCGGGAACTACTGAGGTTACTCCTGACGATTATAACTTAGCAAACAAGATTGCTCACGGAACTGCTGACGGACAGCTTTACTACAAGAAACAAGTTGTTGGAAAAGGCATATCTATTGAGGGGAACACAATTAAGCAAACATTTTCAAGAGTTTTTAGGAACGATGGCTCAGTAGATGTAACGATAAACGAGATAGGTCTCGTAGTAAACATTCCTGTAGATGGTTACAAAGTTTTGATTATAAGAGATGTTCTGAGCAACCCTGTTGTAGTGCCTGGTGGCGGTGGGTATGTTATAGTAACATATAGCATGGAGGTGAACTAAAAATGGCAGGTGTGCTGACATATTACAGTATAAAAGTGCTTGACAGCAAGAATGATGTTGTAAAGGAAATTAAAAGAAAGAGATGCAATAGTTATGTAAAAAATTTCATGTTGCTTCTTAATGCAATCTTTAATAAGACATATAATAGCGTAGTCGATACGAGTGGAACTGAGGTCAATGCAGGGGCTAAGTGTAGTTATAGTGTGTCCACTGGTTGGTTAAATAGTTATAGTGTGGTTAAAACTGGAACATGCTATGGAGGTCTTTTAGTTGGTGCAGGGGAGGGGGACGACTCCTATGGTATCATTGTCGGATCGGGAACTACTGAGGTTACTCCTGACGATTATAACTTAGCAAACAAGATTGCTCACGGAACTGCTGACGGACAGCTTTACTATTATGGCACGGATATACTGTCACCCACCGTAAGTGGGAATACTGTCATACAAAGCATATCGAGAGAGTTTGTAAATCAAGGGTCTGTGGAGGTAACGATAAACGAAATAGGTCTTGTAGTGAACACTTCTGAAGATAACTATAAGGTCTTGATTATAAGAGATGTTCTGGATACTCCTATATCTGTTTCACCAGGAGATACTGTTATAATACAAATAGATATTGAGATTACCGTTTGAGGGTGGGAAAAATGGCTTACAAAGAACCGATAAGAACATCGTATAGATTTGAGTCGTCCAAGAAATACAAAGAACCGATAAGAACTACATATAGTGTTGAATGGGTGTGCTACGAGGAACTCCCTCTTACCGAACAAACATTTGATACAATTATAGTAAATGAAATAATTCCTCTTGATGACTCGCTACCTTTAACAGATCAAGTCAGCCAAGCCAAGTGGACACTCAACGAATTTATGAAACTCTTCGAAGTCAAAACGACAGCAATGCAACTTGTCGAGGGACAATACATAGAGTTTACTGGACAACTGTTCGCACCAGGTTCTGAAGTTCCAGTTCCAGGTGCTGTCATCCATGTTTACGACCTTAACAATAGAACAAACCTTCCAGACTACATAACGACCACTGACGAAAACGGGTATTTTAGGATGAAACTTCCACTCGGAGAATACGTTCTCGTATCAACTAAGCAAGGGTATAGTTTGGGATGGGTGTATTTCCAAGCGAAAACGGAATTAGATAATGTAAACATGTCAGTATTTATCGCTCCTTTAAGCAAAGGTAATTGCATTGAAAAAATCTTCAGCCCTAATGGTTTCATGTTCAAGATTTACACGTATAACAAATACGAAGACCCAACAAAGACGAAATGGATTCTTGAAGGTATCCTTGTCTTGGGAGATCCATACAACTGGGCAAACCCGAAAGCGACACTCTCGGTAGATGGAACTTTCGAAACCATAACGCCTGGATCTACACTCGAATTGGTAAACCTTTCAGAGGTGGGGGAGCAAGGTTTCTTCGACTCCAATGACACGGTTGAGAGAGTGGGAGACAACGTAATCTATTTCACAACGACTATGCGTAAGGGAGATTTCGATGGCTTTGGATTCAAGTTGACCTATCCAAAAGGGAAGTTACCGTTGATAAGGTTGAAGATAGGGACGGATTACGTGTTTTCAGACCAGCCAGCCCCCGAACCACCTAAATTGGACATAATAGCTGTCGCAAAAGCCCAAGAAATTAACGAGAAAATATCTTCCGTAGCTAAAGATCCACACCGTAGACCGACATATATCAGTCATTACAAATGCTGGAGTAGGTCATGGAATATGCGATCTTGGGACGTTTGCATGGCGACAAGAATAAAACTCTATCCGCAACTGTTCACGAAACTTGAGAAGGCTCTGATGATGGATCTAAAAGGAGACAAAATAACTCTCTACGAGAGACCGTTTGAAATAGACTTACACTTGTCGGACTCGTTGAACATTGAGGAGGGGTACATTTACCCAGGATACATGCTTTTCAACGATAGAATACCTCTCAAGGAGTTAGAGGTGAGCTTCCCAGCGAACCCATCCATAATGGGTGTCGTGACAGACGAGGAAGGCGACCCTATTGAGGGTGCTGAGGTTTACGTTTATTACGCTGGAACAGACATTCTCGTAGCTTCGACAGTGACTGATGAAAACGGTTTCTACAAAGTAGATGTTCCATCTGAGAAAGAGTACGATGTCATAATAATTAAGAAAGGTGTTATCGCAGGAAAAGTCTTTGTCTCTGGTAAAGTGAGGGTCGCTGTTCGAGAGAACGACATTATAGATGACAGGTGTAGAGCTTACTTAGACTCAGAGGGTTTCGTGAGGGCTGGAGACAGATGGTATTACGTTGCAGTGTTAAGGTTAGCGGAAGGAGGAAAAATCTATGGGTATGTCTACAACCGTAAGACGTTAGAACCCGTTCCAAACGTGAAAGTAATTGCTAAACTTGGTCAATATGAAAACTACGGAGTCAGTGACGAAAATGGCTACTACGAAATCCCAGTGCCTAGAGGCGAATGGGAGTTAGAAGCAAGAAAACCAGGATTTAAACCAGCTAAGGGGTTAAAAGCTGTGATACAGTCGAACTATAGACAAGACATTTACCTTGATCCTGCTAAGATAGACGGTTATGTTTGGGATGCAATAGAATCTACCTCTACGGGGTTGCTCAAACCAGTAGTAGGGGCGAAGGTTACAATCGGAGGTGTTACGGCAGAAACTGATGAGTACGGTCATTTCTGGGTAGAGACCGAAACAGGCGAGCAAGAGGTAATTATAGAAGCACCGAGGTACAAAATATTAAAGACAAAAATAAATGTTGTTGAAGGTGAAACGTACAATTTCTACCTATGGAAAGTTTCCGCTTACGATGATCGTTCAGGTAGAACAACTCTTATATTGACTGATAATCTAAATATTAAAGGGGGATAAATAATGGTTAATAAGGGTTCACCCCAATCAGCACTGAATATCGTAAACCTCAACGAGCTAATCTGGAAGATAAGAGAAGGCGAAATCAAAGTATTCGTTTACGATGAGGACTCGGAACAATGGGTGAGGCTTACATCAAGATTACCCGTACCTAAGAGTCCTACTAATATAGATACAGGACAAATAGTAGTACCACATGCTAGTACGCCTCTTGGTAGTGGTGAAATTGTATCTGTGATCCTCAGAGCTTCAAATAAGAACTCAGGGGTAGTATATGTAGGTACTTCGGGAGTTTCGGATGCTGTAGGATACCCTCTTGAACCAGGTGAAACAATTGCTCTCAATATTGATAATTTGAATAAAATATATCTTTTTGCCCAAGTCTCAGGGGACATCGTCAGGTATATGTATGTTTCTCCTTGAGGGGTTGATATAAATGCATATAACGGGTAGTGGTGCTCCAAGAACGAGTGGCGAATTTGAAATTTCAAAGATTAGTGGGGAAACAATTATTGCTAAGATCTCAGGTGAAACTGTAATTTCAAAGATAAGTGGCGAGACCGTCTTTAGTAAAGTTAGCGGTGAAACGATCATCGCCAAAATTTCTGGAGAGACTGTGATCTCAAAAATTAGCGGAGAAACTGTGGTCAGTAAAATTAGTGGCGAGACTGTTACTGCTAAAATTTCTGGAGAAACTGTAATTTCAAAGATAAGTGGTGAAACCGTTATAGCGAAAGTATCTGGAGAAACGATAGTTGCGAGGGTTAGCGGTGAAACTGTTGTTGGTAAAATTAGCGGTGAAACAATTAAACTTGCAATACCATCTTCTGTTATTACGGGTCAAGCTGTTATTTCAGGTACAAACCTCTCAGGAGCTACACCTATTCAAATTGGATCTGCCGTTTGTGTGAGAGTAATCGTTAAAGCATTTCCCAATAATAGTGGTAACATTTACATAGGCAAGGATGATGTTTCGAGTAACGTTGGTTTCGTTTTAGCACCTGGAGACTCCGTTACTATAGACATCGACAATGTGAATAAACTATACGCAACGAGTGACATCGATGGAGATAAGGTTTGCTGGATAGCTCTGCAAGAGTAATAACGATTTGGAGGGGTATTTGTGGTATATTTCAAGAGAGTGGTCGTTAAGAATCTAAGAACTGGAGAAGAGATAGAATGTCCATCAAGATACGACATATACATAATGAAGGCTTTGGAAGGCGATACTATCAAAGTTATATTGGACATCGCTGGTGCTGACGAATCTATGGCGGGTCTTAGGATTTATGCGTTTGGTAAAGAATACAACGAAGCATTAGAAGGTAGAAGTCACATAGAGAAAACATTTACCGCACATGATTTACCTGGCACGATAAGTATTTTAGTTGGACATTATTACCCAACACCAGAAGATGTACTTCACGTTGACGATCAAAGAGACATAGAGTTTAGACAAGCTCCTGAACCAATGCCGATCTTACACTTAGAGATACCAGAAAGGTGGGAGCCTAGTTGTGATAGTTTTCCATGTTCAATTAGTTTCACTGGTAAAGTGTATGATGCTACAGGACAACACAAGTATGCTAATTGTGACATCACAGCGACAATAGAAGACTTAGACACTGGTGAGCTATCCACCGTTCAGACGACAACCGATGCAGAAGGTAAGTTCAGGATAACGTTTAAAGTCAAAAAACCTGGAAAGAAGAAAATTACCGTTGTCGCTCACACACCAGACGGTGATGCCGAAGCTGAGACGACTATAAATGTAACAGGTGTTCTAACAGCAATATCCAAGTTTGTGGATAAAGAAACGGAGTGTTATATTGTAGATAAATACGGAAATTGTTATTATCCTGGTCAAACTATTAAAGAAGAAGGGGAAAAGGTAGTTTTACGGTGTTGCGGTCTGATCAAGAATATAGGTAATAATGAAGGAGAATGCGGGATGTACGTTTATGATAAGAAAGCTAAGAAATACTATGATGGTGCAACTAAGGTGTTAAAACCAAATGAGATGTGGCTTGCGATTGTAGATATAGTGTTGTCAGAAGGAGAATATGAACTGGAATTTCATGCGGTTCACAAGGACGAGTCTGGAAAATATGTAGTAGACGATACTGTTGGTTAATGTTTTAGATTAGTACAATTTAGAATGGTAAATGTTTTATTTTTTTGAATCAAAAATTAGTTAGGGGTATCTATGACTTTCTACCTGAATGTAATCAAGAAGACTAAGTTCAAGTTCAAAGTTAGAGATAAAGAAACAGGTAAGACTATAGCAGGTGCAACAGTTACAATATACGCCGATGGAGCATTTGTAGATTCCAAAACGACTAATAGTTATGGCGAAACGGACTGGTTTGAAGTTACGGGAGATCCTTGGATAACGGGGAAAGTTACAGCACCTGGTTACAAAGACTACGATATAGAAGGGTTTTATGCTCATACAGTTAAAGATCAAACAGTAACAGTGTATTTAGAGCCAACCTTGCCTCCGCATCCTGTCGCCAAGATTAAAGAAGCATGGGTTGAAGATGAACATGGTAACAAGTGTTACGAGGGCGGTTCTTTGACAGTGACTGAGGAGGAATGGATAACTGCTAAAGTTAAGGTAAAAAATGAAGGAAAGGAAGGAACTATTTGGTTTTGGATATACGACTACAATGAAGGTGGACGTATAGCTCAAACTAGCAAGTATTTCTATGCTAACGAGACTCAAGACATGGAATTGACGGTAAGACTAACAGAGGGTGAGCACAGACTAAGCCTGAGAGTTGGACACGAATTAGATAATCCAGACGATTGGGCAGGTGATTGAGTGTGACGTTTTATGTCATAGTTAAAAAACCAGAAGAGAAGAAGATTAAGTTTAAAATAAGAGTTAGAGATTACGAGACTGGAGACACTATACCAGGGGCAAAGGTCGTTATTTATGCAGATAAAAATAAAGTAGGAGAACAACTTACAGGTAGCGATGGTGTAACTCCTGATTGGTTTTATGTGAAAGAAGGAGCATGGGTGACAGGTACTGTAGAGAAAAAAGGATACGTTACTGCAAATATAGAAGGGTTTTACGCTACTAAAGACTACGATGGTCAAACAATCACTGTGTACCTCACTCCTGAAACACTTAAAGGTGATTTAACAATAGTAGTCAAAGACTACGCTGGGAATAGGATAGATGCCACAGTTTGGATGTGGGTCGATGGAAAATGGGCAAATGAGAAGAAAACAGTTAATGGAGAAGTAACGTATAAAGACCTTCCTTATGGTTCGTACAAATTCAAGGCGAAGAGTGACAAGTACGGCGATAAGATATTCGTAGTTACTTTAGACGAACCCGAAAAAACATACGAAGTCCAATTAGGTAGTCCTATGGCTAAAGTCGAGTTTTACGTATACCATAAGACGGATAAGAAACCAATTGTAGGAGCAAGCGTTCACTTATGGAGTAAAGAAACAGGATTCGACAAAACATTAACTACTGGAAGTGATGGTCATGCAGATTTTGGAGAAGTCAATCCAGGGTTCTATGAATACGAAATTACAAAAGAAGGGTATGTCCCCTACAAGAGCCATAAGACATTTGAAGCTGGTAAAACTTATACGATTGAAGTTTATATGATCACAGAAGAGGAAGCAAAGTACCCTCAATGGGTTGTAATGCTTGCACAATTACTGGGCATATCTCCAGAACAAGCGAGATTGTTTATTATGGGATTACTTGCGTTAATAGTCTTGTCGTTTGTAATGTCCATATTCAAATAAAGGAGGTGGTGTGTAGTGGTGTTTGAAGCAATTACTAAACCAATTTCGGAAGCATTAGCACCTCTGTTTGGTATGAAACCTGAGGAGCTACAGCCAAAGCTCGAAGGAATAATTTGGCTAATAATCTTGGCGATAGGTGCAGTAATTGCGTTTAAGATATTACGCAAATTCGTATTTTAACTAAAGAGAGTACCACCAATACAGAGGGGACATTTATGGACGAGAAAAAGATACTAGGTGTCTGGACTAAAGACGAATTCATAGATAGCCTGATATACTCTACAGTAGTAGCCATAGTATCATTTGTACTAACAATGTTCTACAGGTACTTGTCGAAATGGCTACAATTGAAGAAATGGGCTTGACTTTTTTCACGTAGAGGTGGTTTCGTGATCGATCAAGGAGAACTATTGTATAACGCTCTTTCAAAGAATAAAATCATAATGATAGTTATACTGGATGCTTGCCGATTTGACTTTTTCGAGGAGGTTAACGACATCAAGGGTAACTTGAGGTGTGTACAGTCGAGAGGATCAAGCACACCTGAATGGCTGAAGAATACGTGGATTGATTTTTACGATAAAGTCGCTTATGTAACTGCCAATCCATACGTAAACGATAAACCAAACGATAGAGGCTGGAATGGTGCGGAGCACTTTCCACACATCGAGAAGGTGTGGGATTGGGGATGGACTGAGGTAAAAGGTGTTCCGACAGTTCCAGCAGAGAACGTAAATAAAGGAGTTAAAAAAGTAGTCGAAATGGGTTACAAAAAAATAATAGCTCATTACATGCAACCTCATCCTCCGTACATAGGCAAAATCACTCTACCGATTGAGACATTCGTCCATGCGAGGTTTAAAGCGAAAGGAGTCAAGAACGCACCAGTGGATAAACTAAGATACTGGAATGTAGACATCGAAACTCTAAGACTCGCATACAAATACAACTTGGAATACGTTCTCGAAAAAGGCGTAAAACCACTACTAAGTGAGTTTAGCGATTTTAAGATAATTGTGACCGCAGATCATGGAGAACTTCTTGGAGAATATAGCAATTTTGGACATCCAGATGGAGTAATAGTCCCCGAACTGAGGCATGTTCCATTTTTAGAGGTGGAGTAATGGACATAGAAAAAATAGAGAGGCTTGTGGAAGAAAATAGACACAACCCCGAATTTTTAAAAAGAGTATACAGAACCGTAGAAGAGCTTTATTTAAAAGGACGACAAGAGCTACAACCAATTCTCCAAAAGATACGAGAATACTTGTCAGAATATAAAAAACCAGAATGGGAAGTAGAGTTTCTTGAGAAAATTCGAAAACACCAGGAAAAGGAGTTAAAAAGGTTTATAGAAAGTCCACCAATAGGTACACAAACAAAAGAGAAATCTTCTAAAGAAAGACCAGTTATGGGTATTGTAGATAGGTACATTCAAGAGATAGAGAAACTAACGCCTCTTACAGGGGTTGTGAAGGATATAATAGAGTACAGACTTAAAGAAGGAAAACCAATACCTGTCACATTAAAATACAGGTTGGATAGAGCGATTGACGTTTTGGAATCGCATCTTAACGCACTCAAGAAGGCAAAAGCGTTGTTAAAATAGAGCCAAAAACTTTTTTATACTTTTTAGACAACATCTCCTCATGAATCCTTTTGAAGTTTTGGGCGTATCGCCCAATGCAACCAAAGAAGAAATAGAGAACGCTTTTAGGAGGCTTGCGAGGAAATATCATCCTGATTTAAACAAGTCTCCAGAGGCGAGAAGAAAGTTCGAAGAGATCGTTCAGGCTTACAACATGCTTAAAAATAGAGATCACGGTTTGACTTTAGAAGTTAACGTCAATCCCGATAAGTTATTTAACATGGTTTCTGAGGTCTTGAAACAAATTGGGGTTAAAACTGGTAAGTATAAGATAAAATACAAATGCGTTATATGTGGTAAGACGTGGGAAGAATACTCACCTGTCGAAGTAAATGAAGTTGTAGAGGATATATGCCAGGACTGTCTTACAAAAAGTATTTATACTTTTTGAGCAAATATTGAGATATGAATGAAGATATACTTAAAGTTGCTTTATATCTCTTCAAGAAGGAAAAGGCGGAACTTAATGAACTGGAAAAACTAACAGAAGACGTGAAATCTGTTTTAAAGTACCTTGAGAGCATAGGATGGGTCAAAAAGAAGAACAACACGTATAAGTTCACTGCTGAAATAGATACAATAGTACGATCTCTTTTAAGTGATAAAAGCAAAATGGACATACCATTTATAGGTAAAATATACTCTGCAACGAATGCATACTTTATTACGATTCCAGCATACATCGTTAGAGCGTTAGGGCTACAAAAGGGAGACCTACTGGTAATAAGAAAAGGAGACGTAAGGATCAGCGGTACGCTCAGCGGAAGTAAAAATCTATTCTACATTCATAAGAAGTTCTGGGATAAACTCAATTTGCAAAAAGGTGCAGAGGAAGAGTTTATAATTGAGGCAATATATAAATCTGTGAAGAATGTATAAATATGTTGAATAAATTATTTAGATTATTTAAGAGGAACAACGTTCCAACAACGCCAAAACCAACGAAGAAAGTAAGGTATAGAATAGTCTATCCGCCAAAACAAGACACCAGTGAACAAGAAACAAAAACCGAAGAAGAAAAAGAGGAAGAAAAGAAAGAGGTAAAATCTGAGACTACGGCAAAGAAGAGGAAGACCAGCAAATCCAGCAAATCAAAGCAGAAAAAGAGCGAAGATAAAGTCGAGGACGTTGAAAAAGCAATAGAATTAATAAAAGAGGCAGGAAAATATTTAGTTTGCCCGTATTGTAGAGCAAGGCTGTTAGACGAGATAGAGTACTTACTAACATACCACTACAAAACTAAACTCATCGAGTCTGGCATTGATCCGAAACATGTAGATGAAATATTCAGAGAGAGGTATTCTGACATTGTCAAACGGAAGATCGAAAAGATTAAGAACGAACTAAACATAGGCGACTTTGAGTATAAACAGGCAAAAATAGAGAAAGCCAAGGCAATGCTTTCTTGAAAAAACTTTTATTAGGGTTTACCCTATTTAATTTAGAGGGGGATTGTGATGGGCGAGGATAAATGTGTTCTTGCGATAAGTGAAGCACTTAAGAGAGCGATTAGCGTTGCCCTTGAGGAAGTAGAGCATTCGGTCTGTACACCTGAAGACTTCGACAAAGCTTTACTAAAAGTGT
>Ga0190314_1000264_pt1 | contig 19982 bp, 38 predicted proteins | sample 4870071112_MG_FD_165055 | JGI IMG/M metagenome (GOLD analysis project Ga0190314, IMG submission 165055) | Hydrothermal vent sediment bacterial communities from Southern Trench, Guaymas Basin, Mexico - 4870-07-11-12_MG | ecosystem: Environmental > Aquatic > Marine > Hydrothermal vents > Sediment ...
CCGAAACTATTGCTACACCTGTAGAAATTTGTCCTGAAGTTGAAGAGTCACCCAAATAAAACAATATAGAATCTTGGGATACTTCGTTTGTTTTGAATCTTGCTTTTACAATTCCTGTAGTTCTCGAATCAATATCATGATAAATTTCTACTTTATCGCTTGTGGAAGTATCATCTAAGTATGCTGTATTTGAAGATATTGAAGCAGAACCACCCGCTTCATCTTCAACCCAACCATTCCCAATTGTTGAAGAATCCGCTCTGTCGAAATCATCGAAGAACTCAAATACTATACTACCATTACTATAAGATGGTGCTGTGCTATTACCATAGTAGACATAGAACTCTAACGGCTCATTAGCAGTGAGATTTACTTTTACCCAAATGTTATCCTGCGGATTGCCATTTTCGTCATGCTCTACCCAATACGGAAAGCCCGAATATGCAAACGCTGTGCTGAATGAAAGTATTGCAATGAGGAAAATATAATAAAACCATTTCAGTTTCATACTTTCACCTTTTCTTTCTTCTTTTCTTGGTTTTCTTTTTGAATAAATCTTTGAAAGGATTTTTATTTTTTGCTATGTTCAAATTAATGTTGCTTTTTATTCCTTTAACAAGTTCGCCTGGTTTTATGCCTCTAAATGCTATAACTCCTGTAGGAATTCCAAGCAGTTGTTTTACGGCTTCTTTCTTTTGTTTAAATTCTTCTTTTTTTCTATAATGCTCTAAAATCCTATCCAAAATAGCATCTTCACTTTTAGAGCCTTGTTCTAATAAAGGAAAATCTTTCATTACAGGAATTGAAATATCTTGATGTTCAGGAATGAATGCTGAAGCAGGAATTGAAGGACTTAAATCTGAAAAAGGGCTGGTTGTTGAAACATCTGCTGAAGCGGGTGCTGTAAGTAAAGCGGGATTTGTAATATCTTCTTCTTGTTGAGTAATAGCTCCTTCTTCGTAAAAAGGCAATTCTGTAGCGGATATCTCTTCAGCTTCTTCATTTTCATTTTCTATTTCATCATATCTTTTCAAATCGTACAAAAGCATTGGTCTGCCGTATTCATCTTTGGGATATTCCTTTATCCATGAAGGTTTATTAATTTCAAATGCTATTGGTTTTGTTTCTATTAAAGGTTCAGATGTTTGTTCGGTTTTTTGTTCTTTTGGTATTCCAATTCTTTCTCTAATCCACTCTTCTGTAACTCTTTCTCTTTTTGGAAAGGAAAACACAATTTGTCTTGTCTTTAGTGAAATTTTCTTTGGTTTCTTTTTTTCTGCTTTTCTTACTTCTTTAACTACTTCTTCTCCAATTTTTCTGAGAGTTGTTGCAGTTTTCTTTTCTATCTTTTCTATTCGCCCCTTTAAACTATCTTTAAAAGAAACAATGCCTTTGTCTGAAGTTATAGTTGATTGCTCTTTTATTTCAATTTTTTTCTCTTTTTTTTCTTTACTACTCTCTTCTACTTTTTTATTTTCCTTTTCTTTCTTTTTCTTTTGTTTTTTCTTTTCTTCTGCCATTTTTCATAAAGATTATTTTAGATTTACCTTCCGCCACTATAAACCAGCAATACAAGAAGTATGGATGCTATCATTACTGTTGGTAAGGTACTTGCTAACAGTTTTGTGAGTGGGTCTGCGGATGAATTCTGTATTGTATCTATTGCTGTTAATATTGCTGGCAATAATGCTACAAATATAACCAACATTACGAAAACTATTAGCAAACCATATATAGATACTTGCCCCTTCTTCTTGAATAGAGTTGTAGGGTGGATTAGTATTGCTTTCATTTTTTCACCTTCTTTCTTCTTTTTAGTTTTAACAATTCCTGTTTTGTAGGCAATCTTTTTATCTTCTTGAAGTATTCCAACCAAATATAAAATTGTTTTGTTGTTGGATGTTTAGCAACGAAATTTTTAGCATGACTTTTTGCTAAAAGCCTATCCATTCTTTCTATAGATATCAAATCTGCAAATGGTTTTAGGAAAGGTTTGCCTCCTTTAATTTTAATTTTGATTCTCCGCACTCTTTTGCCCCTGCCAACAAATCCGAAGCTTGGGGGAATTGAAATGTAAGGTATTTTGGGCGTTTGGAGGAATGGTATAGGCATTTGTGTTGTTAATGCACGATACTTTATTTTAGGCACAAGCTTTTGTTTGAGTTGTAGTAATTGTTTACTTATTAATTTAGCTTTTACAACTTGCTTTGTTTTTGGCTTAAGTTGTTGTTTTTCAGCAATTTTAAGCTTCTCTTGTAATATTGTTCTTGTTTTTTCAATTAAGCTTTCTTTTGGAAGCATTCTTTCACTAAGCTTTACTTTTTCTTTTATTCCTGTCTTAGTTCTTAATTTTGGTATACTTTTTTCTATAATCTTTTCAAAGGCTTTTTCTCCTTGTTTGCTCTTTTCTATAGTTTTTTCTTTTGCTTTCGTTATTTTCTCCTTTATCTCTTCAAGTGGAGGAGCAAATCCGAATTTCTTCTTCAGCAATTCTCTGAATTTTGTTAAGGTTAATCTTATCTTTTTTGTTTCACCTGTTTTTATTACCTCTATTTCAACAGGTTTTTGTTTTACTTTAGCAACAGCTTCTTTGGATTTTTCAGTAGTTAAAGCTGTAGAAGATACAAAAGCAGGAGCTGACATCTGTCTTTGAGATGATTTAATTAATTTTACTTTACTTAAAATTTCTGGCATTTTTTTAGGCATTATTTTTTTTAGAGTTGTTTTTGTAATTGTTTGTAGTGTTTCTTGTGTTTCTTTTCCAACAATAGAAATTTTTTCTTCAACTGTTTGTATGGTGCTTTTTCCTAAAGTAGAAATTTTTTCTCCAATTGCACGCACTTTAGTAAATTTTGGTTTTGCTGTGGTAGGTGGTTTTTCTGTTTGTATAATTAGAGGTTTTGTTAGTGTTTGCATTGAATATTCTCTGAAAATTGCCGTTCTTGGTTCTTTTAATCCTACAAGTATTTCTCTTTCTGTTTGTGTTGCAGTTAATTCTTTGTCAGGTGTTTTTTTGAATCTTATTTCTACTTCAGTTAATCTTTTGTCAGTTTCGCTAAGTATAGCTTTTGCTCTACCTTTTTCTTCTTTAGCAACATAAAAAGATATGTCCTTACCTAAAACAAGTTGTTTGGTTGGTCTTAAAGATTTTCCAAGAGGAATTTCTCCGAGAGATGTTAATTTTTCTCTAACTTTTTCAATGTTTATATAAGTTGGAAGGTTTTCAAAGCTTCTTCTTTTAAACAAATCCTTAAATCTTGCTTCTGCCAGATTTTTGTATTGCTCAATTTTTACTCCTTCTGATTCGTATATGGCTTTCTCTTTTAAAATTGTATCAACACCCTTATCACTAACAAATTTTATTCTTCCTCGCTGTACATTTTCCAATTTAAGTTTTCCTGCTTCAACTCCTTTTCCTCTTAGAGGACCAAACTTCCATTCATATTCTATTTTGTAAGCTCCTTTAGGACCAAGAGAGAGTACTTTGCTTTTTCCTGTAGTTTTTCCAATAGTTAGCGTTCTAAGTTTTCCTTTTTGAGGTATTCTAACAGTTGTCCTATATTGGAATGTTTGTATAGACGCTCCAGCTTGTTTGCCTCCTACTTCTGCAATTGCTTCTTTGGCCTGACCCATTTCTAATCTTGTTTTTGCTTTAAATCTCTTTAAGCTTTCTTCCAGAGATGGTCTGGTTTTAGCCCATCCTTTTATAGCACCTTTTATAGCACTTCCTGAAAGCTTGGCAAAGGCAATGCTTTTTAATGCTGTCTCTCCTGCTTCTCCATACTGTTTTAAGCGTATTTGCTCAGATATTGTTTTGCCTGTTTCATAAGCATAAACTCCTGTTAAAGTATATCCTAAAATAGGAAGTGAGTATTTTTTAGCCAATTCAAAAGCGATTTTCTTTCTGGAAAGAGGTTTAGACATTTTATATGCTTTTGCCAAACCTTTTACTTGAGAAAGCATCCTTTTTTCTTTGAAGAGTTTGCCTGCGAGAGCAGTTGCTTTAGCAAATCCTTTCTCTACAACTTGTGGAGCTTTTACCATAGATACCCAAAGCCCTGTAGCCATACCAGCCATTTCAGAGGCTCTCAAAATTCCTATTTCTGCTTTTTTTGCCAAATCTAAATTGGATTTGAAAATTGGTTTCCAATGCTCTTTCTTGAAAAGCGGGGCAACTTCTAATGTGGTTCCTCTTATAAGGCCACTCATAAATCTTTTAGGCGGGCCCATTACTACTCTCCCAAGCACATCTTCTTCAGGTTTATATTGTTTTTCAGTAACTCTTGTTGCACCAGGTGGTGCAGAAAGGAATGTTTCAAAGAAAGATTCAGCTTTTTTAACTCCTCTTTCTATCAATCCTTGCTTTTTTTGGAAATATGCTCTCTTTTGTTCTGGTGTTAATTCTTTTAGAATTTCCATTTCCAAAGCTTGTTTGGTTTTCCAATCTGTAATTGTAGGCGTCCATTTTCCTGGCTCTTGTTGAATTATTGGTTTTGTAACTATAACGGTAGGCAATTCTTTTCCAAACATTAATTGACTAACAGGACTTGCTTTATGAAAGGTTCGTGCTAAAGCAATTTTTGTTTCAATTTCCTTTTTTTGTTCTTCAGTTAGAGGTTTGATAATATGATCTATTGCTTCTTTCTTCCTTTGCCAATTTTCCTGTTGTTGTTTTTGCATTTCTTGAAGTTTCTTAAGAAATCCTTCGCTGGCAACCAATCTCGTTCTTTGCTTTCCTCTTTCTAATTCTACTCTATAAAAATCAGGTTGTTTTTCCATTAATTCTTGTTGAACTTGTAAAGAAAAGGCTTCGTAAAGTTGTCTTAACTCTTCTTCTCTTGCTTTACCTGTCTTACCTTTTAAAGCCCCTTTTGCTATTGCTTCTCTAACTCTTCTTTCTACTTCAGCATTTAAATCTTTTAAAGTTTCTAATTTGCTTTTTTCAGGTTCGCTCAAAGGAGTTTCTTTTTTCACAACAGTTTTAGTTTCTGTTCTGGCTTCTGCCTTTTCTTGCTCTTCTAACTTCTTTATAGCTTCTGTGAGATTTCCTCCTACTTCAGATAAAGATACGGATTTGCCCGTTTTTTTACTCACCACTCTTTTTTTCTTTATGTCTAAACGGTATTCTGGCTCTTTATATTTTTCTACAGGAACGTACTTTACCTCTTTACTCCCATTTGGTTTTATAGTAGTTACTTTCTTTACAACTTTAAAAGTTCCTTTTCTGATTGGCATTTTCAAATTTGGCTCATAAGCTTTTTAATATCTCGTCTTACTTTTTCTAATGTTGTTTTAGATATGCCTTTAACTTTGCTGTTGTATTTTGGGAAAGTTAATCTGTATAGCAACAGCAACCTTCCTCTGGCAACATTTCTACTTATTCTTCTTGCTTTCACATCTCTAACAATGGCTCTCATAATACCATAAAATTCCTTTATGGTATCAAGACCTTTTCGTTTTATGTCTGGGACCTTTTTACCTAAATATTTGTATCGTGTCATTTTTACCACCTTTGACCTTTTAAATCACCAACATGAGGATGCTTTGAATGCCTTCTTTCTGAAACGGTTTTTGCTCTTTTCATTTCATCAAGAATCCTGTTAGTTTGAGACCAACGACCTTTACCTCTATGCCAAAGTTCACCTGTTGGTTTTGCTTGCATAATATTGCCGTGAAGAGTTCTATAAAAAATTCTACCGCCCTTTCGATATATTCCAGGAGGTAATTTCTTCATTTTTAGTAAATCTTTTACTTTGAATATCCCGCTAACCATTTTTTCACCTCATGTATTGGTTAACATAATGGAAATGGCATAGCCAATATCAAATATTAATAGAGCCATATATAAAATACCAACAAAATGTTTGTGTTCGCCAAAAAAATCTTTTTCACCATATATGTATTGTTCAGTAGTTATTGTAGTATTATCTGCAGTTGTTTCTTGAGTAATATTTTTGCCAATAACAGTTTCAAGACCTGAATATATGTTAGGAATGCACAAAGTAATAAAAGCCATAGAAAGGAAAAGCATAATGACACTTTTGTATGAGAAACCAAGAATAGCAAACATTATGCCAAAAATTGTGAATAAAACAAAAAATTCCGTTATCATTTTAAAGGCAAATTAAGGATGAGAGGTGTTATTAATAAGATTATTATGTATGTCATTTTCAAAAAGGAAAAAGGAAAAAAAACGCCAGCCAATTTATGGCTGGGGTTTACTTAAAAGAGGCTTAGTACTGTCATCAGTAATCCTACTATCACGAAAGTACCCAAGAACCCAGCAACAGTGGCGTCAATTCCAGAAAGGTTTGCTTGGTTAACCACATCTGTAATTATCTGGTAAGTTACTCCCAACCCTAAAATCACTGCTATTGCCAAACCCACATAGTTTTGAACTATTGTATTTGCCATTGTAAAGCTTACAAGCAAAATTTCATTTAAAAAATTTTATGTGTATATATTATACATCTCTGTATTTTTTCATAATTATTTCAATTCCTTCTTTTATTAATGAAGCAACTGACCTGCCCATGTTTTTAGCTTTTGCCTTAAGCCAAAGATACTGCCTATGGTTCAAAAGCAAATTAAATCTGTGATATTTCATTTTTCTTCAGTTTTCTCTTCAATTTTTTGTAATTCTTTAAGATGGTTAACTATCTTTTCTAAGCAATCACTACAAACATATCCTTCAAATATAATTTGTTCACCATACCTCACACTCAAAACTTCTGTGGGATAACCAATTTCAGTTGCTTTTTTGCACAAATCACACATTATTACGATCCCCATTTTCTCACCCCGAATTTTCAACTATTAGTTTTTTTATTTTGGTTATTAAATTCTTTTTTAAGTTTTCATACCATTTAACATCTAAATAATCTTTCCAATAAAGTTCAAGCAAATTTTTATTGTCTGTAATTTCTTCTATTTTTGCTTCATTAAGTAACATAACCGTTGCATAAATCCCTCCAAGAGCAAACTGATTTGCTCTAATAGTCATAAAAGTTTTTTCTTTTGCTTTTTTCTTCACTTTATTCAGAATCTTCTTCAAAGCCAATTTCAAACTAAGACTTGCTTTTCTTTTTATTTTTTCTTCAATTTCTTTTGCTTGTCCTTCAGAAATTTCAGGACTTCCTATTAACCAAGCAACATATTCGTTATTGTATATCTTTTCTTCTACTTTTTCATTGTATTCAAGTAAAAAAACCAATTCATTATCCGTTTTTGAAGTTATCATATTTCTTAAATTTTCTATTTTTCCTTCAGCAAAAGCAACTTCTGCATCTGCCCACATTTTTTCTAAATCTTTCCAAAGTCCTTTGCTTGTAGCCCATGCTATTCCTTCAAATCCCCACAACTTCTTTTTTGGTTCAACAATTTTTTTAAAGTATACACAAATCATGTTATCACCTATCTACCGAAAAACCCTTTTATTAGCATTATTAAAGCTAAACCGATTATTAAAATTCCAATAGCATTTTCTTTGGTGAGATTGGCAAAAAATCCCTTACCAAGATTCGTTATCTCTCTTCCAAATATGGCACTTCTATGTAATAAAGCATCCAACACTCTACTGCTCACAGGAGATTTTATATGAATTATTTTAGGTGCAATACTTTCAAATTTTGCTTTAACACTTTCAGGTACTCCTTTTGGTGGTGTAATCTTAACTCCTGTAGGCACAAATAAAATTTGATAAGGACTGTCTTCAAAGAAAAATTTGTGTCTCAAGTTTGTTCCATATTCTATCAAATCACAACTTTCGTCTCCAATATACAAAGCACCGTCAATTCTATAATGGCTTGACATTTTCATGAAGTAGCTTTTAATCTTTCCTGCACTTATAATATGAACCCAACCATAATTTTTCTTTGCTAATCTTTTAATTCTTCCTGCATATTTCCAATATATTAAAAAGGCAAATATTGAAGCAACAATAGCCAATGCAAAGTAAACCCACATAAATGTTTTTGTAGTTGCTAAAGTTCTAAGCAAAGCATTGTATTTACTTAATGGAACCATTTTCTCTGCAACACTTTTTGTAACATTGGTTACATTTTCCGCAATTCTCGTAACATTTTCAGGTTTAACCAAGCTTGCATTTAATTCAGCTATTGATGGCATTTTATCTCACCTCATTTATTTCTAAATATTGAAAATCCTCCGCCTTTTTTAACTTCAGCAGATTCTGTTCTGGAACTAACTTCTTCTCTTCGTGTATTCAATTCTTTTCTTCCAAAACCATTTACAGATACTTTCAGTAAGAGATATGAAAAAACACGCTTAAAGAAAAAATCTGCAGTATTAAAAGCCCCGATTTTTCTACATTCTTCTGCAAAAGAAATATAATTGGACAAAGATGGAACTTCCCACTCTTTTAATTGTGATAACTGCAATTCTTTGGTAAAGTATGGAGAGAATAGAGGCGGACTTACTATAAACTTCTTAAATTCATATTCTTCCGACCTGAATACTCCTTCACCACTTTCACCCTGCTTGCCTTCTGCTTTTGCTAAAGTTTCTTTAAAATATGTGTCGCCAAAGATTTCTTTGAATTGGTCTTCAGATAACTCTATGACTTCATCCTGTTCAGGAGTAATGCCTCTTGAGGATGTAGTTAATTGTGCTTTTTCCAATTCTTTTTTATTAGGGACATCCGCCTTATGTGGTTCTTTAGGTATGGGCATATTATCTGGCATGGTTAATCACCTCTTGCTTATATTCTTGTTTGCCTATAAAAAATCCACAATACAAACAAAGCAAAGCAAATAGCAAATATATCTTGAATTGTCATTTTAACCTTCAAATTTTTCAAATTCATTAGTTATACTTTCCTCCACCAAAATTTTAAAGTTGTAATCTAAAGTTGCATATTTGTTTTTTAAAGTATCCAAAATTTTGGCAAATATTAAACCGCTTAAAGTTAAAGTATAAAAGTTTTCAGTAACTTTTTGTTTAGTTTCTTCTAAAATGAAAGTTCTTTTCTCACTTTTAAGCAATCCTGCATTTTCAAGATTTTTCAAAACATTTAGCAAATATTCAGTTGTATATGCGTTTGTTGTAATCTTTTCTATCATTACTAAAATGTCCCCTAAAGATTTCCTTACTAATGTTTTTTCAGACCAATGGGACTGCTTGCCCAATTCAATAAGCAACAACTCAGGCAAAGAGTTTTTTGTAATTGTCTTACATTCTTCTTCTTGCATTTCCTTTTCAAAATTTATAGGTTCGTTTACCCCTCCAGGTTTCCAGATAACTTGTTTAAACCTTTGAGTAAATTTATCAAACAAACTCATTTTGTTTCACCTCTTTTTCTCCAGCATATTGGTCTATGGCTTTATCCAATTGCATAAATAAATCTAAAACTTCACTTACTGTTTTTTTCTCTTCTTCAATTTCCTCAATTTTTGCTTCTTCTTTTGGCAATTTTTTTCTTAAATTCTCATATTCTTCTAATGCTTTTTTATGTATGCTCTCAAGAGCGGAAATTTTATCTTTGAAAATATTAATGCCTGTATTAATGTATGCTTTTGCTAAATGTAATTCTACAGAATTGAATTTTGCTTCCTTTGGTTCTATTTTGTCTATAATTTCTTTAAATATGTTCATTGCTTTTTTAAGAGTTACAATGTTAAAATATAATTCTCTTACACTTTCATAAGCGGTTCTGGGAGTAAAAGTTAATGGCTTTACAACATTAAATTTTGCTTCCAGCAAATGTTTAACCCATTTCTCAAAAATGGTTTCTTTTCTTTTGAATTCTTTATTGAAATACTGTTTGAAAATTTGAGTAGGCAATTCCCTCATTCTTCTTTCGCTTCTTTGTGGCATAATAGGTAAAGTCAAAATTTTGTAAAGTACCCTAACATCATCCTCACTTAAACTTTTCTTAGTAAGGAGCATTCCTAAATTTGTGTGCATAAACAACTCAAATTGATAGTATATGTTTCTTAAGAATTCTATTTGCTTCTTTGCTGGAATATAAGCATATAAATAGTTTAATATATCCTTTATCAAATACATTTCTGTTTCTGGCATATCTTTGCTTCTTTCAAGCATGAGAGTAGTTAGTTTTATTTTCAATTCCGAAGGTATAGGATAATTAGCCAAAAGTAAAGCACTAAAAACATCTTTACAATTTAACAAATTTTTCAAAGTCCAAGCATATAAAACAAATAAAGAACTCGGGCTGCATCCTGCTTCACGCAAGTAATTGAAAGCAGTAGCAAAAGCAAGACCTGAAACATAAAATCGCCACAAATCAAAACCATAAACCCAAAAATCACTTCTACTCTTCAACTTCTTGAATTCCGTTCTTATACTTCTTAAAACCATTTCAGATAAGCCGAAGTTTTCTCTTAGCATATCAAGAGAAATATTAGTTATATTGTTTTCACTGCCAAAGAAGAATTTCCCAAAATCATCATTGTTTGCATGATTTACAAAATTACATATAGAATGGTATTGCCAAGAAGATAAAACTTTTGCAAAAGTATCTCTTTGCGGAAAAGTTAATAAAGTTAATTTTGCTGGGGCAACAAAAGGAAAAACTTTAGAAAGGAAAGCAATATCTAAAGTTTGTTCTTTATTTTGCTTTGCATAAACATTTTGTAATTCTACAATATCATACTGCATCTCTTCTACCATATTAAACACATAATTCTTTTTCTTTTCCATATACCACTTCAAAATATTGTCATCAAAATCAAAATCACTAAAGCCAAAGTAATAATGTGGCAAACTTTTAATTAATTTTTCTGGATTAAAATGCCTTGCTAAAAATTCTTCTTTTTGTTTCAAAGCTTTTCCAGGAACGAAAGTGGCTTTTCCTCTTGCAGGAATATTAACCCAGCCCGTAACTCTATGACATCTTATATAAGGATCAATCCAAGATATGTCTTGCGAAACCACTATTAAAAACCAATTCATCATTCTCGCTACCTTCAATACTTTTATAATTTTTTTGCCAAACTTTCCCATAGCATCTCTGCTAAACATAACAGTGCCACCTTCATCAAAAATGAGAGGTTGCATTTTTAAATCATTAGAAACTAAATCAAGAAAACTCTGTGCTACATCCAAAGGAGATAATGCAAGATTATAATTATCTAATTTTTTATCACCAAAAACAATGTAACGGTAAAAATATGCTAAACTCAAAGCAAATGTAGATTTGCCCACCCCCTCATATCCATCAATCACAAGCATATAATCATAATCAACTTTTAATCTGCCTATAACAGTTAAAAGCATTTGCCAAAAATTGTAATTAAACGCCTTGTGTAAATATTTGCCTTCTCCCATAACAGTTAGTTTCAATAACAAATCCTTTAATCGTGTTAATTCCTCTTTGTTCAGCACTATCGCAGAATGCACGAATATATTTGAAAGCTTAATGGCTTGCGGATTATCCATTTCTTTCGCTACTTCACGATACATTTCTTCAGCATACGCTATATTATCTACATCTATTTTAAAATGGTTCCTGTAAAATTTGGATTCTTTATACTCCTTTTGAACTAAATCATACAAAAGCCTTCCACCCATTTTTCCTTTTTACCCGCTTTATTTTTTTGAATCTTACAAACAAATTTCCTTTAAAAGCTTCATATACCACTTGCTCAAGCATATCATCATCAACATTTTCTAACCAAACATAATCTTCTTTCGTTGGCATTTAAACACACCTTAAAAGCCCGCAAAATCATCTGTTTTGCTTCTTGGTTTTAGAGCTATATCCGTAACTCCTATAACATTTAACAATTTTGGAATTTCTACAAGCAAATGCGATATTTCATCTTCTTCTATTTTGGTTTCCGCTTTTTTCTCTAAACGCTCATAAATTTTTCTAAAAGTACTATAGGCATCTCCAACAAAAAGCTTTTTTAAATCTTTATCATAAGCGGAAATAATGAGCAATATCAAAGAAAGCAACTCACTTTCTAATTCTATCCTAATAACTTTATTTTTCTTTTGATAATATTGTGAAAATAACCTGACAACATCACTAAACTTCATAAATATAGCATACTTCACAGTATTGTAAATTGGAATGACATTTCTATTATATTCATCAAATTGTAGTGTTGGATTGGGTTGCATTTTAATCCTTCTTTAGCAAATTTTTAATACCTTCCTCAAACCTGCTTTGAACATCATAAAAAGAAGTGTGGTCATAACTTCGCTCTATAGTTTCAGCTCTCGCATGCCCTGTAACCTTTGCTATATCTACAGTATTCCACCCAAGCTTTCTTAAATATGTTATCAAACCATGTCTAAAAGAATGTGGCGTTACTCTTTTCTTCACATTTAACTTTTTTGCTATCTGCTTAACTATTCTTTCTGCCTGCCTGTCAGAAATACCTAAAAGCAAATCATTCTTCTTCAGTTTCTTTAATTCAATATATTGAATTATTAGATTTAAAGTAAATTTCTCTACAGAGATGGGCCTAATCTTCTTAACTGCTCCTTTACGCTTTTCTATAATCGTAGAAATTAATCCATTTTCAAAATCAATATCCTTTATCCTAATAGCTAATAACTCTCCAATCCTCCTGCCTGTTAAAGCCAGCAAACGAATAAGTATTGCATTCCTTAAATTTCGCACCCTCGCACTAAAATTATCCTTCTTAATTGCTAATTCTTCAGAATACTCCAAAAACTTTTTTAATTCCTCTGGAGATAACGGCTCTCCTTTTGTGTTCCCACTAACATACAAAACCTGCCTAATGTCGCCTGTTCCCATTAACCGACATATAGCATTTGTTTGCTTATAAAGTTTATTATTCTTTAGTATATATTTTAGAATTGGGAACATGCTAAATAGGAACATCCTAGCACAAAACCCTAGCACAAATATATGTTATAACAAAATGGTTTTGTTATAACAATTTTGGCAGTTTCTTTGCATAATATATATAGCAATATATATACTAAAGAGTATATATTATGTTATAACATTTGGCTCTCTATGGATTTGTTATAACTTTTGAGTTATGTCTCAATTTCCTAACTATGCGGTTATAACTCCTGAATATGTGGGCTTTTTGTTTGGTTTAATACGTGTGTTGCAACATATATATTTTTGTTTAGAAAAGTTTAAATATTTGTTTATACTAATATTGGATTGAGGAGGTGGAAAAAATGGAAAAGGGAAAAAATATAAAATTTAATGCCTTAAAGGCATTAAAAAGGAGGTTAGAAAAAAGGAGAAAGGAGAAAGAGAAAAAGGAGGAAGAAGTTTTTCAAAAAATTTTGGGATTTATAAAAAAAGGAAAGCCAGTGGCTTTTAATGAGCATGGGAGGGAGTTTTACTTCAGGGTCGGTAAAGATATGTACAGGATCTCCTTTACAAACCGATATACTGACCTTTCACAAAAACAAGAGAAGAGTTACTCCATCATCTACATTATTGATAACTACTATTTAAGTGAAGAGAGCAAACTTGTTTTAGAGAGAATAGAAAAACTTTTGAAAGAGTTTTCCAATACTCTTCCGACATATCCAGATTAATTTTTTCTTCTTCTTTTTTTCTTATATTTTGGTGTTCCTATTTCTTAATTTTGTGGTTTTTTGTGGTTTTGGGTTTTCTTTTTGCGGTTCAGATTTGCATACTTTAATATATCTATTCTATTAAAGAAAAGTTTATATACTTGTTTATACTTATACATGGTAATGTCGGAAAAATGCCAGAATTCGGCATTTTTCCAGAATTTTGATAAAAAGAGGTGTAAAAAATGCAAACAAGAGAAAAAATAAAAAATATGAAAAAAGAAAACTATGAGGTTTGCGGTATTTGTTGGCAAAATGCCGAAAATATAAGAGAGTATTTAGAGAATCTTTTAAATAAAAAATTAGAAATATGGGAAGATATAAAAGTAAATTACGAAGAGGTAATTATAACAAACGAATTTATTTTAAGGAATGAAGAAAATTCAAACATATATATTGAGGGCCACAAAATAAAAAATGTAAAAAGAATTGTGACTTTAGTACATAAAAATCAAGAAAATTTAGTTTTCTATTATGTGATAATTTCTAAAAATGGGTTTGTGATACAAAAGAGGTATTATAACGAAGGAATGGACATAAAGAAAATCATAAAATCAACAGTAGCATTAAAAAAAGTTTTCTCACGAAAAATAACAAAACAACACTATTTTGAAATTTTGCATCATAGAATTTTGTTTTATGATATCTTAAAATCACTTGGTGATTATGTGTTTTAAAAATGGAAAACTGGGAGGTGGGAACGTGGAAAACTTACAAGTTTATTTAAATAAAGAACAAGTTATAAAATTGTTTAAAAAATACGCCTTTAAAGTTTTTGGTTATTCAAATGAAAATACTGCAATATGGGTAAGTGATATTTTAAAACAAAAAGGTATAAAATTATGGATTTTTGAAAATGAGAAATCAAGAACAAAAAATAAAAGGTTTTGGTGTCATAAACATAATTATAAAATTATAAAAACATTAATTTAAGGAGGTGAAAAAATGGAAAAAACAAAAATGAAAATACCCCAAAAAAAGATTTTGGATTGGTTTTTGGAACATTACGGGCTTGGTTTAGACTATTATAGTGGTGACACAATAGAGAACACACTAAAAGGTTTAAAACTAATAATGGAAAAAAACGGACTTGTGGAATTGGATTATATAGGTAAATTTTTGTTAAAACTAAGTGAAAATTACGAAATAGTATCAAAATTTTTAAATGAATTGAAAGAAAGAGGATTTTAAAGATTTAAAGGAGGTGGGAACATGACCAATTTAAAAAGTTTTGTGGAAAGTATAAAGGGAAATGAAAATAATAGGGTTTATAGTATCTACAACAAACAATATAATAGTTTAATTTTCAGAGTGACAAACCAAACAAGGAAAACACAAAAAATAATTTTTGTTTTTGATTTTTCACATGAAAATTAAAAAATGTGAAGGTGAGAATATGAATGAGAAAATATACCTAATAAAAACAATATATGAGTTTCCTGAAGAATTCCAAGAAGAGGAACCCAAAGCGTGGAGCATTGAAACAGTAACAGAAGGCGATAATTTTCCATATTGTGAATTAGAATTCATAAAAGAATACGGAAAAAGAGAATCAGAGGGAACATATAGCATATACAGAATTGTAAAAGTAAGAAATGAAAAAGAAGAAAGGATAATAAGAAAATGGATAAAAAACACAAGCGAGAGCGAAATAATAGAAATCTCAGAAGAACAATTAAAAGAAATTTTACATTCTTTTTTTCCTTTAGAAATTATAGAAAAACTCTTATATCAAAAATAAAGAGGTGGGAACATGGAAAATGAAAAAAACCAAACAAACCAAAACGGGAACACTAATGCATTAGTTTATTTGAGTAATTTAAATTTGAAAAAGATAAAAAAACTATTTGAAAGGTTAGATTTTGAGACAAGAAAGAGCGAAGAAAATACAGAATTACAAGAAGGCAAAGGAATATTAAATAAGGTGCAGACAATTTTAGTAATTCCAAAAACAAATGAAGGAAAAGCATTAATTCAAACAGTTTTAGACTGTGGCGAAGATTATCAAAATGAAACTCCACATTTAGATTATAACACATGCAAAGCAAGAGGCTCGTATGATATAGATTGGGTAGAAAAAATCATAGCAGTATTGAAAGAAACAAGAGAAAATCAGAATGAACTTGTTATATACATTTCTACAAAAGAAGAGTATCCAGCAACATTTGAGAACAAGCATTTAAAGATAATCTTGGCCCCAAGAATTGAAACATGTGAAACATGTTAGGGGTGAGAACATGCAAGAAGAATACGAAAATAAAATTGATATAAGCGAAACTCCTTTAAGTGCAAAGTTTAGTTTTTATACAGAATTAGATGAGGAAGAAATAAGCGGAGTGGTAGAGGTTTATTATGATGATGACGGTTACATACGTGATTTAGAAATAGTAGAAATTGATAAAGAGGAAGTAAGAGATAAAATATTAAAAATGTTGGAAAAAGAGTTTAATTTAAGATGAAGGAAGGTGAGAACATGAAATTTAAACCATATCAAAAAAATCGGATTTTCGGTGGCGTGCAATATATTTTCAAGTTTGAGAATGGTTATGGTGCAAGTGTAGTATCCCACATATACAGTTATGGTGGAGTAATAGGGTTGTGGGAATTAGCAGTAATAAAGTTTGATGATTCAGGCGAATGGGAGATAGTATATGATACAAATATAACTGATGATGTAATAGGATACTTAACATGGGAAGAAGTGGAAGAAATATTAGACAAAATACAAAAATTAAAAAAAGAATAAAGAGGGTGAGAACATGAAAGAAAGAATAGAGTATTTATGCCCACAGTGTTTTAAAATACATAAAAGAATTTTGGTTTGGAGAAATGATTACGGCAGTGATTTATACGAAGACGGAACAGTAATAAAAAACGAAGAGATAGAAACAGAAGTGATAAGAATAGATTTCCCTTGTAAACACACAACAGAATCATACGGCGTGGAGGATATAGAGGTATACATTGATGAAGAAAACAAAACAATAAGGATATTGAACGAATTTGAGGAAGATAAAAAAGAAATCAAAAAAGCAAATCCGGAATATAAAAAATATAAATTAGTTTTTGAATAATGAAGGTGGTAAAAATGGCAAAAGAAAAAGAAACAAAAATAAAAAATTTAACACCGCATAAAATTGTTTTGATTGATGAGAACAGAAACAAAATAGAAATACCAAGCGACGGCGTGGTGAGAGTTTCAGAAGTAAGTGAAAAAATAGGAAACTTAAACGGTATTAGGATAGTAAAGAAAAGATTTACAGGCATAAGCGAAGATGTGATAAAGAAAGTAAAAAAGGACTTGGAAGAAGGATACATTTTAGTTTCTTTATTAACGGCAAAAGCATTAAAAGAAAGCAAAGCATTTTCAGATAGAGAGTTAAAAAGGATTCTATTCATAGCAAACACTATAAGGGACAACGAAGGGAAAGTTATCGGAGCGGATGCATTAGGCAGGGCCTATGATTTGTAAGGGGTGGAAAAATGGACTTAATAGAACAAATTAAAAAAATATTAGAAAAGTATTATGAAAATGAAGACATATCAGAGATTACAAGAGATTATAGATACTATATAGAGAGGGGGGCATTGGTAAGAAAATTAATTCTTTTGCCAAGATACTACGGCGATTTAGAAATCAAACTTGAAATTTATGGACCACTACATGAAAATAGTGACTGGGAAATGATAGTAATTAATAACGATGTTGCGGTAATCACAGAAAAAGGAAAGATAAAAAAGGTTCTATTTGAATTAATAAAAAATCTTACATAAAAAAACAAAAGGGTGAAAAACATGAAAATTAGGCCAAGAAAAGAAAGGAGAAAAAGGCTTTTGTCTTTGTTTATTGGGTTAGGAATTGTGGGAGCAGTGTTTGGTTTGATAACAAAATCTTGGTTGTTAGTGGTTGCAAGTGTGATATTGATGTGGGTTGCATATAGTGAAAAAAGGCGAGAATAATGGGCAAGTATGTGTTAGTAGAAAAAGGAAAAATTAGAATTTTCAACAGTTATAAAGAGTTAAAGGATTATGCAAAAAAAAGAAATTTGCAGTATATCAGAATTTGGGGGAGAAGATATGAATATGCAGTTTTAAAAAAATGAACAAAACAAACAAAAACAAAGGCCAAGCAATTTTGCAGATAATAATTACGGCGATGGGAATTGCATTAGTTAGTATTATAAAAATTTTATGGATAACTTCAAAAGAAACAATAAGAAGTATTTTAAAAGTGATAAGGCAAAAATAAATTTATTTTTGTTTGTTTTTATATTTCTTTTTCTTTTTTTCTATTTTTGTTACAATAAAATCAAAGAAGTTAAACAAAGCAACAAACACAAAAGCCGAAATAAAAGAATATTTAACAAATTTTCTTAAAGCATTCTGATAAGTTAATGTTAGAGAATAGCATTCATTTTCTGGAAATATTAAATAACTTGAATTTATTTCTTTTTCTCCGAAAAAAGTTTTTACAATAACCTTTTGCTTTGCCAAATAGGATGTTCCCATCTCGTATTCAATAGGAATGGGTAAAGGTTGAATTAAATTATATGCTGTTCCCATAGCAAGCATGAGAAGAATAATTGCCCTTTGCCAAGACCAATACCCCTTAAAAAGCAAAGCTAACTCTTTTTTCCTGTTCCCACTTATCTTTAAATTGCCCTTTTTTCCTGTTCTCATTTTCTTTTTCGCTTTACCTTTACTTGTTCTTCTGGCTTTTTTAAGTTAGCAACAAATTCTTTCAAAGATTTGTATTCCACAAGAAACATTTCTTCTGAAACAAAATAAGACATGATACAATGTATAACTAATTGAAAAACATTAGCTCTTACTTTCCAAAATTCCACTCTTTCAGCATCGTCTTTTAATTTAGGAGCGTCTGAAATGTGATATCCTTTAAGCAAAGTTGAAACTATTTCACTTCTTAGAACATCAATAACTTTTTTAGGCATTTTTTCTTTGTCGTATTTCGCTCCAAATTTTTCTTCAAAATATGATTTTCTTTTCATATTTTCACCCGCAATAGCATTTTTATTTAAACAAAAAATAAAAATTAAATTATTTTTTTGTAGCCACTTTCTTTAACTTCTTCAATGCTATAAAACTTGTAAAGATACTCACATACGCCATTATTACTGAAAAAAACAGAGCTATTAAAAGAAAAAAAGATTTGTTAGTTAGATATATTACTCCAAGCCATCCTGCAATCACTGACCAAAACAAAGTCAAAATTGAACGCTTTTTTAAAAGTGTTAGATAATATTTCATAAGCTCTGTCTTTGTTTGCTTCTTCATAATTCCACCTATTGTATTATCTGAAGACATGGCTTTTCAACAGATTTACCTCTTACCATCACTTTTATTTTTCCTATTTTCACTTTCTTTTCTAACAAATCTCTTACATGCTGAACCTTTGCTTCGTTGATTAAATCTCTTAACATTGTTTTCCCAAGAAAGAGACCCTTTACTCCGTTTCCCAAATCCACTTTTATTAATGCTCTCAATCCGTATTTCGTATCTATATCCTCAACATCTACTATTACTCCTTCTTTATTTATGTCGTCTAAAGTTATTAATTCTGTTACTGTTGTTGAAGAATTTAGCCAATCTTGTAGCCTCTCATATTTGTCCTTTTCCTTCAAATCTTCCACCTTTGGTTCTTCTATTTTTGGATTTATATTTTGGTTCTCCATTTTACATCACCAAAAGTATTATTATAAAGGTAATATAAAAATACTGTTGTATTAAAAAATATATTATTTGGTAGTCAAGTATTTACTCAACCAATTCGGATAATCTACTCCCGTGAACCTTGCTCTTTCTCTAATCTTGGCTTTTTCCTTTGCCAAGATTTTCCTTGCCAGAACTCTTGCCTCGCCTGTAGTGTTTTCGTCAAAAAACAAATTCTTAACTGCCCAAGAGATAGTCATTCGCCTATTCCAAAAGTACATCTTCTTATCTCTCATCTTCTTCACCTTCCTCTGTCTTATATTTTTTACAACATTCAATTAAATATTCCAATAAAAATTGATTATAAAGCGTTAGAGCAAACATACCCTTTGCTATTTTAGGTTTTTTCTCAATAGCTCTTTCTAAAATCAATTCAAGAATACATTCACCAATTGGCCCTGGAGGTAATATTTTATTAAGTTCTTTTAAAAATTTCTTATAAACCCGCTCCCACCAAGAATACCGTAAGTTATAATTCATCAGCAACCACATGTCAAATCTTTTAGTTAAATCTCTATATTTTAAAAACAAACCTTTCGGATTATTCTTATATTCTTCATAAAAAGATTTCATATTTTTAAAAGAAGTAATTATGAGTACCATTTTCTTTCACCTTTTCTTGTTTTCATATTTTTCATAAATATATTTGGCAAAATCTTTCATAATGCTAAATTCTTTTAGTATGGTTCCTTCACTTG
>Ga0190314_1000265_pt1 | contig 19936 bp, 20 predicted proteins | sample 4870071112_MG_FD_165055 | JGI IMG/M metagenome (GOLD analysis project Ga0190314, IMG submission 165055) | Hydrothermal vent sediment bacterial communities from Southern Trench, Guaymas Basin, Mexico - 4870-07-11-12_MG | ecosystem: Environmental > Aquatic > Marine > Hydrothermal vents > Sediment ...
CCCCCACCCACCGACCCCGACGACGAGCCACTGTCAGCGGATGTTTCATTGAAAAAACCGCTGAAAACATCTCTCACCTCGGCTGGACTGGAGGTCACAACACGCACAAGAGTAAAACCCCTTCCCATGCCGAGCAAAAACCTGGCATCAGAAACATTGAGAACCACAAAATCAGAAAGCGAGCCATCCACAGAGCCCACAACCCGGAGGGCCAGAAAAGACACGCCCACGGGAGAAGGGACAAAAAACACGTCACCCACCGAGAGGCCAGTCCGGCTCAAAAAACGGTCGCCGCCCAGACAGCCCCCGACAGGAGGTAGAGACATCCCCCTGACCCCGCTCTCCAGCCCAAAAAAAGCCTCCGAGCCGCCCGCCTTGAAAATCACAGGCCGATCATTGACAACCGAAGAAAAAACGATCTCAGGGCTCACAACACTCACATTCTCCATAGACAGCAAAACAGAGACCATCTCATCTGTCACCACATGGCCCCGGGGAGCAGCCAGAACAACAACATCAGAGGGGCCGACAACAGAAACAGAAGAAGACTCAATACCAAAAAGAAGAGGAGAACCGAAACTGAAAACGAACACAGAAAGAAAGAAACCAGCCAGCAGGTTCTTTCTCAAAATCACACAACACCCCCCCTGCTGTACATATAAACCGCAGTAGCAGACGCAAAGAAAGATGTCAAAACAGAGACGCCAACAGCAAAAAACGTGTTAAAAAGCGAAAACGAGGGAGAAAGAAGAGAAAAAGAGCCAAAAAAAGTGATAGCGGTGGAAATGAAAGAGGCCGCCAGAGTGCCCAGAGCCACACCGAACACACCACCGAGAAAACCCACAACCAGGCCCTGCGAACCAAAGACCAGGAAAAGATGCCGGGCTGAGCCCCCGACACCCCTCAAAACCACCACGTCCCCTGCCCTGGCCAGAATCTCAAGATGGACAACCGTGTAAACGATCAGACCCGAAATGAGAGAAGCAAAAAAGACCACCAGAAACAGATCCCTCTCAACGTCCCTCAAACCCTCAGAAAAAAACGAGCTCAAAGAAGGAAAAGAAGAAACAACCAGACCGCTCTCCACAGAAACAACGCTGCCGTTCACCACGGCAAAATTGAAAAACTCGCCACCCACCAGACCCTGCACAAAAGAAAGGTTGACAACAACCCAGTTCTCCGGAAAAAGAGACGAAGAATAAACCCCCGTCACCCCCAGAACAAAATCCTCGCTGGCATAGCCCGGAAAAACAACCGAAATATTACCACCAGCCAGCGAAGACAGAGGAGAAGACGACGGAACAAAACACTCCCCCATAGGAGGCGGAGGAAAACCCATCACACCCACATCATAAAAGCCAACGCCAAAAAAAGAGCCATTGACCCCAACAATCTCCATCGGCAAAACAAGACCAAAAACATAAGAGCCGTTCAAAACAACATCATCCGCAGTAAAAAAAGAACCAGCGTCACACGAAAAAACCCCCTCAAAATCGTCCTCAGGCGAAAAAAAAGAAGAAACCCTGTGAAGACCAGAAACAAGAGAAAAAGAGCCAAAAATGTACATGGTACAAACAGCGACCCCAACCACCGTCAAGACGAAACGGCGTGTGGGACGCAAACCCATCCTGAGCAGCAGCGGAAACATACACCACCAATAAAACACCACCTTAAATCCCTTTGCGAAAACTATATAACCAGAAAAAAGAACAACCCAGCGATGGAAGACAGACCGGTCATAGAGGCCATAAACATAACAAAACGCTACGACGGAAAAGAAGTACTAAAAAACATAAACCTCACCGTAAAAAGAGGAGAAATCGTTCTCATAAGAGGCCCATCCGGGGCCGGAAAAACAACCCTCCTCAACATCCTCGGATGCATGGACACACCAACCGCAGGAAAACTCTACATAGACGGAGAAGACACGGGCCAGATGAACCAGAAACAGCTCGCAAACCTCCGCCTCCACAAAATAGGATTCATATTCCAGGAGCACAACCTCATAGAAAACCTCACCGTGGAAGAAAACATCCTCCTCCCCATGAAACTCGCCCACAGAAAAGACGCAAAAGAAAGAACACGGGAACTCATGCAAACCTTTGGCATAGAGCACATAAGACACAAAAAACCCGGCAAAATAAGCGGCGGAGAAAAACAACGAGCCGCAATAGCAAGAGCGCTGGCAAACGAGCCGGAGGTGATACTCGCAGACGAACCAACGGCTAGTCTGGACGAGGGAAATTTTGTCACAGTTCTCCAGATGTTCAGAAAAATAAACAGCGAAGTTGGAACAACCATTGTGATATCTTCTCACGAGCCGGTAGTTGGAACTTACACTGACAAAAAATATGTTTTTAAAAATGGTTCTTTGGTGGAGGTGGAAAATGAAAATATATGATTTTTTTTACTACATAAACAGATTAAAAAATTTTGATTTATACATGGTTTTTGCTGTCAGTTTCATTTTCTTTTTAACAACTACGTTTATCCCGGATAATATAGTTGTACGTATCGTCTTGGGAGTGCCTTTTGTAATTTTCTTCCCGGGATATGCACTGATGTCATCTCTCTGGCCAGATAAAAAACAAGAACTGGATTCGCTGGAAAAAACGGGTCTCTCCATAGGTCTGAGTATTGCCATCGTTTCTTTAATAGGCCTCGGACTAAATTACACATCGTTTGGGCTGGAACTCCAGCCTTTACTCGTTGTAATATTCCTTTTTAACACAATTTTTGTTGTAATTTCTCTTATAAGAAGGAAAAAAACTGATAAACCATATGTGTTTGAAATAAGAATCGGAAATTTACTGTTAAATAAGCAGGAAAAAATTATGTTTTTTTCAATGATTATTTTGATTTTTGTAATTTCACTCCTGATAATATATGCCATTTTCACCCCGAAACCAGCAGTGACTTTCACAGCAATATATATCCTTGATTCAAAAGGCGGAATACATGACTATCCCAAACTCTTAAACGAAAACGAAAACGCAACGGTAATCGTAGGAGTACACAACAGAGAACACAAAACCATGACATACACTATCGTTGCAGAGATAAACGAAAACGCCACTCTTACATATGTGGACGACTGGGACACAACATTTATATTAACAAACTCAACAGCGTATGCTCTAAACATAACCCTGAAAGATGGACAGACGTGGGAAAAAGAGTTCAATTTTACAATAGCCGAAAAAGGCCATTATGAGGTCACATGGTACATTTTGGTCAACGGCGAAAAAACACCCTACAGCGTCAGGTTAAATGTTGACGTGGTATAGGCGTTCTTTCTGAGAGAAATATGGGAGAGAGAAAAATGGCAACCGGGGTAATGAGAAGGCTTCACACATCACTATCACTATACAAAAACTCAGCTTTTATTTCCTTCGCTACTCTGGTAACAGCAGTATCAGGTTTTATTTTCTGGAACCTCGCCGCTCGCCTATACGACTCCCACATCGTAGGAATCGCTACTGCCATAATCGGTTCTCTCAACACTATATTTGTTTTCTCCATGCTGGGTTTTAACTATTCTATTATACGTTATTTTCCGGAGCACAGAGAGAAAGTAATAGGAAGCGCATTGCCCATATCCCTAGCCTTTTCGTCTTTCTCAACCGCAGTGTATTTGTTCCTCATCAGAGACGTAACAGATTTGAGGGAAATACTCTCCCCGGCACTTTTTGCGATAATATTCATCTCCGCGGCTGCCGGAAGCGCTTACAACCTTCTTTATCCATATTCCATATCACAACGCAAAGCATTTCATGGCACTTTGATGGCTACGATTTTCTCCACCAGGGCCCTCTTCCTTTTTCTATTCCTAGATGAAGGGCTATTTGGAATACTTCTCGCTTTTTGCTTAGCTCTGCTTCTTGCAGATATTTATTCTTTGACATCTATAAAAAACATTTCTTTTTCCATTGATAAAGGTTATCTGAAAGAGTCGTTTATATTTTCCGTTGGGAACTATATAGGGGACGTGTCAAACAGAGCCCCACTTTTCATCATGCCGATGATGATCCTCACACTTATAAGCAGCGAATACGCGGCGTATTTCTATATTGCATACACAATCAGTAACATCGCCTTATTTGTACCTGCTGCGATCAGCATGTCCTTCTTTGTTGAAGGAAGCCATGGTCTTACTGACCTGAAAAAAACTATGAAAGAGGCCATGTTTCTCTCTGTTACATATATAACTGTCGTAGCAGTTATAACAGTTTTATTTGGAAAATATATATTGCTTTTATTCGGCGAAAAGTACGTTGCCGGGTTCAGATTGTTAGTTCTTATGATACTGGGCGGATATTTCGTTGTGCCTTTCCGATTTTATACCGCTGAACTGAACATAAAGAAAAGGGTCAAAGCGGTCACCGCCATAAGCGTAATACGTGCTTCTCTGTTTTTATTTATAAGTTTTGTTCTGGTTCTCTACTCTAAAAAAATAGAGAGCGTTGGATTTGCATGGATTATGGCCAACGCCATCGCCGCAGCCTTGGCAGGAGCTATAGAGTTAAAACGGAGAGGAGACGGCAGAAGCGACGATACAAAAAATAAACACAAAGGTAGTACCAGATAAAACAACTAAAATCAGAGGACACAGAAAATTTTATAAAGCGCAATCTATGGTTATGCTCACTAAACGTGAAAGTAAGAAGGAGTTAGAAAAAATGAGCGGCGAGACATATATCAGTACAGTAATATTAGCAGCCGGCAAAGGTGAACGTTTTGGAAACGAAAAACAATATATAAACCTCAATGGAAAAACCATTTTGCAGCATTCTATTGACACCTTTAGAGCATGCCCAGAGGTCAACGAGATAGTTGTTGTGGTAAATGACGTGAACAAAGCAAAAAAAACCATCAAAAATGTAGATAAAATAATTAAAGGCGGGGAACGGAGGCAGGACTCATCCTATAACGGTCTCCTCGCATGCAACAAGGATACAGATTACGTTCTTATCCATGATGCCGCAAGACCACTTGTATCGCGGGAGATAATTGAGAGAGTCATTGAACACCTTAAAAAAGGATATGACTGTGTCTGTGCCGCTGTTCCGGAAACAGACACGATATCAATTGTAGACGATGATAAAAAGATTATAGACATTCCTCCACGACGTTACGCCTGGAGACACCAGACACCACAGGGATTCAAATACAAAAAGATTCTAGAAGCATATGAAAGCACTCCTCGAGACATCACATTCACAGACGATGTTTCTGTGTTCAAATATGCGGGATACGACTGTCATCTGGTCAGGGGGGACTACGTAAACATAAAAATAACCACTCCGCCAGACCTTTTTATCGCCGAGAGGTTGTCTCAGTGGAAAGGCGGAAAAATCAAAGTTCCAGACGTTTCCGGGAAAAAGATTCTTGTATTTGGCGGAACGGGAGGAATCGGAAGCGAAGTCGTAAAAATACTGAAAGACCTCGGAGCAAACGTATATGGAATGGGTAAAAAAGACGCTGACATAAGCGGCACCACGCTCCCGGAACATTTGTACAACGTGGAATGGGATTGCATAGTCCATTGTGCCGGTGTTTTAAGAAAAAATGATATAACTCTGGATTCGCTCAAAGATTTTGATGAAATTTTCAGGATAAACACAAGGAGCCTGATATTAGTTTGTGATCTCGCTATGAAAACCATGAAAAAGGGCGGTAACATCGTGGTTGTAGGAAGTAGCGCGGCATGGAAAGGCAGAAAAGGGTATACATACTATTCGGCCTCCAAAGCAGCACTCAACAATCTGGTAGAAGGACTTGCAGAGGAACTCATGCCCTATAATATAAAAATAAACTGCGTAAATCCAGCACGGACGTTAACGGAGTCAATAAGGACATTTTATCCGGACAGACCTGCATCTGAGTTCCTTGATCCACATTATGTGGCAAAGGTCATCGTAAGCTACTGCGATTCCGAAGAAACCGGCCAGATAATAAACATAAGAAAAGGCGTAAAAACCTTTAAAGATGACTGGGAGCTGCCAAAAGTAGGAAGCGACCAGGGGCAACAGGCATGAAAAGAAGATATTTACCCATCGTCTATAGAATAACAAGGGAAGCAGGGAGATGTGTTTTTGACCTGGCTCTTGTTATATTATCATATGTTGTTCCCAAGAATGACGATCTTTACCTTTTCACATCACACCATGGCGATCTATTTAAAGGGAACCCACGGTATCTGTATAAGTATTTTGAGAAAAAGAAAAAAAAAGTTGTGTGGATAACCACAAAAAAAAGTTTAGAATCATATCTGAAAAAGCAAGGAATTAATGTTGTTTTTACAGTGTCTCCCAGGGGAATGTGGAGAACATTAAGAGCAAAGTATATATTTGTAGACAACGGGGTCAGAGGGCCTTTTCTCTCAGGCGCACTAGCATTTCTGGGCAGATTCAACATCATACAGACATGGCATGGATCCGGATGGAAAAACATCGCGCTTTTAGACGATAACTTTCAGGGGATAGATAGGATATACATGGTTTTGATATGCAAATCCTTCAACCTTATTTTGGCCTCTTCTGAAGTGGACCAAAAACACTTTCGCGATTCTTTTAAAAACGAAAATGTGGTTATAACAGGGTTGCCTAGAAATGATATATTCTTCAATGAAGAGTTAAGATACAAAAATTATAAAGGAGTTTTTGGGTTGGATAAATATGAGAAAGTGATACTCTACGCCCCCACATTTAGAGAAAGATACGAGACAAAACCTTTCACATCAGAGTTCTTAAAGGAACTGGACGAGTTCCTACTAAACCAGGGATATATAATGCTTCTAAAGAAACACCCACAGGATCACTCACTAATAGTACCCAATGGGCTGAAAAGAATACGGGATATAACCGGGGACGTGGATGACATACAGGAACTTCTACCCGACATTGATATTCTCATAACAGATTACAGCAGCATAAGCGTTGACTTCGCTATCACAGGAAAACCGATAATCTTCTATACATACGACATGGATAAATACTTAACTGAGTGCAGGAGCACCTATTACGACATAAGAGAGATCCTTCCCGGGCCTTTTGCATCCACGGAACACGCTCTTCTGGATCTTCTAAAGGATATGTCCTGGTTTGAAACCCCCGATTACAAAAAGAAATACAAAAAATTCAGAGACCTTTTCCATAAATACAAAGACGGAAAAGCGTGTGAGCGGGTGGAAAAAATTTTAGAAAATTAATTTTTAAATGTCTGAATAAATTTTGTTTATTGTTTACAAAGCCAAATGTTCCCATCATTATATATCACATTATATCTGTTTTTATCAATATCCTGTGGTTCTATAGGTTTGAATTTGTTCCAGTGTTGAAGAGACTCATAAACTAGATTTTTCCTGTAAGTCATATGATTATATGCAAAAATGTGTGTGGAATTATAGTTTCCATTTTTTATTTTTTCATAGGAACTTAATGTTATTGATAAGAATCTTATAGATACATTATCGTACCCTTTTTCTTTTCCATACCAGATAGCCATGTATCCCACTGTATTTGCATCTGAAAGAACTGTTGCGCCCGACTTCGCATGGTTAGTTAACCATAGAGCCGAGAATTCATACTCTGAAAACTCCGTATTGAACTCCGGAGAACACGTCACATCTTCGTATACGTTGTACAAAAAAGACAAAGTAAAAATTCCAAGTACAAAAATAACTGAAACTTTACGTACTAATGTATATAATTTCTCCTTTGTATAAACATTTTTTTCGTGCTGTTGAACGATCCTAGTTAATGACACTAAAACAAAAAGAGGTAAAAGAAAGACTATTATCGGGGCCGGTCCGATAGTTCCGGTTACAATAAAGTACAGAAATTGAAAAGTTATTCCTCCAAGTAAAAATGAAATGTAAACAACTCCGTTTGAATCAATTTTTTTATATCGTATAGCACAAAAAAAGATTATAAAAAATGAGACGTAAATGGTAGCATACGCGGAATATTTTAAAAGATCTAATGCACGAACGGGCATAAAAAATGCGTATTCATACTGATATTCCGGAGGCAAAAAAGAGCCTTTTGAAAAGATTCCCTGATAAAAAGCTTTTAAGTTTAAATATCTATGTATATCCAGTATTGCCTTAAACGCACTACTTTTTCGCACCACCACCCAGGCCAAAAAAGAGATTATCGTAGATAAAAGTATAAGCAAAATAGAAAAATCTTGAATTATAAATTTTAAATTTTTCCTATTTATAACCACGTTTATTAAAGCGAAATAGATAAGTGGCATAAAAAACAATATGTGTGCACTGTGCCAGTACAAAGACAAAGAAAAAAACGCCAAAAGAAAAATAACGCCCTTCTTAAACGCAGATATATTTTTCATTATTATGTAGATAGATAACATTCCTATCAGCAGAGGTACCGGAGCCCAGGTAATAATCAAAGAGAACAACCCCCCCAAAAAGAACCTGTACTTTTTCAAGTCGTTGAACGGAGTGAAAAATAAGTAATATGCAAAGAAAGTAAATATGGGGGATAACACATATATTATCTGATGAAGGAGCAATACGTCATTTCCTATCAATAATAAAAACGAGCGCAAAAATGTGTATTGAGTGGCTGCCGTTTTATAATAATGCGGTAATATTGAAAAAGGTTCATTTAGGCCGAAATTGGGCAAATACAGATTATAATAATGCGCAGGCATATAGAACGTGCCAGGTGCAGTCGGCAAAAAAAACAGCCTTAAAATTATTGAAAAAGAAAGAAGTGCAAAACCAAATATTTTTGATTTTCCCCCCATCAATTTTACTCCACCTCACTCAACAGGTTTTCGTAGATGTGGTATGTTCGATCTGCAATTTTCTGCCAGGTGAATTGACTTCCGTATTTTTTAATTTCATCACGGTTCCAGGTCTTATCCAATGCCATTAAAATTTTCTCCGCCAGACATTCAACATCCGCGGGGGGGCAGAGAAGGCCATATTCGCTGGATGTTATTATCTCCGGCGTCCCCCCAACTTCTGTACCTACGAAAGGTAAACCCACTCCAAGTGCCTCAAACATGACCACCGGATTTCCCTCACTTAAACTGGGCAACACAAACAAATCGGCAGCATTCAGATAATAATTGAAAAGATCCTCAGGGATATATCCAGCTATCACGACATATTCTTCTAACTTTAGATCTTTTATCATTTTTTGCAGTTTGTCTCGTAAAGGTCCGTCTCCACCTATGATGCATAAGACATCTTTTCGGTAATCTACTACATTTTTCATGGATTGAATCAAAAATTGAAAACCTTTTCTTTCTATCAAGTTCCCAAGTCCGAAAATTACCTTTTTTTCCAGAGGAATATTCAAAAGATCTCTGCATTCATTTTTTTCCATAGGGTAAATTTTCCTATCATTAAACCCATTGGGTATGGAATAAGTGTTTTCATTAAACTCCTTAAGCAATGGCAGATCTTTCTTATTAACACGAATTAAGGCATTGGCGTTCTTCCAAACATAATGGGCTTTACTATTTTTTAACTTGTATTCTTTAATAAACCAATCTCTGTTTTCGTGTATTGTTACGACCACAGGCACCCCAAATTTCTTGCCCAACCTTACCCCCACATAGCCTGATGGCCAGGTGAAGTGAGCATGGATCAAATCAAACGTTATATTGTGATTTTCTATATATTTGCAATATATGTCAAAAAGTTTGTCTCCAAGTGATCTGTTCTTTCCATCGGGAACCAGATAAAAGGACGATAATATATGAACTTGTACAGCGCCGGGAATTTGAGATAAATCTACGAGATTTCTCTTTGAAAATTTTTCTATATGACGAAAATGAGAGAAAGGCAGGTAACATGACAGTTCCGATAGAACATTGTGATGAACACATACGTTTATTGAATCTGTATGGCGAGATACGGCCTCTGTGAACTCTTTTATAAAATGTTTGTAGTGCGGAGCTACCACAAGCAGATTCATTCAAACACCCAATTATTTTCTGATACTAATCAATTGCGGTAGTATTAATAATCGGCTGTTTAGATGTCCTCGCTTCACCTAAAAATAAATGGTACATCCGGGTTCTGTTTAAACTCGTTCATACTTTCCGGAAAGTTTTCTATGAACCACACCATGAAACTTGTTATATCTGTTTTTTCTTTCAGAAGTTTCTCTCTTTTCTCACACCATTCTTTTTTAACGCTCTCTGATCGGGCGATTTCTATTGCTTTTTCAATGGCTTTTTCCGGATTTGGGATATTAAACAAAAGCCCGAATCTTTCCTGGAGTTCTATAAAATTCCCCATGTCTTTTGAGCCAACGAACTTATTGCTCCTTATTGTTGGCGTTCCGAGAATTGCTGCTTCTGTCGCCATTGTCTGAGTGTCCGTGACAAGTAGTTTTGCGTAGTATAGCACGTCATGTATTTCATTCTTCTTTGTTGGCAATTTAGCATCCTGTATTTCCGGTGGGATGGGTGCTTCTGAAGAGACGAAAACAGGAACATATTTTTTTATCTCTCTGACCAGTTTTACTTTTAACTCACGACTAAAACCGCTTATCCCTTTATCATGGACTGCGTCAAAAGCATTAAACCTAATAATGGCATAATCTTCTCCTTTTTTTAGCCCGAGCTTATTGTATATCTCAGAATCAGGGGTAAAATAATCAGGATGGAGATACGCTAGCTCTTTATAACTGTTAACTCTCACATGCTTTTTACCCAAATCCCTTTTAAACGATTGGGGTGTTATAATCACCGTCGTAAAAGGAAGCATAAACTTATACTGGACCCTCAAAAGGTTATGAACATCGGGTTCCGAGTCATAAAACTGCACATACGGGGCAGATATCAGTTTAGAGACGTAGGCGCCATAAATCTCAAAACCGGTTACAACATCTATGTTCTTGTTTTTTAACCAACGAACAGCTCTCAGAATATCTTCAGGAAGCTTTAAAACTTTAATTGCTCCGGGGGGCGGCGATGAAAACACATAATAATCAAATCCCTCCGACTCAAGTATTTCTAAAGTTTCTCCGTACTCCCTAGCGAGTATGTGTACTTTGTTTCCCCTATTTTTTAGTTCTTTAATTATGTTTTTATAAAAATGTGCTTGTGCAGGAGTTGACACGAATACAGCAGCGTTTCCGGACATTGATTTCACCAATTTGTGTTTATCTAACGGACGATTGGCGTATAAAAGATTCTTTTACCAGCCTCCCCATTATCTTCGCCCCATCCCTCAGCGATCCCAGTTTGCTGGGTCCTTCTCTTCTCCCGTAGTGGATAGGTATTTCTCTGACTTTTAGCCCGTTTTTCATGGCTTTTGCGAATAGTTCTGCTTCTATGTCAAATCCGTTGGCGGTGAGGAGGGGGGCGAGGGTTTCCTGTGCTTTTCTGTTAAAGCCCCACATGCCGGTGCAGAGGTCTGTTATTTTGTATCCGTTGCTGAAGAAGAAGTTGGCGGTGGCGGTGAGTATCCTGTTTCCGATGTAGTTCATGCGTGTCATGGCCCCGTTTTCTATTTTTCCAGACAGCCTGGAGCCCATGACAACGTCTGCTTCTTTTTTCTCAAGGATGTCCAGCATTGGTATTATGTAGTCGGGGGGATAGGTGTTGTCTGCATCCAGCATGAAGAGGAATTCTCCTCTCACCTGTCGGAGGGCGTATTTGACCGCGTCCCCCTTCCCTTTCCCCGGCTGTTTCAGGCAGATGGCCCCGTTCTGTTTTGCAACGGCGACCGTCTGGTCTTCGCTGTGTCCGTCCACGACGACTATCTGAGGTTTGTATCCCCTGTTTTCAATCTCGGCAACCGGAATGCCTTTCAAAACATCGGATATGTTTTTTTCTTCGTTGAGTGCGGGCAGCAGGATTATTATTTTTTTTGTGTGCATATCCCATCCCTTTGTTTTAACCATTTTTCTTTTACTATTTATGTTTTTTGTCAGGTAGCTTTTGTTATTTTCAACACTGTTACTTCAAAAACGAGGGTTTGCCCATACACCTCTGAGTTGAAGTCTATCGTTATCTTGTCCGGGGTGGTGTCAACCACTATGCCGTCGCTGACCTGTTTTTGTTCTTTTTGCTGTGTGGATTTTATGTCGTTTATGTCCTGGAGTAAACCTGCGAGGTCCTGGGTTGGAACGAGGTCTCCCACCTCCGCGTTGTTCAAAACGGCGATGGTGTCTTTCCACGGGTTATCCGCATTTTCTATGTCTGTAACCGTTATGCTCCACCCCCACAACGAGTCGTATGTTTCTCCCACGGCTGGTTTGTTGAAGATCGTCACCTGTTCATCTGTGACAGATATAACTTCCGCTGGCCACCCCCAGATGGCGTGTGTTATCTGGTCTCCTATCTCCGGCTCTGGCTGTTTGTATATCCTGGTGTACTCCGAAAAAGAAAGGTTTTCATAAACAGGGACGTTTTCTGTCCTGTTCAGACTGTATAGGAGGGATTCCAGACGTGGCTGGTAGCCCTGTTCGGGGGGTATCACCCATTTAGCGCTCTCTCCTTCTTTCATTCCTATTATGTTTTTGTCCCATCCTTTTATGACCTGGCCTTTTCCTACTGTGAATTTGAATGGCTTTGGCTCGTGGTACTTATATGTGAGCGTTTTGGGGTATGTTATGTTGTCCGTTGCCACTTTTTCTATGTTGGTGTCAAACACCCTCCGCTCGCTTCCATAGATGCGGGGGTCTGAGAGCCAGCCGACGTATTCCACCTCAACGGTGTCGCCTTCCTCAACTGTTAGGCCGTTTTCTTTTTCGCTCAGCGCTCCCCTGGCCCACCTGTATCCGCCATAGGCGATTATCAGGAGGAAGATCGCTGTTATGAAAGCCGCGATTTTTTTGTCTGTCTCGTCCACGGTCTCTCCTCCTTTTTTGCGCCATAAAACCTCTCTATTATAAACCTTTCCGCCCAGAAAAGGCGCTATTTTGCGTCTTGTAGTTTTTTATACCACTAATTCTTCCACTCCATGGAGGAAAACCGATGCCAGCAGTAGTAGTGGTAGGCACACAGTGGGGAGATGAGGGAAAGGGCAAGGTGACAGATTTTTTTGCCAGAGAAGCGGATGTTGTCTGCCGTTTCCAGGGTGGAAACAACGCTGGCCACACGATCGTTGTCAACGGGGAGAAGTTCGCCTTCCATCTCATCCCCTCTGGCGTGCTCTGGAACAAAGAACTGGTCATTGCCAACGGCGTGGTTGTTGATCCCTATGTTTTGAAAAGGGAAGTGGAGACTTTCACAGAAAGATTCTCTCGTCCGAATCTCTGGATTAGCGACCGGGCGAATATCATAACGCCTTACCACCGCCTCCTGGATGGCGCTGAGGAGCGGCTCCGCGGCTCAGCCAGCGTTGGGACCACAAAGAGGGGTATAGGCCCCGCTTATAGCGACAAAATCGCCCGCCACGGCATCCGGATGGGAGATCTGCTGGACCCGGAAGCGCTCAAACAGAAGGTTGATATGGTGGTGGAGATAAAAAACAGGTTGCTGGCCGCCTATGGGCTGGGCGAAAAGATCGACGCGGAAGCGCTATACCGTGACCTTCTCGGGTTCGGAGAGTTTTTCGCCCCGATGATCCGGGACACCTCTGCTCTTCTAAACGAAGCTCTGGACAGTGGAAAGAGGGTGCTTTTTGAGGGCGCCCAGGGAACGATGCTGGACGTTGACTGGGGTACATATCCATACACCACGAGCTCAAACACCATAGCCGGCGGAGCGTGCACCGGGGCGGGTGTGGGCCCAACCAGGATAAACCGTGTTGTGGGTGTTGCGAAGGCTTACACGACCAGGGTTGGGGCGGGGCCCCTACCAACGGCCATTGATGGAGATCTTGAGGAGAAGATACAGAAAAAAGGTGGAGAGTTCGGCACAACCACCGGGCGGAGGAGGAGATGCGGCTGGCTTGACCTTGTTGTGCTCAAACACGCCGTGCGTCTCAGCGGAATAACATCGCTGGCCCTGACCAAAATTGATGTCCTGGGAGGATTGGGGGACATAAAAGTGGCGGTGCGATACGAAATTGACGGCGAGGAAACAGACTTCTTCCCCGGCTCAATATCCAGGGTGGAGCGGGCAAAACCCGTATATGAGACCCTCCGGGGGTGGCCGGATATGAGGCCAGAGGAGTGGCGTTCACTTGCAAAAGGAGGATATGAAGACCTGCCAGGGGAGGTCAGGGAATACGTCTCTTTCATTGAGAAAAACACAGGAGCAAAGGTGGAGATGGTTTCCTTTGGACCGGACAGGGAGGACACCCTTGATCTCAGAGGGGAGGACTGGTGGGATGTCAACAGGTAAAAAAGTCCTTGTGACATTCAAAATATGCCTGGTTGCCGCCTCCCTTTTTGTAACGAGTGCACTGGCTGTTGGCGTCTATTCTGCATACCTGTTTTTTGACAACGGAGAGGGCCTACCCATAGAAATACCTGAGCCAGACCAGGTCACCATGACCATGAAAAGCGGCGGAGTCCTCATGTTCACCGCCCCCCTCACCATAAAGAACAACGGCATATACCCCGTTGAGGACCTGAACATAGACCTGCACCTGTTTTACAACGAAACTGAGATTTTCACAGGAAAAAACCCCCTGGGCGACATACCAGCGCACCATACAGTCACCCGCACAATCGTCTTCCAGACCTCCATCCAGCACCTCGTCTCCCTGGGAATGCAAAAAGTTCTTTTTGAAGACCTGAACACAACACTCCGCCTGGAAGTCCGTGCCAGGTACGTATTCTCCTGGATAGGGTTCTCGCTGGCGTTTTTCACCGAAAAGACCTGGAAGCCACCGGTGAAGGTGTCCGCTGACACGGGCAACACCACCTTTACCCGGTCCAACGCTGAGATCATCATGGGAGTTCCGGTCACCGTGGAAACAGCCGGGTGGCTTGAGGGAAACGCCACGGCAGAAACAACCATACAATTCAACGGCCAGACCCTCGGAAACGGCACCTACGAGACCCCCTTTGGAGGGAAACACACGGGAACCATGAACATAACAATGACAGAAAACACCATGGACGTCCTCGCCACACAGAGCGGCACGATGGACCTAAAAACGGACATAACCGCCTTTATAGGGGGGCAGCGGGTTGACTATTCAACCACATACCAGGAAGAGTGGCATGCGCCCCTTAGAGACCTGTCCACCAGCGTATACAAACAAGCCGGGGACACAATACAAGTTGAGTACTCTTTCACAAACGACAGAGACACAGGCGACCTCTACAACATAACCATAGCCTTTTTCAACAACACCACGCCCACGGGATACACCATAGAAAACCAGCACTATGTTTCACCAGGGGAATACTACTATTTCAGCAACAACTACCCCTACACCGCCTCCCAGCCAGCCAACAGATATGTATTGACCGTGGAAACCGATGAAATGGGCCTGGTCTACGTGGAGGAGGGAGCGCTGTGAGCGATGAGAACGAACACAAACAGGAAAAAAGCCAGCAGCGTCCACCCCCTGTCCACCCCCAGCCCATCTCATATTATCCCCCACAGACGCCCACACCACAACAGCCACCACAACAGCCCATCCAGCCCAACCAGGCCCAGCCATACCAGTACCCGGCCCAGCCATTTCCACAACACCAGGACCCCCAGATAGCCAAGGCGAGGTTGCTGATGGAAAAAGACCTGAAAGGGGGGATGGGAAAAGGCGTCGGAGGAGCCATAGGGGGAGCGGTCGTGTACATCGTTCTTCCACTATTCATCGTATACTGCCTTTTCCCCATGATAGCCCCGGCGGACCAGTCCGACATACCCGACGTCATAACAGACCTGCTTGATGGACTCACCTTCATAGCTCTTTACATCGGCTGGTTCATGGTCGTCTCCGGCTTCGTACATGGATATTACAAGAAGGGGACCCCCAGGCGAATGCTCGGGGGACTGGGAAAACTCGGCGGAAAGGCGGCGGCCATTTACATCCTGTTCAGCCCCTTCGTCCTCTCAGTCACGGTGGGAGACGAGGGCGGGTTTTCACTGGACTACGTGCGATACTTCAGAATAATATACATCTTAATTTTGCTCACATGTGTATATATAATAGCGGAGTTCGCCGTCTACCGCAAAGATTACAGAGTCTGGAAAGATGGGGGAGTCACAGAGGAATACCTTGAAAAGGCCGGACCAGCACAGCAACCGGCGCCTGTGGTCACAGCCCCACCACCACAGCCCGCATATGCCCCACAAGCTCCCCCACCACAGTTCTATCCCCCTCCTCCGCCACCAGCACCACAGTACTCGCCGCCGGAACACACGCCACAGACGCCGCCGGCCCCCCGAGACGAAAAAAGAGACGAACAGACGGAAGAAAAAGAGGGCGAAAAGACAGAGGACAAAGACTTGGAGAGCAGCGAAAGCGGCGGAAGAGAAGAAAGAGGGGGCGGAGAAGAAACAGAGGAAGAGATACCGGAGTTCTAATCCCTCCGACGCGGTTCCAGGCCGAGGGATATGAGCATTGAACACGCCCTGCAGACCCTGTCCACCGTTGGCTCGCCGCATATCTCACATGGACGTAGATGGGACTGCTCGTATTTTTCCAGCAATAGGGGGCGGATGGTGTCATAGGTGTTGAGTATGGCATGGCGGGTCCCGGGAGACGCCTCCTCCAGCATGTTTATAACCTCTCTGTAGAGGCCACGCTGGGCCTCAACGGCATAGGGGCACTCGCCGTCGTAGAAGGGGATCCTGTTCAGGAGCGCGTAGAGATATGTCTCTTTTTCAGGAATCCTCCTGAGCGGCTGAACCCGCGGTATGAGACCCCTCTGCACCCTCGTGTGCGGCCCCATCCTCGCGAGACGCTCCACGTCGCCGCGGGCTATGTTCATTAAAATACCCTGTGCGGTGTCATCCAGGTTCAGCCCGGTGACAACCACGTCCCCCCCGAGTTTCCGTGCGGCGAGGTTTATCGCCTGCCTCCTCAGAACGCCACAGTAGCTGCAGGCCCCGAGCTCCCGGGGGCGAGATAGGATCTCGTCCAGGGTGGCCCCGTAGAGTTCTCTGAAAGAAAAAACATGGTGGTCAACCCCTATTCTCTCCGTGAACTCCCTGGCAGCGGAGATGGAAGGTGGGCGGTAGCCCTCTATCCCCTCGTCAACCGTGACAGCCATTATCTCCTTGTCCCGATGGGTACCAAATGTCCTGACCGTCACATCCAGGGCGACGGCGCTGTCCTTTCCGCCGCTGATCGCAACAACCAGCACACTCTTCTTTGGCAGGCGGATCTGAGCCCTGAACTCCTTCTGTGCCCTCTGGAGAACAAAACGGTTGAAATGCTCTGCGCACAGATGCCTCCCGCTGTACCTGACGAAAACAACAGCCGACCTGTTGCAAAAAGAACAACCGGGGGATCTGGACGTGGCTCCAGACATGCCCGGTCCCCTGTCCCGCTCGTCTCTGGTTGTGCCGTCTGCCATCATTTCCACACCCCCATCTGGCTCGAGGCTCATGGTATTATCTCACATCCGTTGTTCGTCTCTGGATAAAACAGTTTCTCCCGTGTTATAACACCGTCCCTCAGCAGGCCGCGAACCTCCTCCACGTTTTTCTGCAGTTCTCTTATCAGATGTTTAACGGTCCCACACACCTCTTTTTCTCCCTCCGTGCCCCACAGTTTGTGCCTGTTGGCGAACAGACATCTGCCGCCGCATATGTCTCTGACCTCGCAGGCGTCGCACGGTGGGCCTACCTGCAGGAGGCCGGAGATCGAGCGGATGGTCTTTTTCTCCCCCAGGAGGGTGTCCATGTCTCCGAGCCACATGTCCCTGAACTCAGGGGCGATCGGACATGCCATGACCTCTCCCCGGGGGGTGATGGCGAAGGCGTTCAGACCCGCACCGCACCTCAACCCGGTTTTTTCCTCTCTGACAAGAGAGGTCATTATCGCCTTGAAAGGAACTATGCCCTCTACCACCCCATCTCTCATCTTTTCCACCCACTCTTCTACCAGGCGTGAGATCCCGGGGTTGTAGTTTTCCTCGGCCCATCTCCCAAAGTCCCACCTGTCCCCCCATATGGCGTCCAGCTGCCAGTGGACGTGGCTGAAAATCCCCAGCGACAGTAGGTGGCGTACGTCCCTGTATATGTCAGATCTGTGGCTGACTGTCATCCTTGCTATCATGTCACCGCTAAACCCCCTGTCAATTGCGTCTCTGACGTTCCTGACCACAGTGTCATATACCCCCCTTCCGCGGTAGCCATCTGTTATCTCCCTGGGGCCATCAATGGACGCCAGGATTGTGTGAAACCTCCGCAGGTATTCCGTGGGAACCCTGTGCAGGAGGGTGGCGTTGGTCTGCACCATGAAATACCTGGCGGGGAGGGTGTCCATCATCTTCAACATGAGAGGTATGCGCAGGAGGGGTTCGCCGCCGTAGAACTCCACGTCAACGACGGGGTGGGTTCTCATAAAACGGACCAGCACGTCCAGGTCGTAGGAGACCTCGGCTTTTTTCGGGTCCTCTATTGTGAATCCGCCGCAGTATTCACAGTGGAGGTTGCACACGTCTGTGAGAAGGATAAATAGCAGGACAGCGCCACCTTTTCCGGCAGAGCCACTGACATCAACCACCGTCTGCGTTTTCAACTGCCATCATCCCCGCTTCTCTGAAAGCCCTGCTGACCCCCCCGACCCCGAGCTTTACTCCCCCGAAGATTCTGCTGACGACCAGGAGGTGGCTGTCCAGCCCTCTGCTCTCCAGGATTGACAATAGGACCTTCCCGGGGTGGCCAACTTCGCCGTCGTCTTTGTACTTCTCCACTACACGCCCATCCCTGGCCAGGCGCAGCGCCCAGCAGTGGTGTCTCGCCCGCCTGTACTCTTTTCTGTGCCATTTCATAACATCTTTGATCTCTTCTTCATCGCTTATTTCATACAGGTGTGCGTGGAATCTGCTCCTCTGAACCACGAGCTTCGCCCTTGAGACCTCAGTAGCCATGTGACCAACTCCTGTCCCGGGTTATCCGCCTGTGACAACAGGCACTATTTCAACAACCATGCCCTCTCTGACGGAGACGCTCTTCCAGTCTTTTCCAGGGAGGGGCTTTCCGTCCACGCGGACGACTAAATTCGGGTAGTCCACACCGACAACTTCCACTACGTGGGCCAGCGTGGCATCCCGGGGGACGGATATCCTTTTTCCATCAACCGTGACATGTACTGTGGGAGATGCCATGGGCTTTTCTACGCCGACGTGGTATAAATAACTTTATAGTTAAAACAGTTATGAGACGGAAAAAGAGATGTGGAAAGAAGATGGTGGTGGTGTGGAAAGAAAATGGTGGTGCTCAGATGGTCGTCTGCGACAGGGAAATGTGTATGGGCTGCGGCGCATGTGTTGCTGTCTGTCCCGTAAACGGCATCGCTCTCTATGAAGATGGGGCTGTCGTTGAAAAGTGTGTTGAGTGCGGAAGATGCCTGATCGTCTGCCCCGTGGGGGCCATGAAAAAAGAGGGGGCATAAACCTTGGACGTTGCAAAAGAGTATGATGCTATAGTGGTGGGCTCCGGGCCTGCCGGGGCCATGGCGGCAAGAGCCCTCGCAGAAAAAGGGCTGAAAACCCTCATCGTTGAGCGGAGAAAAGAGATAGGCGTCCCTGTGCGCTGTGGAGAGGCCATAGCGGAAAACGCTTACAGGATGTCCGGTTTGCCCGTGGAACCGCCCATAATAGCAAATGTTGTTGATGGGGCCTGGTTTGACACTCCGCAAAAAGAGGGAATAACTCTGGACATGCCCCTGAGGGGGTTTGTGCTCAACAGGGATGTTTTTGAAAAAGAGCTCGTGCAGAGCGCCGTTGAGACGGGGGCCGGCGTGGAAAAAAAGACGACGGTCACCGGGATGAAAAAAAGCAGGGACATGTGGGTGGTTTTGACAAACAGGGAGAGATATGGTGCAAGGGCGGTGGTGGGGGCGGACGGGGTTGAGTCACGTGTTGGG
>Ga0190314_1000266_pt1 | contig 19733 bp, 18 predicted proteins | sample 4870071112_MG_FD_165055 | JGI IMG/M metagenome (GOLD analysis project Ga0190314, IMG submission 165055) | Hydrothermal vent sediment bacterial communities from Southern Trench, Guaymas Basin, Mexico - 4870-07-11-12_MG | ecosystem: Environmental > Aquatic > Marine > Hydrothermal vents > Sediment ...
TTCATCCCAGTTTTCAACGAAATCCAGATTTATGTAGAGCTCTCCTCTTTGGACAAGCTTTTCATTATACTCGGACCAATTTCCTATATACTTCCTGTTGTTTGCTTCTTTTCGAGCCATGGTGCATTATGACCTCTGAAGAGGTCAAAGTCGCAGAGGCGTAACTCTGCTCCCACGACCTCCTGCGCTCATTCTGTTATTGCAGGAGGTCTATTCGTGAAATTTATTATAAATTTCACTCATCCCACCCATATCTTTCTGCTTATTTACCAGAAAGTATGGCACCATGGCTTATAAAACTATTTGTGCAACAGAGCAGTTCAAGTGCGGGGAACTAGTCTTAAAATCATCGAAAAGTAAAAAGAAAAATAGGTTTTTAGAGATTTTCTTTCACGAACTTCTCTATGACATCAGTCAGGTCCGGTTTGCCGATTTCCTGAAGCTCATACTTCACATGGACCATCGGTTTATCAACCTTCAGTACCCTGTTCAGGTCTATCGGAGTTCCGGACACCACGAGGTCACAGTCGGAGCTGTTTATGGTCTCCTCCAGTTCCTTTATCTGCTTTGCACCGTATCCCATTGCAGGCAGGACATACTGAAGATGGTTGTACTTCTCGAATGTATCTATGATGCTTCCCACTGCGAACGGTCTCGGGTCGATTATATCTCCGGCTCCGAACTTCACGGCGGCCACATATCCCGCTCCGTAGGTCATTCCTCCGTGGGTGACCGTCGGGCCGTCCTCGACGACCAGAACCCTCTTTCCCTCTATCTGAGACGGGTCCGCGACCGTGAGCGGAGATGCGGCATCTATTATCTTAGCTCCGGGGTTCACAGATCTTATGTTCTCTCTGACTTCCTCGACATCATAGGGGTCAGCGCTCTCCACCTTGTTTATCACAACGACATCAGCGAGCCTTATGTTCACCTCTCCGGGATAGTAGGATATCTCGTCTCCCGGCCTGAGCGGGTCTGCCACCGTGATGTAGAGGTCGGGTTTGTAGAATGCAAAGTCATTGTTCCCTCCATCCCAGATTATGACATCCGCTTCCTTCTCTGCCTCTCTGAGTATGGCCTCGTAATCCACACCTGCATAGACGATTCCGCCCATGTCGATGTAGGGCTCGTACTCCTCGCGCTCTTCGATTGTGCACTCGTGCTTATCGAGATCCTCGTAGGATGCGAACCTCTGGACCTTCTGTTTCACCAGGTCTCCGTAGGGCATCGGGTGGCGTATGGAAACGACCTTGAGTCCCTTATCCCTGAGCATCTTGAATATCTTTCTGGATGTCTGTGACTTTCCGCAGCCCGTCCTAACGGCGCAGACGGCTATCACGGGCTTTGTGGACTCTATCATCGTGTGCTTCGGGCCCATGAGCATGAAATCAGCTCCAGCCGCATTGACTATAGCGCTCCTCTCCATCACATACTCGTAGGGCAGGTCGCTGTATGAAAGCACTGCCAGGTCTATGTTCTTCTCCTTGATTATCTCAGGAAGGTCCTCCTCCGCGAGTATCGGTATCCCCTCGGGGTAAAGCGGGCCTGCCAGCTCCGGCGGGTACTTCCTTCCCTCTATGTCAGGTATCTGCGTTGCCGTGAATGCAACGACCTCGAACTCCTCGTTCTCCCTGAAATAGGTGTTGAAATTGTGGAAGTCCCTTCCTGCTGCTCCAAGTATCACAACTCTCGTCTTTTCTGCCATTTTATCACCTTTGACAGCCCATAGGGAGGGTGTTTAAAGAGATTTCGGAGAAATGCGGAATGGTGGGTTCATGCGCCCATCCACATCTGCATGAAGAAGACGGGAGAGGAAGACTAAAAAATCCGTTCGATTGGAATCATGCATCCTCCGTGATCCCGAGATATATTCCGAATATCTGATTGTGTGGCATATCCAGAACTATATCTGCAAAGTCTCCGTAAGACCAACTGACATCGCCATAGTCTGCCAAGAAGTCCACAAAAAGCCCGTGACTGGAGTTGTACAATATTTTTAAAGAGACAGTATTGGAAATTCCCCAGAAGTTCAGGGATTTCACCTCTGGATCATCTGAGTTGATGGTGAAAACAAAATCGATAGAATAATTTCTATTTTCTTCTATGAATCCCAAATCCAGCCGTGGACTCAGAGTGGAATCATCGAAGCCCGGAATAAGACGGTCGCCTTCTAATTCAAATTTGTATTCTGTTTCTTTATTTAATTAATATACCCCGCAGCAAGCTGCGGGGTATATTAATTAAATAAACGATGTCGCCCGGTTCTACAAGCTCCGCGGAGGAAGAGGCGTTGAGGAAAAGAGAAGTACCGACCGAACTGTCTGCGCTCCCCGTCATGCTTGAAACCGGTATGATGAACATCAATGCCAGCATTATAGCGATCCACCCACTGAGCTTATTTCCGTCTCTCTCTCTTCCGGGACTATTCACACACTCACCTGAGCCAGTATATGTTTTTTGATATAAGTAATTTCTGCTTTTATATCTTCCAGTAATCTCGCAATTCTCCCTTCAATGCATCTATTACGGCCTTTGTCAGCTCGCTCATCTTCTCGTCCCTTGTCCACGAAGGTCTGTCCTCCCATTCGTCCTTTTCAGGGTATTCCATGCCTGAGAAACCGAGGGCGAGCGCATGCCAGCCCGGCAGGGTCATCCTTCCGTATCCGCTTATCAGCATGTTCAGCATCGGCCTTCCATCCGCTATTTTTCGGGCCATCCTTCCCATGTAGTTGAGGCCGTTCAGCGTAAGACCGAGGCCCGTCAGCCTGTCATTGTAATGCGGGTCCGAGCCTCCGTTTGTGATGATGACATCCGGTTTGAACTGCTCGCTTACGGGAACAATGATATGCTCGAATGCTAGGCGGTACTGCTCGTCTCCGGAGAAGCGGGGCATCGGTATATTGATTGTGAATCCCCTGCCTTCTCCCTCTCCGATGTCCCTTATGAATCCCCTGCCCGGGTATATGGTCCTCGGGTCCTGATGTATCGATATGAAAAGAACCTGCGGGTCCTTCCGGAAGATATCCATGGTCCCGTTCCCCTGATGCGCATCGATATCCAGAATCAGAACCTTCTTTCCCTTATCTCTGGTGTGCTTAGCGGCTATCGCAACATCGTTGATTATACAGAAGCCCTCTCCGTAGTTCGGCCCCGCGTGGTGGAATCCTCCCATGGTGATGACATTCCCTCCGTTCTCCATCGCTATGTTTATTCCTTTGAGGGCAGCGCCCACCATATACCTCGCACCTTCTATCAGCGATGACGAGACCGGAGTGTCGGGAGATACCATTCCACCTACCTTCGCAAGTGCTATCAGGCTTTCCAGATATTCCCAGTCATGCACCGTTTCAATGGTGCTCCAGTTGGCCTTTTCCGCGCTCTCCGTCCTGAACTCGAATCCCTTTTCCTTCAGGTATTCCGGGAATTTGTCGAAGCGCGACGGGTCGAAGGGATGGGACGGTCCGAAATCATAGAGGCTGAAATTGGGAGAGTACATCAGAGGGACCTTCATACCGATGTATTGGAGAGCCCGTATTTCAGATTTCCGTGGAAGGTTTTATCTATTCAGTGTTCATGCCATACTGAATGAAGGTACTGATGACAGGAATAAGGTTCCCACCTGCCCCCGGGGGGGCCGAGACCCATATGCTGGAGATATCGAAAAGGCTGGCCGGAAATCACGACATAACCGTTTTCACTTCCGACCTGTATAGAGAGATACCTTTTCAGAGAATGTCCCCGGGAGACGAAGGATACTCTTCATATCATGGGATTCCTGTCAGAAGGTTCGGGGGATACAGCATGGGAGGCGATGCACACTATGTCTTCATGCCCGGAATGGTGCTTCCGATGCTGAAATACAGGGCGGACATAGTCCACGCGCATTCATACGGGTATTTTCAGGTGAATCTGGCGGCATTCAAGAGGGCACTGCAGGATGTGAAGTTCATAATAACCCCCCATTATCACCCTGAATGGTCCATGGCAGGGGGTGAGCACAGAAAACACCTGCGCTCCATATATGATAGGGTCTTCTCAGGATGGGTTCTCGACCGTGCCGATGCGATCATAGGGGTTTCAAGACACGAGATGGAGCTCATGGCAAGGCTCGGTTTCGACACTTCCAAGGTACATCTCATACCGAACGGCATCGATTTCTCCCTCTACGAAAATATACCGGACCCGACCCCCTTTCTCATGCTTTACGGTCTGCTGGAAAAGAAGAATGCCGGATGGAACATCGTGATGTATGCGGGAAGGCTCGCACCGAACAAGGGACTCATTCAGTTGGTGAACTCTGCAAAGGAGGTCATAAGAGGACACCCCGATACCGTGTTCGTCCTCGTAGGTGACGATGCTGGAATGAGGGAAAAAATTGAAAGAGAGATACGGAAACTTGGTCTGGAGCCTCATTTTCGGATAACGGGACACATAAAGGAGGATTCCATGTATCGTTCCGCCATATCGTCATGCGATGTTTTCGTGCTTCCCAGCGAATACGAGGCCTTCGGAATAGTACTGGCCGAAGCGATGGCCTGTGAGAAGCCCTGCGTCGGAACAAGGGTCGGAGGAGTTCCGGAGGTCATAGATGAGAACAGGACAGGACATATCGTGGAATACGACGATATCCCTTCGCTGGCATCGGCAATAAACAGAATACTCTCAATGCCTGATAAAGGACATTCCATGGGGGTTCTCGGCAGGCGGAAAGTAAGGAAAAGGTTCACATGGGATTCCGTGGCCATGCAGATAGATGCCCTTTACAGGAAGGTGGTGGGTTGAGGATAGGCTTCACCTCGGATTACTTCCACCCGCAGAATGTCGGGGGTGCGGAGAGGAGTGCTCTTGAACTTGCGAAGGCTCTCGTTTCAAAAGGCCACGAAGTCGTCGTATATACTCGACATGTGAAAGGACTTCCCGAGGAGGAAGAGATGGGGGGGATACGGATAAAGCGAATCTTCCGCCATCTGGCCAGATACACTGTTCGAAACGATGTCGTGGACCAGAGAAAGGTGGATGGCCGGGAGAAAGAAACGCTCGTGAGAGCCGCTGAAGAGGATTCCGTGGACATATTGCACTCTCAGAACAGAGATACAGCCACATTCACGGCCATGGCTGGAAAAGAGTTGGGAATCCCTGCAATAGCACACATAAGGGATTACTGGCCGGTATGCCCGAAAAGGGATCTGCTGGGGCCAGAGGGAATATGCTCAAGGCCAGAGAACTGCGCGTCCTGTATGGCAAGGTTCTACGGGAGTGCTCTCAAAAAGCCCTTCTATGCGAGAATGGAAAAGGACACCCTCTACCGCAGGGAGGTCCTGAAAAAGGCAAGGCCTTTTTATCTCCACATAAGCGATTTCTCCCGGAATCTCCTGAAACTCGAGCCTTCACGGAGGATATACAATCCGGTCGACACATCCGCATTCCGCCGTGGAAACGAGGTTCCGGGAAAGGTGCTCTACATAGGAAGCCTCGCGAGGCACAAGGGCGTGGGAATACTGGCTGAGGCCGTTGCGAAGGCGGGGTTAGAACTCCACATCATAGGTGACGGCCCAATGAGAAAGGGACTTGAAACCCGGGCAGTCCTCCACGGAAGGCTTGAATACAGGAAAATGGCAGAGGAACTCGGGAGCGCCGAGATGCTTGTCGTTCCGAGTCTGTGGAACGAGCCCTTCGGGAGGGTTGTGATTGAGGGCATGGCCGCGGGAAAGCCGGTCATTGTATCAAGACGAGGAGCCTTGCCTGAGGTGGGCGGGGATGCTGTGATCTCTGTTGAACCCGCGGTGGAAGCGCTGTCTTCGGCCATATCGAAACTCCACTCCGAGCCGGATATGAGAAGGGAGATAGGTTCCCTCGGAATTGCCAGGGCCGGGGAATTCAGGCCGGAAAGGATTGCGGAAGAGGTCATGGGCCTCTATCGGGAAATCCGGGATTAGAGTGCATCGGAGTACATCTTTTCGAACTCGGGCACCATCTTCGACGGAAGGAATCTCTCCGCCCAGGCCCTGGCGCTCTCTTCATACCTGTCCCGTTCTCTGAGAACCTTCAGGATGACATCGGCTATGTTAACCGGGTCGTCCGGCCTTGCGAACCTTCCGGAAACTCCCTCTTTCACAGCATCCGGAACGCCGCCGTTCCTTGCGGCAACCACGGGCACACCGTAGGCATTCGCCTCGAGATAGACCATGCCGAAACCCTCCACATCATCCGGCAACTGAAGGGTCGGGAGGACGAACACATCTATCCCCGGATAGAACGAGTTCCTTTTTTTCTTCTCGCTTATCTCGCCCATGTATTCCCACTCGAATCCCGCTTTTTTGAGACACTTCGTTATCTCGTCCTGCATGGGCCCGTCGCCTGCCAGGACATATCTGAAGGGTTCCTTTCTGTCATGCAGTATGTCGAGAGCATCTATTATCGTGGGTATGTTCTTTCTTTTCACGAGGCGGGAGAGCGTTCCTATCACCGGAACCTCGTTCTTTCTCCTCATGCGGGAGATTCCCACGGTCAACGGAGGGTTTATGGTCCGTATTTTCCATTTATCCACATCAAAACCTTCCATCAGGGTCCGTGCGGTGAATGTGCTGTTCGCATGAACAAAGACCGAAGCCTCGAAAGAGCGGGAATAGGCATGTCTGCGGTATCCTTTAACGCTCTCAGGCATTATCTCCATTCCGTGAGCGCTCACCACATAGCGCCCCTCCGCACCTATGGATGGCTCGGGATGCCAGAAATGTATGATGTCCGCAGCCGGAAAATCCTTTTTCGATATCTTCCAGTACATCTCCGCGGCCTTTGACTCCGGAAGGGCCTTCATGATGCCCTTCCTTACCGCGCCGACGCTGTCCGACCAGTCCACCAGTTCCACGCTGTGCCTGTTCATCAGCCTTCCGTATATGGTCAGAGCAAACTCCTGTATACCTCCTTTCTGCTTCAATGCCGGCACAACATATGTGATTCTCATTTATCGAACCCCCTGAATCTGAAAAAAACATATGCCATGCTCAGCGGTGCACCTATCATAAAGGCGAGGATGCTGGCGTATGCCGCACCTATAACCCCGTATTTCGGAATGAAAAAGATGTTAGCGACCACGTTTATTCCGGCGGTTATCCATATCACCATGGCATTTATGTGGGGTTTTCCCATTCCATCCACAAAGGCTCCGGCTATGTTTCCGAAGGGCCGTATTATCCCCCATATCGCAAGGATCTGAAGGACATATGCCGATTCGGTGTATCTTCCGGCATAGATGACCGATAGTATCCGCTCCGGGAAAAGTATGAGTATCAAAGATGCGGGTATGCTCAGTGCAAGAGAGTAGCCGACACCTTTCCAGTAAAGCCTTTTCATCTCGTTTTCTTTTCCTTCGAAGCTAAGTTTCGATGCTGCGGGAAAGACGACCATATATGCTGCCTGAGGTATGAGATACACCGCGCTCGCCAGCATCCATGCGGAGCCGTAGACAGCCACACCTGCGGTTCCCAGAAATATGCCTATCATCACCATGTCGGTTCTCGTGTAAATGATGGAACCCAGCGAACTGACCGAAGAAAAGGCGCTGAAACGCAGTATCTTTCTCTCCCATAATCTGTCGCGTATCCTACATATCCTCGAAATGGCGTGAGGGGCCAGGCGCATCCCATAAAGTGCCGAGATGAAGTTCACCATGGAGAGTATGACTATGACCTGAAGCGATGAATGCAGGATGCCTAGATATCCGAACACCATGAAAAAAACGGCCATTGCTATCAACCCGAGAAAGTCTATGAAAAATATCTCCCTTATTCTATGTTCGGACTGAAGTCCCTGCTTGAAAAATGTGTTGAGTATCATGGAGAATATCAGTACTGGCATGTATAGGAAGAGATTGAAAAGCTGGGGACTTGAGAAAACAGAGGGCAGCATGAAGGCGAAAGCTATGCTGAGAAACGATACCGCCGCTGCGGAGAGAAGCTTTATTCTAAAAGCGCTCCCCATGACCTTTTCCCTTTCCTTTCCTTCCGCCCCGTATTTTATAAGTGCATTTCCCGTGCCCGAATCACTGTAAAGTATGAGAAAATTGTAAATCGAAAGTGCCAGCATGAGTGCCCCGTATTCTTCCGTAGAGATTATTCTGGCGGACAGGACCACATATACGAAGCCTATCAGGGCTATCGTCGCCTTATCAAGTAGAGCATACGGGCCTTTTTTCAGGAGGACATCCTTCATTCATGGGGATTACTATAACATATCATTTAATCCTTTTCATCCCGGAAGCGAAAGGATATATACCGAGATTTCATCCCGGAGACAAGGAGAGATAACATGAACCCGGAAGAGCTTCTCTACACAAAGGACCACGAATGGGTCAAAATAAAGGGCAACACTGCAATATTGGGCATAACGGACTATGCCCAGAAAGAGATGACCGATATCGTCTATGTGGAACTCCCACAGAAAGGGATCGTGATAGAAACAGGAGAGCCGCTGTGCACGCTCGAATCAGTGAAGAACGCCGAAGATGTCTACAGCCCGGTGACCGGAAAGGTCGTGGCCGTGAACACGGATCTCGAAGAAGAGCCGGAACTGATAAACAAGGACCCCTACGGAAAGGGATGGATAGTCAGGCTGGAGTTCGAGGAAAAACCCGAAGGGCTCATGAGTTCTCGGGAATACGAAGAGTATCTGAAATCTCTTTAACTCTTTCAAGCAGTTCTTCAAGGCCGTCTTCGGCCAGCGGAGATATCTTCAAATTCTCCGTTTTCCTTTTTATTATATCCGATTTTGTTTCCACGACTATCAGGGGGGCATCCCTGTTTTTTGTGATGCTTTTCAAAAGATTCTGCTGCTGTTTAACCGAATATCCACAGGTTTCACTCGGGTCAATCACAAAAAGAAGTATGTCCGTGATATGGTCCAGTGCCGCTATCGCCCTTCTTTCTATGGGATTTCGTTCTCCCAGCGGCCTATCCAGAAGTCCCGGCGTATCTATGAACTGATAGACCCTTCCCTTTTCATCGATCCATTCTCCTATGATTATTCCCTTTGTCGTGAAGGGGTATGATGCGACTTCCGGCTTTGCGGCTGACAATTTGCTTAGAAGCGTGGATTTTCCGACATTCGGGTATCCCGCTATGACCACCTTGACCGCGTCATCCCTTATGACCGATATCCTTCTGAGCGTTTTCCTCGCTTCTCTGAGTATGGAAAGGTCATTGTCAACTCCTTTGACCACAGAGGATAGTCTGCCGTAGACCTTTTTTCTCATGACCTTATGATTTCCCTTGTTGATTCTCCTTCTTTCTCGCGATGCGATCTCCTGAACCTTGTGCGATGCCCACATCACGGATGAGAGCGCTCTTTTCACCTCTCCGACACCCACATTTATGTCGAGGATGTCCTGATAGAACGGATGCATGTTCTCTATGGTGGGAAATTCCTTGACATAGCGCATGAGCGTGGCCGAAACAGTATCCGTAAAACTGTTTATTCTGTCAAGGGTTGTCTCCAGCCTTCCGTCGTATTTGACCTTGTCCACCTTTTTGAATGCTTTATCCAGTATCTCATCAGAAGATAACACGGTTGGTATTCTATACATTTTTTCACTTCGCTATCATGGCCCTTATCCTGTCCGCCGCGTTCTCCGCATGGTTCGCTATCTCTCCCAATATTGAAACGAGACGCGTGAGGTGCCATATGCTCACAGGGTCAAGATGTCCTTCGAAAGAGAATATTTTCTTTGTGATTTCTCTTTCTATGATATCGCTGTCATGTTCGAGCTTGTGAACACCATATATGTACTTCTTCGTCTCTTCCCTCTCTTTCTCCGAAAATGAAGTTTCCAGAACATGTTTGAGATTGTTGACGGCCTTTTCGTACTCATGGACCGCCGCGTTCACGGCGCTCTGCAATTTCCTGAAATCCTCTTTCAATTCGGAGGGCAACGGCTTTCCCCTCAGGTCTATCCATATGACCGCATCCTCCGCATAATCCAGTATGCTATCCTGCTCGCTCAGGGTCATAAGAAAGAAACCTCTGTCCACCGGCATCCATATGCTTTTCGGAAGATGATTTCGAACATTGGACTTTATCTTATCCGCCTCGTCTTCCGCGGTCTCAACTCTGTTTTTCAGCATCCTGAACCTTTCCATATCCCCTTCACCAAAGGCTTTCATGGCCTTATCAAGAGAATCAACGCATTCGCTCACCTTTGCGGCATGCTCGATCAATCCGTCGAATGGAGAGCGCCTCATAACACTTCCTATGGCTGGTTTCATCCTTTCACCTCACAACAACAAATAAGACATTCCCTTATATAAAACAATCGACAGTACTACGGCCAGAGGTATCGTTATCATCCATGATATCACTATGTTCTTCAGAACCCTGAGGTCCACGGCGGCCAGTCCCTTTGCGAGACCGACGCCCACCACGGCACCGATCACCGTATGTGTGGTGGATATGGGCATACCCATCTTCGAGAATACCAGAACAGTTGTTGCCACGCCGAAATCTATGGAATACCCTCTTGTATTGGTCAATTCCGTGATATTGAACCCTACGGTCTTTATGACCTTATAACCCCATGTGAACACACCTGCGCTTATGCCGAAGCCCCCCAGTGCAAGAAGCTGCCACGGAACAGCGCTCTGGCCCACGACACTGTTATCATATATCGTTTGAAACACGGTTGCGAGAGGCCCTATCGCATTGGCGACATCATTGGCACCGTGCGCAAATGCGACATAGCAGGATGTCATTATCTGAAGTCCCCTGAATATCCTCTCCACCCGGGCATATTTGTCCTCCTCGCCACTCCACCTCTTACTGGCACGAAGTACCAGATAATATCCTACAAGCCCGGTTATGACCGCAACTATGACGGATATCAGAGTGGCAAGCATGAGATTGTCCGAAACTCCGACCATATCTCCGAATCTGGTTTTAAGAAGAAGAGAGAGGGCTATCACGAGGAATGTTGCGCCAACATAGATGGGACTGCCTCGTATGGCGCTCTTCACCGGGTCATCGCTTGAAAGAACGAATTTGGATATGAGTTTGAAAACGAAATATGCAAGGAAAAGACCCGCTATGGGTGAAACGACCCAGCTTAGAGCTATCTTTCCCATGACGCCCCAATCAACGGCCGCTACTCCCTCGGATATTAGGCCGAACCCCATTACCGCCCCTACAACGAAATGTGATGTCGAAACCGGCATGGACTTCCATGTGGACAGAGTTACCCCGATGGATGCCGCTATGAGGGCCGCAAGCATTCCGACGATCACCACATTCGGATCATTTATGGACTGAAGGTCCACTATGCCTTTTCCGACGGTGTTTGTGACACGAGAACCGAGAAGCACGGCGCCAGCCATCTCGAGAACCCCCGCTATTATGACGGCCTGTTTCAGAGATATTGCCTTTCCTCCCACGGCACTCGCCATCGAATTAGCAACATCATTGGCTCCGATGTTCCATGCCATGTAGAATGCGGCCGCTAGGGCTATTATCAGTAGTATGCTTGCGAGCAACACAAAGGCTGGAATTTTCACCTGCTTTTAAACCCTTCTAAAAAAAGCTCTTATATCTCCCGGAATATCCGTACTTTCATGCATTTCTATGGTGTCTGAGAAGTGGACGGCGCGCCGGTCCAATATCACCGCCACACCCCTGTCAGTCTCAGTCCGTATAAGTCTCCCTATTGTTTGAAGGATTTTTCTGGTCGTCGGAGCTTTGACCGTATATTCCCATCCTTTTCCGAATCTCATATCATAAAAGCGCTCCATGGCCCTCTGTTTTGCCGTGGGTTTCGGATAGGGTATACCGACTATGACCGCGATTTCAAGGGCTTCGGCAGGGAAATCTATGCCTTCACTGACCCTTCCGCCCACCACTGCCATGAGCACGGCACCCTTTTCCGTTCTGAACCGCTTGATCCGTCTCATGAGGTCTTTGCCGGACATCCCCTTCTCTTCGAGGAATGCCCCCTTCCGCAGACGCATATGCCATCCGTCCGCCATGAACCTGTCCATGAGGGAGAAACTCGGGAAGAATACCGCCGAATTCCTGTTTTCCACGGACACGGCTTTCAGCGATAGCTCTTCGAGCACACTTATGTTGGCCGGGTTCTTTTTCACATCCTCATATCGTGTTGTAGCAGCACTGCTGTATAGCACAAGCCTATTTTCGGAAGGGAACGGACTCTTTGCCTTCTTTAATTCCGTGTCAAAGGAAAGGCCCGTCGTATCTCTGTATTCTTCAAGAGGAGAGAGGGTACCGGACATATGTATGCTGGAATGAGTGAGGTTCAGAATCTCCGTTGCAACGGAGGCATCCATGCAGTACGCCTCTATCCTCGCATTTTCACCCCCTTTTACCAACTTTATGTATTCGTTCGATTCGAGATTGATCCAGAAAGAAATGAAATCCCCGAGTGTGTGGATGTAAGAGCGCGGAAGTTTTCCTTCCTCCTTCTTTCTATCTTTAATTATGTCCCCGAAGTTCATAAGATTCATTGCCATGAGCTCTATTTTCCTGGAGTTTATGCCCAGTTTTATCATTACATGCTCTTCGAGAGCCTTCTCCGGGACGAAAGAATCCTCCCCCCCATCCGGAATGTATTCTTCCGCCATTGAGAGTATCGCTTCGCGCATGACGGATATCGCGTCCGAGACGGCCACACCGTCCAATACTTCCGGATTTCCGAAGCGCTCCGCCTCACCCTGTGCATTGGCAAGACTTCTCAGGCTCAGTTCCGCCGAAACAAGCTCTCTTGCATATTCGGGGAGGTTGTGCGCCTCGTCCACTATTACGATGAGGTCATCCGTTGAGACACCCATCCATGTGAGGAGCGCTCTTCTTATTCCCGGCTCAAAAAAATAGATGTACGGGGCCGAAACAAGTATTGCTCCCGGCATAAGTATTCGGTTGGCTTCATAGGGGCATATTCCATTCTCAAGACAATACCGTATGAATTCGCCTGCGTTCGGGCTTTTGTCCGCAACCCATATCCTGAGCTTTTCCGCATCGAATTTCAGCGTCTTCGCATAGTACGGACAGGCCTCTTCATCTCCGTTTCTGACCTTTTTCTTTCTTGAAGCACATAGCTTTGCGAGTTCCTCCGCGGCCCCATATCTCAGTTCCTCTTCCGACATGGCGAGAGGACACATATTGCCCCTTCCCTGAAGTGCCACACCGTAGAATGCGGAGCCGTTCGTCTTCTTTATTGCTGCCAGTTCCCTCATCACCTGATCCTGCTGGCTGTTCGTACGAGTCAGATAGAGAACTTTTTTGCCGTTTTCGAGGGCGTATTCCAGAGAGGGAAAGAGAGCGCTCACCGTCTTTCCCGTTCCCGTACCTGCCTCAACCACAAGGTGTCCCCCATTCGCAAGCGTATCTGCTATCCAGCCCATCAGTTCTTTCTGCCCTTCTCTTGGCGCATAGGGAAATCTCACGAGATGCCATCACCATCTCATTAATAAATGTGAAGGGGAGGTCAGTGAAAGTGTCAGTATTCGCTCAATGTACCTTTTTCCTTTGCCATTCTCTCTATCTTTCTGTAGAGGAAATAACCTGTCAGAGGCATGATTACAGCGAATGCAAGCACTATGTAGAACTCCTGTGATGATGAAAGAAGTTCCGGAAATCCGGCCGGATAACCCAGCAGAGAACTGCGGAAAAGGTCCACCGAATAGCTGAGAGGAATTAACATCGAGACATATTTTACCATCGGTTCCGGGAGGACACTGAAGGGAAAGAACATGGCGCAGGTAAATGTAAAGATCACCGCTATGAAGTTCATCATGAAGTCGGCGCTCCCCTTCGCCCTCAGTGTGAATGCACCGAAGATAAAGCCCATGCCGAACATCTGAAGCAATGAAAGAAACAGCACGAACAGGGCGAATCCGAGGTTTTCAACCGGAAGAGTGCCAAACATATATCTCACGAACAGCAGTGCGACTATGACATTCAAACCAGTCCAGAAGACATTTATGAATGCCCTTGAAATGAGGTTTGAGAACTGATTGACCGGGGTCAGATAGAGGGATTCCAGCGTTCCCTGATACTGCTCCTCCCTTATGGAGTATCCGAGCATCCATATGATGTCCTGAAGGAACATGAAAAAGACGAATCCGTAGAACGAGATAGCTGCAAGCTCCGTATGCCCTCCCCTGTCTATGTGGCCGTCGATATCGGGCGTTCCTTCGGGAAGGGATGATGCCTGAATGGTCCAGTTCAATCGAGTGTCTCCCTCCGAATAGCCGACATATATGGTGCCGTTCGTAGGGGCCATAAGTTCGATGCTCCACACAGCAGCCTCATAGATCGATGCGTATTCGCTGGAATTCGAGGTTTCCGGAGAGTATGAGCAATTCCCGACCCACAGGTTTGCGCTCTCCCCCGGATTTTCCGTCTGAAAAGCGAGATAGACGGTTCCGTTGTCCTGCTCCGCCAGAAGCATCGGGCTTTGGGATATCTCGGCTGCGCTCCCCCATTCGGCCTGAGCCGGCATGAACATGCCTACGGCAAATATGAACAGGAGCATGAATATGAATACCATGCCAAAGCTTGTTATGAACGAAACAGGGTAGCGGGTCATAACTATGAACTGCTTTTTGACCATGGCAAGGAACGCATCCGTTCCGGACCTCAGAATTTTCCCACCCCCTCATTCCTCTTTATGCGATTCTCAACATACACAAAGGCCATCACTCCGAGCAAAGGCATGATTATGGAGTATAAGAGAAGGACACCGAGGTCCCAGTACCATGCCCCCAGAAAATAGGAGAGTCCCAGAAGGGATGCCCGGACACCGTTGGTTATCCATGTCGGGGGGAATGCAAGGGCGATGTATTGAAGGGTCTTTGGAAACACGGTAATGGGATAGTAGGCACCCATGAGAAACGCCATTCCCCATGCCAGTATGTTCATCAGGCTTCCGGCTTCCCTCACTTTGAGTATGAAGGCGCCGTAAAAGAATCCCAATCCCCAGAGAGGAGCGAGACCGGCTATGAGAAAGAGAAGTGCGATAAGCATGTCTCCTTCGAAGGGGTTTATTCCGAATAGAAGACAGCCCAGTAGGTATGAACCGATGAATGTGAAGACGGACCGTATACCGCTGTAAAGAGATACTCCCGTAAGTATCTGAATCCTTCGTGCGGGAGCAAGATATACGGACTCTATGGTTCCGACTTCGCGCTCCCATCTCAGCCATGAACCCACAAGCCAGAGGGAGGTTTCCACGGTCATCATGACTATGGCCCCCACAAGCATGTAGATTACATAATTGGATGTACCCGTGTGACTCTTGAATGCGTTCCCTGCACTGGCGAAACCCCCTGCAACCGAGACACCGATGAGTATCGGCAGGGCCGCCATGACGATGGGCATTATGAAGTCGAATGCGAACCAGCCCTTGTACCTTGAGAGTATCCTGAACCTTATCTTCGTTACATGCAGGGTAAGAAGAACGGAATTAATCGGATTTAGCTGACTTAGGCTCATTCGCCTCCCTCGTATCCTGACTAAGCGTCCTTCCGGTCAGTTTCACGAACACGTCTTCAAGGGTGGGCTCTTCGGGGCTTATATATTCAAGTGTGGAACCGTTCTCAGTAAGCACCTTTATTATTTCGGGGAGAGCTCTCCGGCTGTTTCCCGTGATGACTCTCAGATGCTCTCTCCCGCCTTTTTCTTCAAGAGCGACCTTTTCCACTGTCGGAATGCCCCGTAGGGCATCGACGGCATTCTGCGGTATTACCCCCTCTATCTTGATTATGCCCTCCTGCTTTATGGACGCTTTCAATTCCGCAGGGGTTCCTATGGCCATTATTTTTCCCTTGTCTATTATCGCTATCCTGTCGCAGAGCTCATCGGCCTCGTGCATGAGGTGTGTGGTGTATATTATCGTCTTCCCCTGTCGGTTGAGGTCCCGGACGACCTCGCGCAGTTTTCTGGCGGCATGTACATCCATGGCTATTGTCGGCTCATCCAGAAACAGCGTGGGCGCGTCGTTTATCAGTGCCTTTGCGAAGGACACTATCATCTTCTGGCCGCTCGAATAGGTCTCAACCGTACGATCTATGAAATCCCCCAGTGAGAGCAGTTCTATGAGATATTCTATCCTCTCCCTTCTTACTTTTTTAGGGACATAGTAGAGCGCTCCGAAATACTCCAGATTCTCCCTGCCTGTCAGTTTCCAGTACAGGCCCCTTTCCCCCATCAGCATGCAGCCTATCGATGCCCTTACTTTCCTGTCCTCCTTTTCGACATCGTAACCGTTCACCCATGCCTTTCCGGCCGTCGGGAGAAGAAGGGTCGTGAGAATCTTTATGAATGTCGTCTTTCCGGCTCCGTTCGGACCGAGCAGGCCGAAAATCTCTCCCTCGTTCACGGCCAGGCCTATGCCTTTGAGGGCTTCGACCTCCTTTCTCTCACGCCTGAAAAGTCCTTTTCCTTTCGATATGTAGGTCTTCCTTATACCTTCCGAGCGTATGACATACTTCATGGGTTCACTCTCTTTTAATCACCTTCGAACTCTCGTGTATCGTTGCATTCCGTGCCCTGAGCACCTTTATCCTGCACCCCGGCCCTATATTAACCTTATCTCCCTCGACTAGGTCGGCGTTCGTGTTCTCTATGTCTATCTCCTTTCCCCTTATCTCTCCGGCTTTCATCAGACCTCCGCTTCTGCCGAATATTCTGGAGAACACACCTCTCCGGCTTCCGGCCTTTATCCGTATCCTCTCCGCATCTATCATTTCGACATCGGAGCTTCCGTCCCTTTCCAGTTCCAGACGGAAATCCTTTGCTTTCACCTTTCCGTCCGCGGAGAGCTTGCCTTCACCGTCGAAGATGCCGGTATCGATGTCCGATGCTTTCAGCGAACCCCGCATTTTCACGGTCTTCTTTGCGTGTATCTTCCCTTCGACCTTCGTCCCTCCGAAAGATTCCAGAACATCCGCGGATATATCGCCATCCACCCCCACTCCTCCGGAAAACGCTATGCGTTCGGCCCTCACATTGCCCTCGCACTTCATGGAACCTGAAACGGTAAGAGAAGATGCATCTATATCTCCTTCGACCGAACAGGCGCCGGAGCAGCCCATGACCCTCGTCTTCACATTCCCTTCTATCTTTGCAGAGCCAGATATACTCACCTCTCCGACATCCACATTGCCTTCCACCTTTCCGGCGCCGGATATCCTGAGGTATTCGCCCTTGACATCCCCGGTCTTTCCCATTCCAGATATCCCTATTCCTCCTTTCGGTAGATCCTCCTGTTCCTCTTCCTGCTCCTCGTCGGCATGGTTCCGGTATTCATTCACTATTGCCTCGTAGGTCTCCCTGCTTATCTCTCCGCGCTTATAGCGCTCCTCTATCTTTTCAAGTATTTTTTCGCTCATGCTATCCGCTATGGAAGGGACTTATTTATGCATTTCTTGAAAATATTTTGAGATAAACACAGGGTGCCTTGAGAATTTTTCAGAAGACAGTGAGACAAGTTCAGAAGAAAAGTTAAAATAAGCGTAAAAGATGGGTGAACATGGAAAAAACAGCCTTCCGTCTCATAAAGGCACTTTCGTCGGAAACAAGGTTGAAGGTCATGGATTCGCTTTCGAACGGCATGGAACATCCCGATGAGATAGCAGCGGAACTCGGCATAACGAGACAATCTGTGGACAAACACCTGCTTCTCCTTCATCAACTGGGTATAGTGGAGAGGAGCGCCGTATTTCCACCGGATGGAAGGCCGAGAATAGTCTATCGCCTCAGCAGCGCCGGAAAGGAACTTCTGAATGATGTGGACGAGCTCGGGAAGAGGCACAGGGCGCGTCTGAGATCCATGTATGCCTCGGAGAAGAGGGTGCTTGACATGGGTCTGGCGGAGGGCGAGCTCTCCGAAGAGATATATCTGAGGAAACTGTCCGCTCTTAAAGAGAGATACGGCCTAGAATGAGAGCCTCGGGCCAATCAACTGCCACAATATCAGAAAGAGTATGAAGAAGGCCACGAAGGTCGATATGCTTCCGGCGAGTTTCTTGGCTTTTTCATCATCCTTCCGGAATTTTCCGATAAAGTGCCAGAGGGCGTCCCTGAACATGAAACCGCCGTCCAGAGGTATGGCCGGCAGAGCGTTGGTTATCCCGACCATGAGGTTGAGCCAGAATATCCAGTACATGGAGTTGGCGAGGACCCAGAAAAGCCACATGGGCATGAACGAGAATGCTCCCGCCGTATAAAGGCCGGCCATAGGCCCTGAAAACGGCATAAGTCCACTCATTGGCAAGGATATGTATGAAAGCGCCGCTCTCACTTTTTCTTCGGGATTGCTTGTTCCGGACAGAGGATGGGCGAATATCCTTGATATCGTTCCAGCTTCGAATCCGTTTATTCCCATACTTGCCACACCAACACCCATTATGGCCTTTCCATGAAAACCATCGCTGTTCAGGCTCGGATAGTATTTTTCATAGTAATCATACTTGTCCTCTTCCGTGAATGTTATGCTCTCTATGTCCGTTGGAACATAGACATCACCGGAGCGCTCGTAAACAGATATGTTGACGGTCTGTCCCGGTTTTATTGTGGCAAGGACCTCCGTGAACTCGTCGTAGTTGTGAATCACGGTATCATTCAGGCCGTATATCAGCATCCCTTCTTTTATCCCTGCGTTCGATGCCGCATAACCCTCCGTAACACTAATGACCATGAGACCGGAGATCGAAGCGGCCTCTCTCCGCTCCCCTCCGTCAAGTATGGTAAGGTTCACGGTCTGGCCCGCAGGAGGAAAAGGTGCGGAATTGAAGTCTTCAATCGTTCTTATCTCTGTCCCGTTAACTGCGATTATCTCACAACCGGGCTCTATGTATCCATATGCTGGACCGCCCTGATAGATTCCGGAGACGACCACTCCGTCCTGTATGGGCTGCACCTGCCCCGCCATACCCATAAAAAGAGCCAGAAAAAGGAATGCAAGAAGTATGTTTGCCGTTGGCCCCACGGCGTATATCCTCATCCTCTTCCTTTTGGGCAATCTCTCGGTCTCTTCCTCATCCGGTTCCACGAATGCACCGACCGGAAATATGAAGAACAGAAGTCCGAGCGAATTTATCTTCACCTTCGCAACCCTCGCAAGTATCCCGTGGGAGAACTCGTGAAAGATTATCGCGACCGCAAGGCCGAGTATGCCATACCAGAGAGGTATTATCGGATTCACCCCCGGTATTCCCAGCATCATTATCGGGTTAGGGGCACTGCTTGCAGGGATGTGTGTGGCTATGTCCGCGACCCATATCAAAAGTAATGTCCCCATCAGCATAAATGGGAATATGAGCAGTATGCCGAAGTCGGCATAGACCTCCCAGAACCGTTCGTACTTCTTTGCCGTCCTGTCGATGAACCCCCTGCCCTTCCTTGTCTTCCACATGAGAAAAGGCCCGTAGAGCTGCATATTATACCTTTCAAGCACTCCTTTCTTTGAAAGTATCAGTTCGGATGCGACGAATCCCCCGATAAGCAGCATTGCCAGAATATACCCGTTCACACAGGCGCATTCGGCCCCCTTTTATTAATGTAGCGATTGATTCTGCGATTGTTCTTTATATCCGTATGGGTAGGGGCAGACTCTGGGACAAAATTCCTTTTCACTCCTTTAGTATGATCACATAAGCCCTTTTTCCGATGTATCTCTTCGGAGCATCTATCTTTCCGCTCGTTCCGAAGGGAGTTACGGTTTTCTCATAGATTAC
>Ga0190314_1000269_pt1 | contig 19575 bp, 34 predicted proteins | sample 4870071112_MG_FD_165055 | JGI IMG/M metagenome (GOLD analysis project Ga0190314, IMG submission 165055) | Hydrothermal vent sediment bacterial communities from Southern Trench, Guaymas Basin, Mexico - 4870-07-11-12_MG | ecosystem: Environmental > Aquatic > Marine > Hydrothermal vents > Sediment ...
GTTGTAAAGACTGCTCACTGTGAATTTCTATCTAGAATCAAGAAGATGTATGGATCATGTACACTTGCAGTAGAAGAAGTTGAAAAGATGTACAAGCTTACAGAGAAGGATAATAGACTTGTGAATAACTGGCTGTATACAAAGCTTGCAATGAGAAAATTCATTCTGAGAGCTATGAGCAAAGGATTTGAAGTAGTAGAGGTTGATCCAAGAGATACTACTAGAAAGTGTTTCAGATGTGGCAATGAAGTTCAGATCTACGGAAGAAGAAAGAGACTGATAAGATGTACATGTTGTGGACTGAAAGATTACAACAGAGATCTTAATGCTGCAAGAAATATTGCAAAGAAAGCTTTCGGACAAAACGTCTACAAGTGAATAGAGCTGATGATTTTAGCGATGTTTTATAATTATGGTGAGGTGATGTAGCTGACAGCTTTGCTCCTATGTTTGCTGCTACTTGGAATTTCAATTGGTGCACTTGAATTATATGCTAGCACAGGAGATGTCATGCAACTAGTTGTAGGAGGATTACTTGGAATAGTGACAACTCTTTGCAGTGTAGTAGGGTTTATTCCAATTGCTGGAGTATACTTGTATCAAGTGCTTGTAGATACAATGTTTAAGAATCTCGGAGTATCAATGCCAATTCTTTACTGCTATGGGATGATACTCTCAATCATCTGGACAGCAATTGCAATAATTGCAGTAATTCACGTAATTTTAATTGTAACTGATAAATTATAAGTTCACGTGTACACACTCTTGGAAATATTTTTATGAGGTGAGAAAATGATTGTGGTATATTTTGACGGAGCTTGTGAGCCGATCAATCCAAAAGGGATTGCAACTTACGGCTATGTCATCTACAGAGACGAACAAAAGATTACTGAAGGTAGTGGACTTGCATGTGAACCTTTCTCTTGGAATTCCTCCAATAATGTTGCAGAGTACACAGCTTTGGTAAAAGCTCTTGAATACTTAGTTGAGAATGGTCTAACTGATAAGCAAGTTGTTGTGAGAGGAGATAGTCAGCTTGTGATAAGGCAGATGATTGGCCGGTATTCAGTGAAATCTGAGAGAATCAAACCTCTCTATGAAAGAGCAACTGAACTTGCAAAGAAGTTCAAAGAGATTATGTTTGAATGGATTCCAAGAGAGTACAATGAAGAGGCAGACAGGCTTAGTCACAAAGCATATATTGAGTTTCTAGATTCACATCCAGATGCGGTGAAGAAGATCAAGAAATATCTTGCGACTGAGAAGCAGATTAAGTATCTAAAATCGCTTGGTGTTAAAGTGTACAAGTACATGGGAAAGTTCGAAGCTTCAAGACTGATTGATAGAGCTAAGAGAAGGAGCAGAAATCTCAAGAGAAACGTTTAAACATTGGTACTTTGTGATAAATCTTGATGAAACTGATTGCAGTTGATTCATACAGAAGAGCATTCTTCTTATTTGAAGTAGATGACAGCATCAAATTAAAAGACTTTTTTGATCAGATGGCAAAGATCTACTCTGATTATAGTACAGATGTGTTTATCTTGTTGTCAGACAAAGATTTTGAAAAATCAAATGCTTTACTTGTTCTTGACGAAGATAAATTCTATACAGCTTTAGATGGATTTATCGTCGATCAAGACAGTATAGAAAAAATTTCCAATCTTCTTGAGTTAGAAGATTTCGTGATCTTTCAAGTTCCGACTGAAATCTCTGTAGGAGAAGTTGTAGCAGTTCTGTTCAGAATAGCAGCATCTGGAAAGTACAAGAAATGTGAGTATCTAGTTCCGAGCAGTAAGCATACAATCTCTGTTGGACCAAAATACATAAGAGGAATGCTTGAGGAGCTTCCAATAATTCTAGAAGTTATAGAGTATGTAGACGATCCAGTGCACAGAATAGGAGAATATCTACCAGAAGAGTTAGAGAAATTCACTGTTCTGGAGATTGAAGAGTTTCTTGATGACTTGTGCAGGAGAGTCCTCAAAGAAGCAAAAAGATTGTCAGAAGAGTAAAAATTAATCTTCTTTTGCAAAGCTTGTTTGAGGTGTCTACAATGAATGGAATTTTGGTCTATTTTAAGCCAAGGACTCTAACTTTAGAAACAGAAGAAGTTAGAGATAAAGATGCATACTACATCATAAAAAGAGTTCTTGGCAAGTTTATTGCTCCTACTAGAAGAACTAGAAAAGGAGTTGTTGTAGAAGCTGAGCAAGGAATGGCATTCTTCTTTGAAAATCCTTTGTACTTCTATGAAGTAGTAGCTCCAAGTTTGCATACTGATCAAAGATTCTTGAGAAAGTTTCTCTCTCCTAACTTACAAGATGTAACGAGTGTACTTAGTAGAGACGAGAAATGGATGATCTTTGGTCCATTTCTTCACACTACAAGAATTTATGATCTCTTTCATCTAGCAAGAGTAGAGATTCCAAGAGAATACTGGGAAGATAGAACACATAAGTTTCTTACATCCTTGGTACAAAGAAGCAAGAAGTTTGGTTTCTATGAATTCGAGATTGCAATCTCACCAATTCTTTTTGAAGAGATCGATATTTACAAGTATCCTGAGATCTGTACAGAAGAGTTAGAGTATTGCATCTACTACTTAGAGCCGTTGATCATTTCGTTCTTTGTTGTAATAGATTCTACTCTCGTCTATGTTGAAGAAGATAGCGCAGAGCAAATATTTGAGTTAGCAGAAGATCCAAGAGAATTGGAAGAGTATATAAGGTCTGGAAGAAAACTCTCTCTTAACTTTGTGGAGAAGAAGTTAGAGCAGTTCATTGGAATTAAAGAACTCAACAGATTTGCAGAAGAACTCTTCAAAATGAGATGCGATGTACTGATAAGTCTTCAAACATACTAATCAATCTTTGGAGGAGATCCTATTGTCTCAAATATCTCAACTGTAAAATCAAATAAGCTGTTCATCTGCTCTATACTAGATCTAGGAATTAGTCCTCTCTTAAAGATTCGCATTCTGCCTCTTCTGTGTTTGTATACATCGTACTTGTAGAAACATTCAATTCCATTACCTTCCAAGTACTTTCTGAAATCCAAGTACAGTATACTGTTGAGGAATCTACTAAGATTAATATCTTCTGCGTCTTCTTTTAGTAAGCTTTGGATGAACTCTTTTTGTTCGAGTGTAAGAATTGGACTAAATGATCTTGCTGTGTCAATTGCATATATGGTCAGTGTAAAATGGTAGCTTTCATATCTTCTTTGGATAAATACATTGTACAAGTTGTAAATTCTGTTCTTGTCAGAGCAATTAATAGCTTCCATTGCATCATCATCTATTATGACTTCTTTCCATTGTCTCCAGGGAATGTACACAATGTACACGAAATCTGCAAGCTCGTCAAAAATGGAATAGAAGAATTCTTCAACGCTTCCAATAAACTCGAACTTCTCTGTTAAATTAGGTTTCTTTGCAACTATTACTCCTCTCATCAATTCTTTACACTTTTTCTTGAATGTTTGCTTTCTCTCTTAGTACAGAGAACGACTCTTATTTTAGACGTGTGTAAACAATGATTATGCCAATTGGAGAGATTCTCAGAAGTATGCTGATGTGCTTCAGTCCAGACGTTTATCTAAACTTCTGCATCGAAAAAAGTATACCCTCAGTTAGTGAAAGCATCCAGAGAGAGTATAGAGCCGAAGTGAGATCAATAATCATTGACTGTCTTTGGAAATCTGGAGTTGATCTAAGAAGCAGATATGTTGATACATATATAGACTCCTCGATCATAGAAATCTATCTCTCTCCATTGTGGAAAAAGTTAAAATGCATAATAACTGCAAATGTTAGGTTTTACGATCTAAGCTATGAGAACATAGAAAAAATCACAAGACTAATCAATGACATCAAGATCAGATTAGAGGAAAGAGGATACAAAATATTAGAGCATAGTATCGATAGCTATCCAAAGGACTGCAGAAAATATAAGTGGATTTTTAGGTGATACTAATGACAGCAGAAAAGCTAATTATTGTGGATTCCAAAAAGAATGCTTACGAGTTTGAAGGAAATCTTGGAGATCTTCTGCAAGCTTATTTGGAGCACTTTAGCCCAGAGGTTGTACTAGTTCTCTTTGAAGATGTATACATCGAAGAAGCAGAGAGATTTATCGATCTTTCAGAAACAGAATTTATGGAGTTTGTAATAGGAGTAAAAACATCCAACATAAGATTTCCATGTGCTGTTCTGTTCTTTGAAAGAGAAAAGATCATCGTAAGATGTCCAGATATAACAGAAGCTTCATCTGAAATAGTTATACAACTAGAGGGAAATAGAGTGAAGAGCATTCAAGTAAAAGAGTTCATATATACTGATAATCTCGAATACAAGCTGAGGATTAAGAATGAGGACGAGATGAAGAGAATATTGGAAGATTTTGTCTATCCATGCCATCTAATAGGATATGCGAGAGAAAAAGCAGCCAGAATACTAAAGATGCCATGAGCGTCAAATAAAGATGCCGTTTGGCTAATTTGTAGCTCCAGCCCTAGATTTCAGAAAGATTTATAAAAACAACAGATAATACTATTTTATGGTACAACTTTCTAATCAACTTGTACTCAATTGCTGTCACATGACAATACATCAAAGAGATTTCAACAAAGTCTGCTAGAGAAAGTTTTATATAGTTTATACGTATAAGCATTATTGATGAAAGGCGATGACCTGTATCTGACGGGATGTTTTAAGATGACCGTCAGTTCTGAGCCTGGATTAGTCAACTTGATCAGAAGATATACCTGGGGATTGCAGCATCTTGTTAATGAGATTCTTGCAGATCCAGTACAATTCGGAGAGTTCAGAAGCTCAAAGAGATCAAAAAGAATAAGATGGAAGCCAATCATTTCGCTTATACACGGAAAGTTCTACAGACAGCTAAAAGAAGAGTTTGGTCTACCATCTGCAATTGCTCAGTGCTGTATAAGAGAAGCAATGTCAATTACAAAGTCGTGGCTAAACAATAACTCAAATGAAAAGAGTCTTCCAAGAGTGAAGTGCTATAGAATGAGAGTAAACTATCAGAACTGGCATTTCATGAAAGAGAAAGGAAGAGTAACAGAGCTTTTCATTGGAGGCTATGGATACGTCAAAGTAGAGGACTTTCCAAGAATACTTGCAGAGAGATGGAATGGAGATTACAAAGAACTAATTGTGCTATACAAGAATGGAAAGATTACTTGCATAGTAACGGTGAAGAAGAAAGTCAAAAGAGCTAATCCATCTCCAAGAGCAATTGCAGTAGACTTGAACTTCAATGAAATTGTAGTTGGAAACTTTGACGTAGAGTTTCGAATCAAAACCAGAATGAGCAGAATCATGAACATTAAGAAGAATCATATTGAGAAGACTCAGAAGAAATACAACAAGTCATGGAGATTCATTCCAGGGGTTAGAAGAGCAATCTCTAGATGGTGGAGGAGAATACATAACTTGAACGATGATTTCATAAAGAAGACTGCATTGTATATTGTGAAGACTGCAAAGAGACTTGACTATGACACCATTGTATTAGAAGACCTCAATGGACTCAAACTAAAGCAATCAGACATCAAGAAGAAGTCTTGGAGAGAGAGATTCACTTTCTTTGCATATCGTAAGTTACAAGAATGGATGGAATGGCAAGGCTTAAAGAATGAAATTGCAGTAGTATATGTAGATCCAAGAAAAACTTCCAAGAAATGTCCTTTCTGTGGAAAAGACACTAAGCAGATTGGACATCGAACAATGAAGTGTGAAAGCTGTGCTCTAACATTCGATAAAGATAGCTTGGCAGTACTGAATCTAGTTGATAGATATTTGCAACAGATGTGGGGTGTTGAGGTGCACCCTGAACGGGGCAGATGGAGATGCAGTCCCAAGAACCGATGAAGCCCAAGTCCAAACCCTGTCAGATGAGCTCATTTGAGAGCGATGATAGGGTTGGACGCACCTAATACGAGCTTCAAGTTATTGAGCTTATGTAAGCAGCTCTTTGAAAAACTTGGAATCTCATCTAGAATAGACATAGTTAGAGACTTAGGTGAAGTAGCAGTATTTCCAAACGGAAATGCAAAGATTATAGACAATCCGTCATATGCTCTGAAGATAACAAGAAGAGAAGATGTAAAGACATTTCTGAAGTTAGTTGGATCCAATATTCCAAGAAAATTGCCAAATGATGAACTCAATGAGAAAGCCAAGTTAAAAAGACTCAGAAGAAGACAGAGAGACAAGATGAAAAGATCAAAAAAAAATAAAAAGTTAAGCTCTTATGAAATTTTTGTTTTAGATGTTAATATGTCTATGTTAGACCGAACGCGCTCTTAAGGTTCGCCTCCCATTTGTCAGCTCTAGCTTTTCTAGCATCGTCGTCTGCAAACTTGGACTTCCAGTTCTTAACAGGTGCAGAGTCTGCAACTTTGTCCTTACTGACACCAAAGAAGTCTGCTATTCCTTGTGCATAGTGGTCTTTCTCATATGCAGTCTTCATCTTGTTTATGTATTTCTCCTTAGCAGTATCAATCGTGGCCATATCTACCTCACCTCCTCCTTTCTTTCTCAATACATTCTACTGCACTTGGTTTTTTAAATCTGATTAAAAAGTCACAGAAACATTTATTTTAAATTCAGCTAAATGTCATTGTGGCATATAGACTTGTTGCTGTTAAGAAGAACACCAAGGACAGAATTGACAGTCTTGCCAAGAAGCTTGGAATAAAAAAGTACGAAGTAATAGACATGGCAATTAAATTGCTAGAGCAAAAGGATAACATGTGTATAATAGAGATAAGTCCAAGTGTATACAAAGAGCTTGTGAAGATAATGGATCTTCTTCAACTAGAGAGCTTTGACGATGTTATTAGAGCACTGATAAGAATCCCGAAGATTATCTACAATGATGAATTGAGACTGTGTGATGCATTGAAGCCACTTGATGAGTTAGAGAGAATGATTGTGAAAAGAGTTGATTCTCAAAATAGTTGACCTTTGTATTTATCAAAGTTTCTGGATGAGCTCAGGATGCCTCTTCAAGTATTCTAGAAACTCTTCTAAGTCTAGTTGTCTTGCATACTTTTTTACAGGTTCACTTTCTAATATTTTCTTGACTTCATTGGTATCAAAGAAGTCCAAGTAGCCTTTGATATAGTTGATCAGCAATTTTACTCTGTTGCTTCTTCTAATTGGAGGCTCTACTATGACATCGCTCATCTCTAGCAAATATTTCAGAGGATCCAGCAGCATGTCAAGCATTTCTATCACCAGTTAGAATGCTCTCTCTATTATGTAGTCAACTGCAAGCAAGTAGTGACCTGCTGTTACACATACATCATAGGGATTTCCAGGATAGACCATGTTGCCAATGTCAACTAGAAGATTTGCTATTTCATTCAAAGTGTTAATTGATACTGCAGGATGCATTCCAACTGTTGGAATAAGCATTACAGAGATACACAGTTCATTATTACAGTATCTTATCCATGCACATTCAACTTCTGTGCCAAGCTCATTGTGTCTTCTTAGGATTCTTCTAACTGCTTCTTCTAATAATTCTTCAGCTTCTTCAAAATCCTCAAGTTGTATTGCTCTTGCAATGTCTTCAGCAGTATACATTTTACATCCTTCTCAAAGCTACTTTTTTAACCACCATGCATACTCTCTTAGCTCCTCTGGATGCTTCTTCAAGTATTCCAAGTACTCTTCTAAATCCAATCTCTTGGCATATCTCTTTACAGGTACAGTATCAAGAAGCTTTACTGGATCTACACCAAATGCTTCTGCTAATCCTAAAATGTAGTTCTTTAGCAGCTCTTCTCTACCGGGAGCAAATTCTTCTATTGACAGCAGTGGCATCTTTAGACCGAGGAATCTTTTTGCAGCTTCTATTTTTGCTCTTTCTAGCAGCTTCCTGTATTCTTCTGTTCCAGGCTCAATTCCTAATATTTTTAATAATCCAGCAGCCCAATTTGTAGCCCACTTAGACTCTGCAACAGCTCTGATTATCGCTTCTTTAGGAACTTTTACAACTCCGTCTATTGCAACTTCTAACATTTCTTTAGCTGCTTTTTCACCTTGATGCAAGATCATTCTTGGAAGTACATGCATCTTCTCTCTTATTTCATCTATTAGCTCTCTCATCAAACATAGTAGATAACAATATATTCAGGTGTTTCTAAATAGTATTGTGCCATGGATTCTCAAGTGCAAGTGTGGAAATGAGATTTCAGTTTCTAATCCAGAGAAGCAAGCAGTTGTTAGATGTAAGTGTGGAAGAGTGTATCTTTATAAGAGAAGAAGCAAGCACTACATTCTGAAGAAAGAAAAATCAAATGCTTGAAATGCTCTTTCTAACAGTTATCTTCATCTTATCATTATCTTCTTCTGCAGAGATTTTAACCTTAACCTTGCCTCTTGGTTTTACATAGACTATTGTCTTATCTAGTGACGCTTCGTGCACTTTGATTTCTGCTATGCTCGTCTCAATCAAAACTTCCATGTAATTTGTTAAGTGCAGCGTTGATCTTAAATCTTTCTCTACTTTCTTTCAACTAATTTCAGTACTTCACATATGGATACCAAGAACTCTTTTAGAGATCTGATCTTAGCAATTTCTTCTGCTGGTATTCTGACGTACAGAATCTTTTCTCTTACGTATATGGAGACAATGTCAGAGTCTAGCAAGTATTCTATTCTGATTTTTGGCTCCTCATATATACTCTTACAGAGAATTGAAAGTACATAGTCTTTATAGCTCTTACACCTTCTACTTATCTCTTTCTCAATCTTCTTGACATAAGAACTTGGAACTCTAATCTTTTGAAGTAGCACAATGTTGTGTCTTGTAGCAATTGCTTCGAATCCAATATAGTTTGCATCTGTTTTGTCTAGTGAGCTGGTAATCAATGAATACAAGTGATATACATCACTACTATAATTACTTTCAACTATGCGCTGTACATTCAAAAGTGCATTACTCTTGTAGTCAATGAACAAGACGAAGAGCAGATCTCTTTCAAGAATGAATTCAAGTGCTGCAAGTAGTAGTTCTCCAAATGTACCTTCGAATTCATATACTTCCAAGACGTTTGTTGGCAAGACTATTACTATGTATCCCTTCATCTTTGTATGACAGTGTATTCGATCTTATCTACAAGATCTCCTATTTTTGCAAAGTACTTTTTGTATCTACTCTTTAGAGGTTTTGACTCTATTTCGAAATATTTTGTCTTCAGTATATAGTGACATAGACCATAGCTTATGAAATGACCCTTAGAATTGTAATCATAAGTACTCAGAAATGCAGGTATGTTAGACTGCTCAGAAAACTCATTTAATGCTACTAGAGACTTTACATCTTCTACAGAGAAGAACGTATCTCTTGGATGTGTATGAAACAGAGTTATTGCTATATTTTTGTCTCTTTCAAATACCAATTCGCAAGCTCTTTCTGTGCACTCTTCAGATGGACAATAGCTAATATATGGAAACTCGCTAATATTCGGACACTCTATAAGTCTTTCGAATACAACAAAGTTAATGTCTCTGTAAGCGCCAATGACAAATCCTCCTATTTCTTGATGATATCTTCTCTTCTCGTCTTTAACCATCTCTTGGTACAGTTTACTCCTCAAGTAGATGATCATACTGCTCTCAAATATGCATGCAGTATGTATTCATCTGGAAATAACTCTTCAAGATCTACATTGTCTATATTGTAGAGTTCAAAAGTCGACTCTTCTTGGAATATATTCGCTTCAAGAGATGCTACTAGCTTATAGTCTGGAAATGGAATCAGCTGAAGCTTGTACAAGTTTATGCTTCTACATGTATATCTCCATGTTTCATACTTTCCTTCAACAATGCAGTCTAAAAGTTTTCTGTTTCCTCTTCTTATAACTCTTACGAATATTCTCATCATACGATTAGTTTCTCAGAACGTATTTATTTCTTGTAGACTAGGATCATCTACTTTCTACTATCAGCTGTTCATTATGCAAATTCTGCTTTCTCTCTGAACTTCTTCTCTCTAATCGACTTGAACTTTGCAACAAGCTCTCTCTTCAGCTCTTCTTCTTCCATCCCCATACTGAGATTTGTATAGATTGTTGTGAACGGCTCTGCTCTTTCTCTTAATTTTGGAATGACTATTCCATGTTCTTCCAAGTCTTTCCAAGATGTATACAGCCCACTAAAATATCCCATCATGAAACTTGCAAATAGAGCTTGGTTCTCATTAAGCTCTTCTTTTGCTTTTGCAAGAGTTTCTTTTTCGTCTAATTCTCTCTTGGCACATTTTGCAAGGAACACTAATACTTCTGCAGCTTCAGCATCAGTCAATCCAAACTTTTCGTGTATCAAAAGACTTGACATCAGATGTAGATTAACGGGTGATCTCAAAAACTTTCTGGAACAAGCTTTTTGATGATAAGCTGAAACTTTATCATATCATCAAAAGAGGTGATTCAGATGCCAAGAAGTTTAAGTCTTGCTCTAATCTGCATAAGAGAAATAGAAGCTCCAAAATACCATATAGAAACACTAGAATTTGAAGGAACTCTTCCAGAGCTTCTAGATAGTCTGTTAAATCTTTTTAACTTAGAGAAGTTTGATATCATTTATGCAGTAGAGAATTGGCAGACGTCTGAGTTCTTAGATGCAGTAGAGAAAATCAGAGAGATTGACATTGAAGAAATGATTGATGAAGGAAGATACAGAGAAGTGTTTTGCAATCTAGACTTTGTAGAATTCAGAAAATATCCTCCTGCAAGAGAACCGACTCTTCAAATGGAAATCAAATGGTCTTATCTAATGGATGACCAAATGGTACTGCCATTGCTTGATCTTGAAAGTAATAAGATTAATTCTTTGACAATGAGATGCCAAAAGATATCAATAGAAGAAGCACACAAATTAGACCATGGTACAGAATACCCTCTAGATCTACTTGTAATAGCAGATGCTACAAAAATGAAGACTTCACGGCATAAGCTTTTTGCTTTTGACATTATAGTGAAGAGCGACACTGTTGTAAGATCTCTAGAAGGAACACCTTTCATCCTTCCAAGAAAGCGTGAGCTAGACGTCACTATTTACATTGAAGAGTTAGAAGAGATGAACCTAAAAGAGCTCTATGCATACTTGGCATATATAATTCTGCAAAGTAAATTTTTAGATGAGCTTTCTGTGCTATTTAGAGAAGAGTGTATAGAGCATACCAAGAAGAGATACAGAGAGATTGTAAGCAAGTGGCTCAGAAAAGTATAAAATCTGAACAGTAAAATTCATGTTGATGAGACTTCTTGACAAGATCATGAGAGCTGCTTTAGAATGTACAGAAAAGGCTTTCAGACATGCACAAGAAGTTCTAGATGTTGCAGAAAGACGACTGAGAGAAATAGAAGAAAAGATCTACACTATGGAAGAAGAATTCAGAAGTGTTGTAAGATCCAATGTTATTGATGAAGGAGACAGAATAAGAATTGTTATTGACTTACCGGAGTTTAGAAGAGAAAATCTGAAAGTATACATTGAAGATCATAATCTTATTGTAAAAGCTACAGAAGAAAGTGAAACAGGAATTAGAAGATTCTATAAGAAGTTTAGTCTACCAAGCAACATAGACATCAACAACATAAGAGCAAGTTTTAGAAGTGGTATACTAGAAATAGTAGTACCAAAGAGCAGAATAAGAAGAATTAATGTGGAGTAAATGTTAACTAGAGTTCCAGACAAAACTATTTTTATCGTTATTGAATGTGTAGACTTTGACTATCTCTCAAGTATAAGACCAAAGAACATAATGTCGCTAGAACCACATCCTGCTAGAAGCTTTGGTGCTACATCAAGAGCTTCGATTGCAGCAATTCTTGGAGGATTTATTCCAAGTTGCAGATATCCTAACTGCTATCATCATCAAATTCATTTCCAAGATCCATTCTTTCTGACAAATCTGAAAAGAGACAGATTTCTCTATCTTGCTGTACCAAATGGTTGGGCATTGGAACTATTGAGACCGTACATACATGATGATCTTTGGAGCAAATTAATAAAGCTTCACAATAAGCATAGCCCATATACCACAAGAGAACTGATAGAAGATTTTCTGAAGATTGAGAAAGATCTCGATAAGTACTTTGCATATTTCCATGTGATGGAGACACACGAGCCATTCTACTGCCCTGACAATATTGTCGAATACGACGAAAGAAGAAAAGCAGCTCTTCTGTGGATAGACGAAGTAATAGAACCACTTCTAGAACTAGATGTCTTTACACTAATAATGTCAGATCACAACTTAGAACATGATGTTCCAACTTGTGAAACTATAGAAGTATTCGTAGCAGGTCCAAGTAAGAAGTGGTTGGAAGTGATTTAGATGGAATTCATTGGAGACGATTCTATTAATTGGTGCTATCATTGGAGTGTTGAGCAAAAGAATAGCTACGACATAGGCGATGATCCTAAAAAGGTATTTAGAAATAATCGTTTCCAAGAGAAAAATAAAAAGAGTTGAAGTAGATTAAATATTGATTTGTGTTACTAACAAATCAAGACAGGAGGTGATGTAAATTCCAAAAAGATTGAATCTTGGACTAATTTGTGTAAGAGAAATAGAACCTTCGATGTATGACGTAGAAACGCTAGAATTCGAAGGAACTCTTCCAGAGCTACTAATCAGTATGCTAGATCTGTTTAATAAAGAAGACTTTGGTATAGTATATGCAGTAGAAGACTGGCAGTCACTAGAATTCATTGACGCTGTAGAGAAGATTAGAGAAACCAACATTGAAGAAATATATGATGAAGAAGGATATAAAAGAGTATTCGGCAGACTAAGTTTTGTAGAGTTCAGAAAATATCCTCTTACAAAAGAACCAACTTTTCAGATGTCTGCTAAATGGTCTTATCATGTAGACGATCAAATGGTTATACCATTGCTTGATCTTCCTCTAGTTATGAGATGTGCAAAGAAGCCTAAATTCGATCCAGGAGCAAAGTATATAGACGACTTGCTTGTTATAATAGATGCAAAAAGACTAATGACACAGAGAGATCTGTCTGTTCGTATTACTGCAGTAATTGCAGTGGTAATAAGCTTCATTAAGGGAAAGCTACATGTAACTTCTAAGACACTACAAATTAATCTGTCTTTTCTTGATTATATGCTAGAAAAGATGGATCTAAGAACCTTCTATTCAGTATTAGCGCTTGCAGTTCTCCAATCTGATCTTCTTGATAATCTATCTGAAGTCTTCAGAGAAGAGTGTATAGAGCATACTAAGAAGAGATACAGAGAATTTGTAGACAAGCTACTACCGATAATTTAGAGAAGAAAGGATTTAAAACATTCCTTACAGTAATTAATTGATGAAGATAGCTTGGTATAGTTCTGCCATTTTTGCAACAAGCGGATATGGACTACAAAGCAAAGAGATTGTATTCAGACTTGTAGACGAAGGATACAACATTATATCTATTGGTGATCATGCACCTCAAGGATATGTCTATGGAGGTCACATCTTACTCAGAACCTACAAGGGAAATCTAGTGCATTGCTATCCATGCGTACAAGCAAATCTTGGAATGTACATTAACTACTATGTCAAGAAGTTAAAGCCAGACGTTCTTATAGTCTTCTACGATCCATTTCCGCATCTAAATGCTCTAAAGAAAATAGACATTCCTCAGCTATTTTATATTCCAATAGATGGACCTGTTACTGAAAGAACAATAGAGCCAATCAAACATGGATTCAGAGTTATTGCTTATTCGAAATTTGGCTATAATCAGCTTCTAAAATTCTTACCACCATCGAAAGTGAGATTCATTTACCATGGAATTGACTGCAACTTATACAAGCCTCTTAAAGAAGACGAGAAGCTTGAAGCCAGAAGAGAATCTGGTGTTCCAGAAGATGCAGTTGTATTCTTGACAGTAAATGCAAACATTGGAGTTCGGAAAATGCTCCCTCTACAAATGGAAGCATTCTCATATCTTGCAAAAGAATACGATGATGTCTATCTATACATGCATACCAATGGTGCAGAATGGCCAACAGGATTCAACTTGGTCTTCTTTGCAAAGAAGTTTGGAATTGAGAACAGAGTGATCTTTCCGGATAGAGATCCATGCATTGATCCACTAGAAGAAGAAGAGATGGTAAAGCTATTTGGAATGGCAGATTGGTATGTTAACACTTCAGAAGCTGAAGGCTTCGGACTCGGAATATTACAATCTCTGGCTGTAGGTGTACCAGTAATAGTAGCAAATAATTCATCTCAGACTGAACTTGGAGAAGGTTGTGGTCTGCTAATAGACTGTGTACCAGAAGACGTCTACAAAGACTATATTCTCTATGTTCCATATGGAACTTTTTATAAACCACCTTCAATAAAGTCAATCTATCAAAGAATGAAAGAAGCATATTTGATGATCAAAGAAGACCAAAGCAGATACAAAAAGCTATGCAAAAGAGCAAGAGAAAAAGCTCTGAACTTTGACTGGAGCAAGATCATTCCAAAGTGGAAGAGACTTTTGGGTGAAGTTGAAGAAGATCTTCAGATTTTTAAAGAAATGAGATGAACGAAGAAATTATCATAGCAAGGATAAGGAATCCATATAGAGAAGAATTCTACTTAGATTTCTTTGAATTTGAAGGAACCATACACGAATTTTTAATTACTTTGATTGACTTGGATAAAGAGCTAACAGAGATGTATATAACAGTAAGAGGATTTCTAATATTTCCAAGGAGCGTTGGAGAAGAAATAATAAAAAGGTACATTGCAGAAGATGAAAATCTTAGGCAAGCATCAATGCAAGCCGTATATGACTATTATCCTGGATTTACAAATGAAGAGATGAATCCGCTTCTTGATACTACTGAGTACATAGTTGCAAATGTAAAAAGATACTATGGTGATCTCATAGAGATACCTCTTGGATATCAAAATAGCTACATCACTATTGTCTATTTCAGAGGAAGCTTTGTTCAAGGTAAGTTAAAGCTGCATAAAGTAGCACAAAAGCAGATAGAATATGAGCTATCAATCTACGGAAGTATTGAAGATGAGCTTCTACGAAGAGAGACAATTTTCAAAAGCTTAGTACAGCTTATTGAGTCTTTATCTTACAGACAAGGAAAAGAGAAAACTAAAGAATTGATAAAGATACACTTTCAGAGCTAATTATCCAGGTAGAATAGTGTCGAGAATATCAATTGTTAAGTCAATCAGATTGAGAGGTCTTACCTTCTTCTTATAGCTTAAGTACTCCTTAATATCTTTTCTAGCTTCACTTGGACTTTTAATAAGAAACCTTGTAGTAAGATCTGGAATATCTCTTAAGTCTTCTGCTACTAATCTTGGAAGCTTTAAAATTTGATCTGCAAAGATTCTAGTATTTCTTAGATTTGATGCTATGATCTCAAGAGGAAGAGAAGCAAGAGTTCCAAGAGTGTAGTACGCTTCTTCTTCTATTTTGTATGGAAGATTCTTCAGAAATTCTATATTCGACTCTATTTCTCTTCTTAGCTCATCGACACATTCAGTTATTGGTCTTCTTTTGTATTTGCTCTTGTCAGGAATCATGTTACTCATTCTTGGCTTTCTTCTTAGGAGTAGTAGACTTCTCTACTGACTTTAATTTGCTTTCAAGAGATGAGACTTTCTTTGATAGCTCTTCAATCTTTCCAATTAGCTCTATGATTGCAGTATAAATTCCAACTTCACCTTTCGCTAATTTGTCTTTTAGACTCTCCACATCATCACCTCAGTTGTAAGCAAAAATAAAAAGGAGCTAAGTAGTTACGTAAGCATTAGAATCCAATGGCTATTGCTTCAACTGAAAGAGTAGTTCCTGCTCCGAATCTCAAAGTCATTCCAACAACGTTCTTGTCAATTGAAATATTCTGTGGAGGAGATACATCTACAACTGGATTCGTTGTAACATTGACTTGTATGACTTTTTCAACTCTTCTTAGATCTTTTAGTGTAACAGTAACTCCTTGAGCTCCTCCTGCTACAGGAACAGTTATTGTATCACTAGTATCACTCACGATTAGTCTCTTTGGTTTTCCAGGAAGTTCTGCAATAACTGTCATCTGCAATCACCTCAAAAAATAAGTAGAGAAGTTTATGTAGTTACTACAACTTCATGTACAGTTCCCGGAATTGCAGTTGGATCTTGTATTCTTAGCTTGTCTTCTAGTATGAATGACACACCGAACAAGTATGGAACATCGTTTACAGTTGAGCCATGGATGTCTGATGCATATAGAGTTGCAAGTATCGTTGTACCTCTCTTTAAGATCAATGACTTCTCAAATTCTACTAATCTGATGTCAGAAAGCTTTAGTCCGTGAAGAGTAACAACTGGTTTTTCGTGCCCATTAATCTCAAACTTTACGTTCTCAAGCTTGGGGCTTGGATGATAGTCACCAATTCCAAAGATAACGTGTACTGCATTTCTTCCGATTCTAACTGGTCTTCCAGCAGTACCTCCCATCAGTGTAGTTCCACTGTGTATCCAGTTAAATGCAGTACCAGTCGTTATTGGTCCAATATCTTCCCAGTCTTTACCAACTCCAAGGTAGACTGCTCTCACAGGTACTGGACCTCCAATAGCTCCGCTCTTTGGAAACATTCCTCCGATCTCTGCATCCATCTGCTCCTTAGCTATTGCTGCACCAACTAATATTTCAGACAAGTGTCTTGAGTAGATGTCATATACAACATCTTTTCTCTCTAAGAAGACTGTGCTTAAGTGCGTGTTTAGAGCTCTTGCAATGACCTTTCTTTCGTGATCTTCAAGACCTCTTTCTACTAGACCTGCTTCTTTTATTTCTATCTTAGCTTGCTCCCAAGCTTTATTTATCTCTTCAATCTTAAACAACGTTGTCATCATCTATCACCTCCATTACACTTCAAAACTTAACTCTTTCTTCTCCTTCTTTTCAACTTCTTCTTTCTCTTCACCAGGAGATGAAGCTTCTTCGTTACTAGTTACTTCGATATTGCCTTGTTGCTGAATTCCTGGTACTGGAAGAGACAATGGCATAGATCCTCCAAACATTCCTTCAATGGATGCTTCAATTGATTCCATCATATTCTTTGTAACCTCTGCTACTCCCATTGGAAGTGGTAGTCCAGTTGCACTCTCTATTTGAGTTCTGATATTGCTTTCGATTTCTGCAAATGGCTTCAGAAATTCGCTCAACTTAGGGAGTTTAAACTCTGGCATTCATCTTCACCTCCTCACAATATTCTTCTTAATCTTCCTCCAAATCTTCTTGTTCTTCTGAAAGTATACGTTACTTCTTCGTTGAGACGATCTAGTATTTCTTCAACTACCTCACTTGGCTTTGGAATGCCTGTTATTGTTCTTATGATGTTTGCTGGGGCTAACTGACTGACTACTTCCATTGCATGTCCTACTGGTCTGATTCCAGCTAAGTTGTCAAGTACATTGTCAACTGTTGCTGCTACAGAGTATGCAATGTCTACTACTGGCTCTGGATATATTCTTTTTCCTCTTGGGTATTCAGGATATACAGCCATTTAATTCACCTCCTAACGTTTCTCAATGCAATTTGTTTTTCATCATTTAAAAACTGTGTATAGTAGACAGAACAGCTTGCACAGTTTGTACTATATGGCAATGTTAAAATTTGAACAGTATGTACATTTTTGATGAGTGAAATCGTAAGAATACCCGTAGGAGAAAATGCATATTGGAAACTCAAAGAGCTGAAGGCAAAGATGAAGTGTAAGAACTGGACAGAGTTCTTTGAAGAGCTATGCAGAATAATAGAAGACCAAAAAGTGATAGAAGCCTATGTAAAAAAGAAAAGAGAAAGCAGGTATACCAACTTTCTAATGTAGAACTGCAAGCAATGTTGCAAATATTAGACCAGTTAGTGTATGAGCTTTAATCCACTTGAGTTCTAATGGTACTGTAATCTCAAGATACTCTGGATAAACTTCGAAGTCCAAGTTCTTGTATTTATCTGTAAGTAAAAGCATACCGTAGAGATATAATGGACAGTAGACAGCAGCTTGGAATATTCTCTGCTTGCAAAGTATTAGAGATACTATTATTCCAACAAGTGCTACTACAGTAAAGTATTTACATATTACAGCTGGATCTTTTGTTTTCTCATAGAGCCATGATACAGCAGTGTATTTTTTCTTCTCTGCACATAAGTCTGGGTAGACGTCATTTATGTGATGCATCTCAAGCATAAAGACATTTCCTACGACATAAGGAACCATGCACAAAAGAGCAGTAGCTGAAGGCCACATGTGTACAGTTGCATAGTAGATAAATGTATTACTGAGCATAAGACCTCCAAAGGCGAAAATCCACTCTCCAATAAAAGGTCTATGATCTGCTTGTATAGGTGGAGTGCTATAGAATACAGCTATTACAATTGCCGATAAGCCTCCAAGAAGAACGTACCACCACCATCCAAGAACAACACCAAAGTAGTATACTGCTATTGAACATACAGCAATCCATGGAACATGGTTTTTTAGATGCTTGAATATATTGTCATGTTTATAGTACAGTTGAATTGTATGAGAACCTCCAGTTGGAGTCTTAGTAATATCGACTATTTTGTCTGTTCCACTAAGCCAGTCATATATATCGTTCCAAATGTGTGCAGGAAAGCCTTGTGTTGTCCATGCAACTAAGGATGCAATGAACCAACTTAGAATATCTACTGGCTTACTGAAGTAGTATGCTAATGCTAGTACGATAATAGAGTTAACTCCAGTCCAATTAATTACTGGTACAGCTCTAAATGTTATCTGCCACTCTCTTAACATTCTCATGTTTACTACTTCTTCAAGATCTCTTTTAGTAACTTCCAAGTTTTAATGAATCCAGCTTTTAGACCATATCTCTTGGAATTTTTCTTCAAAGTCAGTAGATCTCTAATTCCAATTCTCTTACCTAAGCACAGCTTCTTTACTATTGCATATTCTTTGTATGCCCAGTCGAAATTCTTGAGCATTGCTTTCTCATAGCTTTCCCAGTCTTCCCAATTCCTTAGTAAAATCTCGACTCCATCTATTGCTTCTTTGTTGCCTCCTCCAGATGCACTGCTAATGCATCCTGCAGATTCTCCTACTGCTATTATTACTGCTTTTTGTTTTGTCTCAACAAATAAGGGAAGAGATGTTCTTGGAGACGATGCTCTGATCTTACCCGTACATCTACATATTGCATTCTGATATTTGTCGAAAAACTTCTTTACTTGCGTTGAATCTGTCTGTATGACAGTAACAGATCCTTTTGTGTAGATTGACTCTGCATATCCAAATCCTATGTGAGTTGAATCTTTTAGTGGAAACTCCCAATAGTATCCAAGTGCATCAAACCACAATGGATATATTGACATGTGAGCACGTTCTTCATGTACTCTTACTTGATGGGTTACGAGTTTAATGTATTCTGTAGATCTCTCTCCATTTGTAATAACTTTTCTCCAAGCAGTTGCATCAATTATAATGTCATAGTTCTCTAATGCTTCTGCTCTTGGAAGATAGTCATTTATGACTCTGATA
>Ga0190314_1000272_pt1 | contig 19510 bp, 14 predicted proteins | sample 4870071112_MG_FD_165055 | JGI IMG/M metagenome (GOLD analysis project Ga0190314, IMG submission 165055) | Hydrothermal vent sediment bacterial communities from Southern Trench, Guaymas Basin, Mexico - 4870-07-11-12_MG | ecosystem: Environmental > Aquatic > Marine > Hydrothermal vents > Sediment ...
GCCATAGGCCATGAGAGAATCGGGTCGGCTCCCCTTGCATATTTTAAAATAAACAAAAGAATGGAGTGGCTTGGATGGTGGGCGGTTACTTTTGTAATGTTTGGGATCGTTTTATATTACCTGGTAATTGTGGCGTGGTGCCTTAATTTTTTTATTCTGTCCTTTAACCTGGGTTGGGGTGATGAACCGAATTCTTTTTTCTTCAACCAGTTTTTAATGCTCAGCGACAATCCCTTAGACATCGGAAAGATAAGAGCCCCTATTTTTTTTAGTCTTATTTTTGTATGGTTTGTCAACTGGATTATTGTTTACAGAGGTGTTAAGCGCGGAATAGAACTGGCAAACAAAATCTTCATGCCTCTGCTTTTTGTTTTAACAACGGTTCTTGTATGCTGGTCGATCTCCTTAGATGGATCTATCTACGGCATAAAGGCATATCTTACCCCTGATTTTACAAAATTAACTGATTTTAGAGTATGGATTGATGCTTACAGCCAGATATTTTTTACATTAAGTTTAGGTTTCGGCATCATGATTGCCTATGCCAGTTACCTGCCGAAAAAAGCAAACATTACAAAATATGCACTTGTTACCGCCGCGATAAACAGCGGATATTCCCTTCTTGCAGGCCTGGGTGTTTTTTCAGTTTTAGGTTTTATGGCAACCTCCCAGGGAAAACCTATATCCGATGTTGTATCGCAAAGTATCGGTCTTGCATTTGTTGCCTATCCAAAAGCAATAAGCCTTATGCCCGGAGGAAATTTTTTTGGAATGCTTTTTTTTCTATGTCTCGTTGTTGCGGGGCTTTCTTCTTCCATATCAATAATTGAGGCTTTTGTATCAGCAATAATAGATAAATTCGCATTAAAAAGAAGCAGACTAATAACTATTATTTCAATAACAGGTTTTGCCGGATCTGTAATTTTTACCACCCAGGCAGGACTTCTATGGCTTGATATTGTTGATCATTTCCTTACTCACTACGGGCTGGTTGTGGTTGGAATTGCGGAATGCATTCTTGTGGGCTGGTTTTTTAATATCAAAGTACTCAGAAAGCATGTGGATAAAATCTCTTCTATTAAATTACACAGGTGGTGGGACAACCTGATAAAATATTTTATTCCATTGATTTTAAGTATTATACTTGCTGTAGATATCTATGACGAAATTCAAAAACCATATGGCGATTATTCCTGGAGTTCTCTTATCCTCATAGGATGGAACTGGGTTTTTATAACTCTTGTTATTGCTGTTATATTCGCTTCGAGAGAATGGAAAACCAATTTAAATAAAAAAAAGGGGAGAAGTAAATAATTTTTTTATTTGAATGATAAGGCAATAAGCCTGTAAACAGTCATTCCAGCCATCCATGCCACATCTTCAGGGGAAAGTATTTTACCTATTCTATTATCAAAAAGGATATTCGCTTCCGATGTAAATTCTTCATCTCCCTGCCATAAAATCATTTGCATTGGAACCTTGGGAAAAATCTGAAATTCAAACCCTGCATCTCCTGCTTCTATTGTGCTGCCATTAATCTGCAGAGCAGTTTTTTTAAAGCCCGGGATATTCATGCCAAAAACTTTTTTTAAAGGATCAACTGCTCTTTTAACAAATGCTGAAAAATAAAAAGACGCATCGGGAATTTCCCTGTAGGAGATCCAGTCGCCGGATATTGCAGGAACAGCCTCTGCTCCAAGCATATAATGTAAAATAATTACCTGCTCCTGTATGGGAACATCCCTTTCCTCTTCGTATCTGTCCCTGAATTCAAAATCAGGGTAACTTATGCTGTAATTTCTATCAAGAAAATGGAGTACAATCCTGTTGCCTGATTTCACTTCAAAGCCTGCATGAATTGCAATATGTTCGATGGATTTTTTTTGAAGCATTTCAACGGCAATTTTTTTTGCATTAACATAATCATCAATTCTGGCCATTTTTTAGTTCTCCATTAAATTTAAAAAATTTATACTGCAGCAAAACTGCCCGTTTAATCAAATATAATTTTATATAAAAAAAGCCTCTACTCATAAAATTAAAGAGAAGAGGCTTTGAAAAAAACGATTTTTTAAAAAATCTATACTTCAAGCCAGGAATCGGAATAGAGGCTTCTTCCTAATATTATATTGGTTGTCTTAACATAGTCCTGAAGTTCTTTTGAAAGAGTATCCATGGCTGGAGTATTCTCATCCATTGTCGCAAGAACAACATCAACGATATCCTGACGTTTTCCTTTGGCTGTATCTGTGAGAACATCATCGAGAGGATCGGATATTACTGAGTACATACCGTTTCTTTCAAGCATTATCATGTATGTAAGATTAAGAATGGGACGCAGATGTGTTGGAGGCCCGTTGGAAATATTTGACAATCCGCATGTGCTCTTTGCGCCAGGCGCTATATCCTGAACCATTGCCTGGAAGTGCATAAGACTCATAAGCTGGGGCTGCTGGATATTAACAGGTGTTACAATACCGTCAACCCATATTCTTTCATTTTCAACTCCGGCTTCATTGGCAAAGTATAAAAGCTCAACAGTAAGCGCTGCTCTCTCATTCTCATCACGAGGAAGACCATCCGGCCCCCACATTAAAGCTATAAAATCAGCATTATATTGCGCAGCAAGAGGAACCATCTTCTCATAGCGCTCGGGTCTGCACATAATGGAATTAATAAGCACCGGCTTGGGAGTTTCTTTATAAACTTTCAAGGCAGCTTCAATTGCACCTATGTTTGATGTGTCAAGTACAAGAGGAATATCAGGCACAACATCTTGAACAACCTCAACAACCCATGGCATAAGCTCGTGGCCGTCTTTTTTTGCAGGGCCAAGATTGATGTCAATATAATCCATTCCCTTCTCTTTTTGAAACAGAGCCTCTTCCTGAAGAGGCTTTGGGTCACGCTCTTTAAAAGCCCTGCCTATTTTTGTAGATATTACATTTAAACTTTCACCTATTAAAAGCATAGTTCCTCCATAGTTTTTTGATTAAAGATTGATGATTGAAGATTGATGATTGAATTATATACAAACCTTCAATCTTCAATCTTCGACCTAAAACTATAATTATTTTGTTTTAAGAAATGCAGGAATATGTGCTGCTTCCCTTGGACCTACAGTAATTGTCCATCCAGGCATCTCTTCTTCAACATCACCGGCAATTGCTGCCGCATATCCTGGTATTATCAGTTCAGTATGTTTTACCTTGTCCATGATCCCGGATTTTTTTACAAAAACTCCCACATCGTCACCGGCAAATTTGCCTGCAGCCCAGGCTGTCATGACTGACAGACCTTCAGAGTCTTTAATTAAGAGCCATGCGGGAACCTTACTTCCTTCAATTTCACCTGATACTATAAAGTAGGTTAAGGCAAAATTTGTTGTAACCAGCACCGGTGAATTTTCATCAGGATTGCCTATCTCATAAATCCCTTCTGTCACAGTCATTGGCCTCTGGGGATCTGTATATATATTCAGACGTTCCAAAAGGAGCGGGAAAACGCTCTCTCCTGTAAAATCAGAAAGTATTGCAATTCCGCCATACTTTGCAACAAACATTCCTGCAATAAGGGCTTCCATGTCCAGATTTGAAGCCATTTCACACGGAAATGTTATTGTCGGGAATCCAATCGCCCTGTTGCTGTCTTTTAGCGCTGATCTTCTTATTGCTACCTGATCTTCAAAAGCCTGCTTTATCTCCCTTGACCCAGGATCAATAATTAGGTCTTTAACTCCCATGCCGGTTAATTTGTCTGTTAAAGGGATAAGCCCTTCTATTGAATCAGCCTTAACTGCAAGGGGCAGACCGTTTTCTTTTGCTATAGCGCCAAAATCATCTGCGTTAGCTTCGGTTGCCGCATACAAAAGAGGCTTTTTAAATCCGCATGCTTCAACACCAGCCTTCAGAACCCCTGCATCTTCAGTCATTAATACCAGGTTGAACTCCGAAGTTTCAGCAATAAATTTTGCCTTTGCTGCAAAAGCATCCTTATCTCCACCTACATCCTTTAAAGCCACAAGCTCAGGTCTCAGATTTAGTCCTACCCTTTCAAACTGAAAGGCATTCCATGTCTTCAGCTTGGCTTCAAGGTCAGAATCGCTAATATCTGAATTTACCAGGGCGCCAAGTGCAGTTGGATTAAAAAATGTTTTTTCATGCCTGTACTGCACGGTTTCTCCGCCGGTGGTAAATTTCCTTACACCTTTGCCTATAGCCACAGGCCTGATAGGCGGCGCTGAAGCCTCTGCAAGCTGTTCCTTTGCTTCATCCGAAACATAGGGGCAGCTATCGAGCTCTGCCTTACCTGAGGCCAGGTTCATTGCAAAGGCCAGACATGTGGGCACGCCACACTCTTTGCAGTTGGTCTTAGGCAATAGTTTAAAAATTTGAATACCGGTTAATGCCATTTTGATCTCCTTATTCGAGTTTTCTATCTTCGATACAAACTACTTTGATATAAATTGCTTTGATACAAACTACTTCGATACAAATTGCGGATGCGGATTTTGCTAAAATATTTAACCCAAAACATTTAACAAAATCCGCACTGCGCATCTATGCACTACATTTCATTCTTTTCTATCCAATAATCGGATCCATGGATAAAGCAGGATGACCCTTCTCTTCGAGCCATGGCATAATCTCTTCTTCTGTAATTCCTACTGTTTCATCTGCAATCTTGTCATACAGATCCGGAACTCCCATATCGGCTCCACGTTTCTCGATTCTTTCTTTAAGTTCTTCTTTAAGCATCTTCGGCATCCATACCATTCTCAGCAGTCCGCCGTCTCCCAGGATAAACTTGCCCTGGGTGATATTATGCTTTGAATGACCAACAAACCCTGGTGATGAGGCTCCACCGCCCATAACACCTGCCAAAGTGGTAAACTTCATTCCGCACGGAGTATCACCGACATAATCTCTTCCCACAGTCATAACGCCATTGCAGGATGGCAGCATGGCAGCAATACATTCGCAGCAGCCGCATGTGGTCATTGGATCTATTACCATGGAGTAAAAATTATAATGTGTAACAGCGCCGCGTGATGCTTTATATATAAAATCGTTAACACCTTTCCACTGACCCAGCTTGGCATCAATGCATTCTCCCTTTTCAATGGGCTGGTTCGGACCGGTTGGGCTAATCTCAAAAGCAGCCTTGCAGTCCATCCAGTTGTATGCTCCGCAGAGTCCTGTTCTTTCCGGACTTACCGAGCAAACATGGTTAGGCGCAAAAGACTGACAGAGTGTGCATGAGTAGTAAGTCTCAACATCTTCATCAGTCATGTTGTCAACTCGAGAATCTCTTGCAAGATAATTTTCTCTTGCAGTTTTGGTAAGCTTGTCAACGTCAGCCTTCTTTGTGTAAAGCGTAACCTGTACCTTGTCCACAATCTTGGTGAAATCCTGGTGAAACTTGGCATGGAGCACAACGCCGATATCTTTTAAGGTAAAGCCTTTTTCAACAGCAGGCTTACCAACACGAACCCAGGCAATATCCCTCTGGCCTATATGCATGATTCCCTGAATATAGTTAGTCAGATGATGGATTTGACGCTCCATAATAGGCTCAAAATCATCCTGGAACTCACGACCTGCAATCTGAACAAAAATACCGAGGGGCAAAGTGTCGCCTTCTTTCATATCTCCTATATCAGGTCCTACAATTTCGATCTTGCCATCTTCTATTTCACCCAATTCAGCCATCTTTACAAGCTCTGTACACTGGGTCTTGCCGCCGCCCATCTGGCAGTGAAGATCTGCACCCCTGACTCTCTCACCTTCAAAAGCCGGACCAAATGAACATGGAATTTTAATATCTGAAACCAGAACCTTAAGTCCTCTGACTTCGATGGACTTCTGGCATATTTCATCATGGGTAACAGGAGATACAACATGCTCATAAGTACATATACCTGTCGGCAGAATCTGTGTAATATCGGTGTCTGCTATTGTCGGGAAACCCCAGTTAACACAACCTGCTGCTGCAACACCCCACTCGGTTCCAACATCTCCCAATGCATTAACAAAGGCAAAAACACGCTCTTTGTTGTACATCAGTATTTTTTTATAATCACCGGGCTCAACTCCACCAAATGCCATTGCAACTCTGTTTGCAAAACCAAGGGCAAATACGGCTGAAGATATATCCGGACCAAAACATGCAATTCTTGTATTCCAGCCAACCTGCACACCGGCTTCAATAAGCTGTTCAGTTACTGTAGTGCCGTTATGGTTTGCTGCCAGAAACATATAAAGCCCTTTTTTCTGGTAGTCTTCAACAATCATTTTGGCTGTTGCAGCATCCGGAGCTGATCCTACTATTGCAGCAAAACCGGGTGCACTGCCGTCAACAAACTCAACACCTCTTTTTCTGAAGATTGTATCGTCTGCTGCGCCAAGCCATATTTTTCCACTTTCGATATCCGGATCTTCTGCGTGAAGATAAAAATCAGGTTCATTAAGATATCTTAAGGCCTCTATAATCTCAAAAGCGATTATACCTGCCATTCCTGCATCAAGAAGAGGCCCAAGGAATGGGAGCCAGTTTTTGCCTTTAATATGCTCAGGCAAAAGTCCTCTCGCAATATCGAGAGGTTCCTGCAAATCTTCAAGAGTTTCAACCTTTATTCCAAATAAAGAATATATAACCGGCAGAAAGTAGGCGGTATTTGGAAAACCGACCTTGGTATCTGCATTATATGTTTCAAGCGCTTTTTTGTACTGCCCTTCGGCTTGTGCGACAACTTTATAACCGCCCTGAATGGCTGCAAATGCTATTAATCTTGACATTTTGTTCCTCCTTCGTTGAGGATTTGTTAATCCATAATATATTAAAACAGATAATGAATTTCAAATATGTATTATTAAACTGTTCTTCTTAATCCATGGCCTGACGACTTGCCATATCCATTAGAACTCTTTCTCTGGCCTTATCAATACCGAGTTCTTTGCGCTTTTTATCGATATGTGCGATCATTTTACGTGCATGCTTGATCGGATCAGCCTCTACATCCCACATACCGCCATAAATTTTTTCAAACTCTTTGGTTATATAATCATGAAAGACCGGAGCCCCTGAAGTTGGAAGGGTTACTCCAAAAACAGTATAAACACCTGAAGCAACAAAATAATGCCCAATACTTATGGCCTTTTCACTCATCCATTCCGGAGCGCTTCCTGCAACCGGCCATTCGCTGATATCATTTCCAAGACCACCGGCCTTGACCACTTCAGTGGCAGCGAGAAGAATTCTGCTGTTATCAACACATGAACCAAGATGTAAAACAGGCGGAATACCGACAGTCTCACAAACTTCGGCAAGACCAGGGCCGCAATGTACAGCCGCAGCCTCAGGCATAAGCAGTCCTTCCATAGCACAGGCAATGGCTGTACAACCTGTAGTCAAAACAAGAACGTCATTTTTAATCAGTTCTTTTACAATAGCAATATGATCACGGTTATGTTTTGTCCTTGCATTATTACAACCAACAACACCGGCAACGCCGCGAATACGACCATTAATGATATTATCATTCAGTGTATAATAAGTTCCGCGAAATGATCCGCCAAGATGATACTCTGTGGATTCAACACCAAAACCTGCAACAATGGGTGCCTTATGCTTGGGAATCATTACCTCTGCAGCACGGTTTTTAAAATTATCAATGGCCATTTTTACGATGCGTTCTGCATCTTCGATGGCATGATGTTCATCAAATTCGATATGAATAACATTGTCCTGTTCCATCTTGGCAATCGGATGGGTTGTAATAAGCTTGGTATGGAAACATTTTGCAACATTGGCAAGATTTTGCATGATGCACTGAATATCAACTACCATTGCATCACATGCACCTGTTATAATGGCAAGCTCCTGCTGCAAAAATGTTCCGCAAAGAGGTACGCCGTGTCTTTGAAGCATTTCATTTGCCGTACAGCAAATGCCTGAAAGCTGAATGCCCTTTGACCCCTTTGCTTTGGCATAATCAATCATTTCCTGCTTCTGGGCAACTGCAATAATCATTTCTGAAAGCACAGGTTCATGACCATGAATAATTATATTAACATGATCCTCTTTCATAACCCCGAGATTTGCCTCGGACTGAAGAGGATAAGGGGTTCCGAAAAGGATATCCTGGAGATCGGTTGCAAGCATTGATCCGCCCCAGCCATCGGCAAGAGCTGCTCTGGTACCCTGTTTCATAAGGTTCTTATAATCCTGATCAACGCCCATATGGGTTCTATGCATGATCTCAACGATTTCTCGGTCGATATTTCTCGGAAGAACGCCCTGTTTTTTCCATATTTCATAACGCGCTTTGGGAGCTCTTTTTAAATAAAGAAGCTCACCTTGAGGTTTGCCCCATTCATTCAAGGCAACTTCTGCAACTTCAACTGCGACTTCATCAATATCCCGGTCAACCTCTTCACCGTCCACTTCAACAGTAGTTGCAACATTAAGATTTCCTGCAACCTGCAAAAGTTTATCCTCATCCTTGATTCTATAAGCCTTTGTTTCTTTTTTTGCAGCAGACATGAATACTTCTGCAACACAGCGTCCATGGTCTGAATGCGCTGCCGCTCCGCCTGCGATCATTCTGACAAAGTTACGAGCAGCTATTGTATTGGCTGTTGCGCCACAAAGGCCCTTTCGCTCATCTTCGCCTTCTATACCGCCTTTGGGCAAAGGAAGACGACAAGGACCCATTGCACAGTTTTTACAACATGTACCCTGGATACCTATGGCACACTGTTTCATGTTAAGTGCCCTGTCAAAAATTGTTTCAACCCCCAGTTCATGGGAGCGAGCTATCATTTCCTGTGATGCCACATCTATACTGGATGCAACCGGATCAGCCAATTTTGGTGCTTTGGCTGCTTTTACTTTTTCTTCTGCCATTTGAGGTTCCTCCTCATATTATATTATTATGTTAACAACTAAGATGGTGCCAAAATACATTATCTTCTAATTTTTTTAAATTTAGACAATTTAGACCGCTTGGTTTTAGCTGCGGTCATTGTAACTTTTTCACCCTTTTCTGCTACAGACTTTGTCGCTCTTTCTTCCTGTTCCGTTGCTCTCTTTTCCCTGATAGCAGCTTCATCAGCTTCACGCTTTGCCACTTCTGCTGCCTTTGCCGCAGCTTCAGCTTCTGCCTTTGCTTTTGCCGCAGCTTCAACCTTTGCCGCAGCTTCAGCTTCTGCCTTTGCCTTTACTTCAGCATCAGCTTTTGCTTTTGCCTCAGCTTCAAGCTTTGCCTTTGCTTCAGCTTCCGCCTTTGCCTTTGCCTCAGCTTCAGGATCTACAGCCTTTACTTCAACTTTTGGCGCAGCTTTCTTTGCAGCAGCAGGTTTAGGCGCTGCTTTCTTGGCAGGCGCAGCCTTCTTTTCAACTTTTGGCGCTGCTTTCTTTGCAGGCGCTGCCTTTTTTTCTTCCTCAATAGTCAAATCAGGTTCCGGAGCAAGAGAAGCAAAATCTATATCAACATCATCAAGTTCTTTTTTAACAGCTTCCACATCAGTGGCCATGCCGCCGTCTGAAAGCAGGTCAATAAAAACCCTGGTAAGTTTTATTGCTTCAGGATGTCTCATGATCAGTATGCCCGAACCTGCCATAAGATAAGAAACAGCTCCAACCGCTTCCATGAGAATCCCGCGTTTTTCAGGATCGCCAAGTGTCGGCGCATCTTCAACTGTCTGTTTTGCTTCCTTACATTTCCAGACCTCATTGCCAAGATTATTAATCATGGGAAGCTGCAGCTTGTCATCTCCCTGGGAGAGCGCTGCCATTTTAAGACGCTCCATAACGGAATAGGAATATTCCATACCGTACCCGAGACCGCCGGTTGTTGGATCAACAATTATCTTGTCCATTGGCATGCCAAGATTTTCAAGAAGAATATTAACCTGTTTCGCAAGATTAACATCTATTGGTGAAGATGAAATAATAGTATGACCATAGCCCATGGCGCTGGCGCCTATACCCTTGTGATTTTTATCTTCCACAGGGCCTAAAACAAGATTGGCTCCCTGACACTCTTCAGATATCTTTTTCAAGACCTCTTCATCTTTTTGGACATTGGCAGTACCCCAGACAATAAGTGGCACATCAATGGCATCCAAAACCTTTTTTACTGTTGCCGCAGCTTCATCAGCACTGGCATCCTTTGTGTTGGGATCTGTGCTTTTAAGCTGAAGAACAATCATCTCAGCGCCAAATTCCTCAACGCATTTTTTTGCCCAGGCAGCAGGATCAGAAAGGACATCCTTAAAATGGGAAAGCGCTGCTTCCGGCCATTCATCAGGTTCCATGTCCCAAATTTCCATGGCAATTCTGGGTTTATTGGGCATGTCACCTTCAAACTGGTAAAAAGGATAACTCGTTTCTCCACCCACAACAACGGCATTATCTCCCTTTCCCAGGGTGATCTCTTTTATGCCGCCGGCATAGGTTTCTTTATAAAATTCAAAACCCAATGTTTCCTCCTTCAACTGTTTGTCAGTATTTATATTAGTTATGTTTAAAAAAAATTATACCTATCCAAATCTATCCCAGCTTAAAAATTAAAAGATATACTCCACTAAATTGTTTGTCAATAGAGGAGTTTGGGTAAATATTAATTAGTATTTTATTTTCGTTCACTTTCTGCTGCTCGTCGAATTTTAATACGCTCCTGAAGCTTTGGAAACTGATTCATATCCGTATGGGGCAAAAAAAGCGCCGCAATATAATTGTCCATATATGAAGGAGTTTCTGAAAGTTCAAAATTAGTCATTTTTTTGGTTGCCTCTACCACATCTTTTCTAATGCGGTTTGTTAATGCGCTCATCTTGGCGCCCATAAGAGAGCCGTTTCCAACAAAGGTAATCCTGGAAGTATCGATTTCAGGCAAAAGACCTATTGTCATGGCCTTTTCCAGATCAACATAACTTCCGAACCCCCCTGCAAGGATAATTCTGTCTATATCATGCACCCCAAGCCCCACTTCTTCAAGAAGGGTCAAGCATCCGCTGTATATGGCACCTTTTGCGCGAATAAAATTTTCTATATCGATTTCAGTTAAAACAACATCCCTGTCTATCTGGGAATCCGCCTGCCATGCAAGGACATATTCATATATCCCCTCTGTTTCGCGTATCCGCGGGGTATCAAGCCCGGTGTCAAATTTTCCAAGATTATTTATAATGCCCAGTTCAAACAAAGTGGCCACCATTATTATAAGCCCTGAACCGCAAATCCCCTTTGCCCTCACGTTACCTATGGTAATATTCATGGGTTCAAATGTAAGCGGATCTATGGAAAAATCTTCAATAGCCCCTTCTGTTGCCCGCATTCCAAATGTTATTCCGCCGCCTTCAAAAGCAGGTCCTGCAGAACAGGCAGCACATGCCAGCCAGTCTTTATTCCCTATAACAATTTCAGCGTTTGTGCCGATATCAAGATAAAGAGTCAACTCTTCTGTGCGGTACATACCTGAACCCATAACTCCTGCTACTATATCGCCTCCCACATAGCTTGACACCTCGGGATATACAAGAGCCGTTACATGATCCCCGAGAGTGATGCCAAGATCGGTTGCATGAAACGGAGGATAAAGAGTGGAGGCAGGGACATATGGAGAGCGCCTGATATATCTTGGATTGACCTTAAGCAAAAGCTGGGTCATTGTGGTATTTCCTGCAAGGGTAATTGTGGATATATCGTCCATATCCACTTCCGCCTTTTTTATAATCTTACCTATGAGGCCGTTAATGGTCTTGACCACAATCTCATGGAGCTTTTCCAGACCGCCCGGTTTTTCAGCAAATACAATTCTGGTGATAACATCTTCTCCATAGCTTATCTGACCGTTGAAATCACCACGCTCAGCCAGCACTTCACCTGTTATGAGATCAAGAAGCTGGGCGTAAATCGTTGTTGTCCCGATATCCACGGCTATTGCATAATTTCTGGCAGTGGTATCCCCGGACTGAACATTAATCAGCTCCGTCTTTCTTCCCTCCTGAACAGGACGCGCAAGAACTGCCGTTACCTTGAACCCCTTTTCCCTTAATACATCAGGAATTTTTCTGATAACAGCAAGATTCGCAAAAATACGACGCTCGCCATGGTTAAGTTTTAAATACCCGATCAGTCTTGCAACATCAGCGAGATTGTCCTGGGCTGTTGGTTCAGGGAGTTCCAGATATATCTTTTCAACAGCCGGAAAAAAAAGACCCTTTTCCTTTAACTCGCTTAAATCCATCTGTTTTATACGGGCAGTGGTTCTTGGAGTGCTTTGAAGGTTAAGGGCCTTTGCGTCTAATATCGATTCAGTGGGAACCCTGACCACAAGATCGCTTTTTATCACAGCGAGGCAGGCCTGGCGGTAACCCTTTTCGATATCTTCTTTACTCAGCTTCTCTGTAATCCCGCCTTCAACCTCACCCTGCTCTATAATTACACGGCACTTTCCGCACACGCCTTCGCCTCCGCATGAAGCATTTATATGGACACCGGCTTCCATGGCGGCGCGCAGCAGATTTGCGCCTTCATCAACGGTTATCTCCTGATTGTGCGGCAGAAACAGTATTTTAAACATTTTTGTCTCCTTGCTTTATTTAGGTTAAATGGTTTGCATCAGCCTGTTTTTTAAATAAGTATACCTTTTCTGGATTTTGTTATTTTTCACTCCCATAGCCAAAGCTTTTCTGGTGCCCACCATTACAACCAGTTTCCGCCCGCGTGTAACTGCAGTATATATAAGATTCCTTTGAAGCAGAATATAATGCTGCGTAAGAATCGGAATAATCACCACCGGATATTCAGACCCCTGGGATTTATGAACTGAAATCGCATATGCCAGAACCAGTTCATCCATATCCATAAAATCATAAGTGATTATCCGCCCGTCAAATAATATCTTAACTTCCCGTAATTCAGGAAGAATTTTCATAATCCTTCCCATATCGCCATTAAAAACATCCTTGTCATAATTGTTTTTAATCTGCATTACCTTGTCATTTACCTTAAACTCAGTGTCGCCCCTTGCCATACCCTTTCCACCAGGGTTAAGAGCGTTTTGTAATTTTTTATTCAGGTTAGAAGCCCCTGCAACGCCCCTGTGCATGGGAGTCAAAACCTGAATCTCATCAAAAGGGTCAAAACCAAAACGCCTGGGGATATTTTTTGTAACAAGTTTTATTATAATTTCCACTACCCGTTCAGGTTCCTCCTGATTAATAAAATAAAAATCATTCTTATCTGTATAGGAATCAAAACGGGGTATAATACCTTTGTTTATCTTATGCGCATTTACAATAATCCTGCTTTGCCTTGCCTGGCGAAAAATTTCATCAAGCCGGACAATATTAACGGTATTCGATTCAATGATATCGTTTAAAACATTTCCAGCTCCCACAGACGGAAGCTGATTCACATCTCCGACAAGAATCAGGGTTGCGCCGGGTGGAACCGCTTTTAAAAGATGATGCATCAGGATCAGATCAATCATGGAGGCTTCATCTATTATCAGCAGATCACACTTAAGGGGTCTGGTATCATTTTTTTTAAACCCTCCTGCGGCAAAACTGAATTCCAGCAGACGGTGAATAGTCTTTGCCTTTAACCCGGTTGTTTCGCTCAACTTTTTCGCGGCTCTTCCGGTTGGCGCTGCAAGGAGTATTTTTATCCCTACTCTGGAAAAAATCTTCAGTACTGCATTAATAATAGTTGTCTTGCCTGTGCCAGGGCCTCCGGTAATAACCATCACCTTGCTTTCCAATGAAGCCATTATGGCATCTTTCTGTTTTTTTGCCAGAGTTATGGAAAGCTGCTCCTGCACCCACTCCAGAGCTTTATCCTTTTTTATATGCCGTATGGATTTCGGAAGTTCCGTAAGCCTTTTCAGCCTAACGGCAACACTTGTTTCGGAAACATGAAACTTGGCAAGATAAACTCCCCTGCTGTTTCCCCTTAAATCATCAGGACTTTTATTTAAATCTTCAACAACTATTAACCTGTCCGCCGAATCCATGCGGATCGCGCCTGCAACGAGTTCAGCATCAACTTCAAGGATTTCCACACATTTAACAATCAAATCTTCATAGGGATAATAGACGTTGCCCTCATCGGCAAGCTGATGGAGTACATATATAACACCTGCCCGTATCCTTAAATCAGAGTCTTTGGCAAAACCGAGCTTCTCTGCAATGCTGTCGGCTGTAACAAACCCTATGCCAAATATATCCATGGCAAGCCTGTATGGATTTTCCTGTACTACTGCAATTGATCCGTTTCCGTACTGCTTGAATATTTTATATGCATAAGCCGAGCTGACGTCATGGGACTGAAGAAAAATCATCACATCGCGAATCTCTTTTTGCTCTTCCCATGCAGCGGCAATCATCTCAATACGTTTTTTGCCTATACCGTTTACCTGATGAAGTTTTTTTATATCATTTTCAATTATTTCAAGGGAATCCGATCCGAATTTGTTTACAATCCTGCCGGCTGTAACAGGCCCAACACCCTTGATAAGACCTGAACCAAGGTATTTCCTTATGCCGACAACAGATGCCGGAACTGCAGTATGATACTGCTGGACACTGAACTGCTGCCCGTATTTGGCATGGCTGCTCCACTTCCCCTTCATACTGATAATCTCACCCGGCATGGGAGACATGAGATTCCCGACAATTGTCACCAGATCCCTATGGCCTTTGACCTTAACCCTTGCGACAGTGAAACCGCTTTCTTCACTTGCAAATGTAATTCTTTCAATCTGGCCATTAAGTTCTGTGAGCATATAAGCACCCTATCGGGTTACGGCTTTGAAAATTTGACATATAAAAATCTATAACCTGCTGCCACTCCATCTTAACTTTGTCTTGAGAACATCAAAATAATTCTGCCCTTCCAGGGTAATCATATTAATATTACTGGGACTTTTCCTGATAATAATTTCATCTTCATCACTGATCTCAAAACCTGACTGACCGTCAAAGGTCAACATTATATCAGAGGCTTTTTTTTCAAGCCTTATTTTTATACAAACAGAATCGGGGATAATCAAAGGACGGTTGGTCAAGGTAAAGGGGCAAATAGGTGTTAAAATAATCCCCTGGACAGCAGGATGAACAATGGGTCCGCCCGCTGCAAGGGAATAGGCTGTTGAGCCGGTTGGCGTGGACACCACAAGCCCGTCAGCGCGGTATGTGGTCAGATAATAATCATCTATATATATTTTAATCTGCGCAAGCCTGGCGAGAGCGCCCTTATTAATAACAAGATCGTTTAATACAGTCACATTTGCGAACTCTTTGCCGCCTCTTAAAACATCAGCATCAAGACGCATTCTCGGAGTGGTTGTAAATTCGTTGTTTAATATTAATTCAGCCATTTCAAACAGATTTTCTTCAACTGTCTCTGCAAGAAAGCCTACTTCCCCGAATTTTACTCCGATAATCGGAATATTCTTATCACCTGACCAGCGGGCTGCGCTTAAAAATGTTCCGTCACCCCCAAGCACAAATATACAAAGCAGATCAGATGGCGCATATGATATAATATTTTCATCTGTGCTGATTTCATTTAAAGAGTTCCCCTTCTTTATAACATCAACGTTCCTTGATTTAAGCCAGTGTTCAAGTTCCTGCGCTTTTTTCTCTGCCCTTATATCCACCTTAACTACTATTCCAACTTTTTTCACAATCCTGATTCCCGTCAACTTAGGGTTCGCACAAAAATAAAACATAAAAAATACATTAAGATCGTTGAAACAGCAAGAGCTTTTTCATATTTGTCAAGGTTAAATATTGCTTGATTTAGATAGCAGCAACGGTTAATAACTTTTCATGATTAAAAAAGCTGAAATAAGTGACATCAAGGCTATACACAAGCTTCTTCAAAAATACGGCAGCAAAGGAGAGCTTCTTGCCCGACCATTGAGCGAACTTTATGACCATTTAAGAGATTTTACTGTATATACAAAAAACAATCTGGTTATTGGCTGCTGCTCTTTACAGTTTTGCTGGGAAGATCTTGCGGAGATTCGGTCTCTCGCGGTAAATCCTGAGCATACAGGGAATAGGACAGGTTCCAGGCTTGTTGAAGCAGCAATAAAAGAGGCAAAAATATATAAAATTAAAAAAGTATTTGCCTTGACCTACAGGCCAGGTTTTTTTAACAGATTCGGCTTTATCGAGATAGAAAGGTCAAAGCTTCCTTTGAAAATCTGGACGGACTGCGTGTTATGTGTCAAATTTCCGAACTGTGATGAAACAGCCATGATGCTGGAAATTAAATAGCGTTATTTTTTACCATTTATCCTGTCAACCCATTGATAGAGTTTTACTCTGTACATATATGCCAGTAAAACAAAGACAAGACACAGTCCGAAAATTATAAAAAACAGACCGTATGATTCTTCAAAGAGGCTTGCGCCATGGAGACTTAAAATAAATGTTCCCGGCATACGGCCTATGGATGCAAGGATAATAAAAACCTTTACAGGTATTGATGAAAGACCTAAAAATATGCAAAAATAATCTTTGGGAAAACCCGGAAAAACAAACAGCAGAAAAATAAGAATAATTCCCTGATGCTTAATGATATTATTAAATTTTTCAAGCTTACCGGCAGGAATCAGCTTTGATACATATTTTTCGCCGAAAAATCTTCCTATAAAAAAATTTATCCACGAACCTGTTGCAAGACCTATTGAAGAGTACAAAAAGCCTTTGAATGTTCCAAAAACATAGCCGCCGATAAAGCCTGTTGCTTCACCAGGGACAGGGGCAAACACGACCTGTAAAATTTGAATCAGGATAAAGACCAGGGGGGCGCCTGTCCCGCAACTGCAAATAAATGCCTTTAACTTTTCTTTGTCTAAAATCAGATTCCAGAAAGATTTAACCGAATACAGGAAATCGGTGTAAAAAAATAGACATGCCAGCATAAAAACCAGGCATATCCCAACAAGAACATGAACTCTGTATCTAATTAAAGCCTGTTTCAGTTTCATGGATCTGATTATGTATTGTTTACGCTGTTCAAGGCTGCCACGGCCGGAAGTGTTTTCCCTTCAAGCAGGGCAAGAAAGGCGCCTCCTCCGGTTGAAATATAGCTTATTCTGTCTGTTTCGCCTGATTTATGTATTGCAACATCCGTATCACCGCCGCCGACAATTGTCAGTGCATATGAATTAGCCACATTACTCACCATGGCCAGCGTTCCCCTGCTAAATGCATCCATTTCAAAAACCCCTAAAGGGCCGTTCCATATTATGGTCTTGGCATTATATAAGACCTCTGAATAGAGCATGGAAGTGGCAGGACCTATATCCAACGCCATCCATCCTTTGGGAATTTCCTGTACGGAAACAATTTTAATTTCAGCTTTTCGATCAAAACGATCTGCAGCCACAACATCAACCGGAAGATATAGCTTTATTCCTTTTTCATATGCTCTTTTAATAATTTTCCCGGCCACATCAACCAGTTTTTTTTCAACTTTGGACTTCCCCATGTCGTGGCCCTTGCTCATAAGAAAGGTATTGGCCATAGCGCCTCCTATGACAATTTTATCTACATGGTGCAGCATGTTTTTAATTGCTTCAAGCTTGCTGGATACCTTTGCACCGCCCACGATGGCCACCAGGGGACGATGCGGGTCATGCATGGCCTTTTCAAAATAGGTAAGTTCCTTTTGCAGATGAAAACCCGCACAGGACTGAACTGCAAATTTATTGATTGCCACCACAGAAGCGTTTTCGCGGTGGGAGACCGCAAAGGCATCGTTGACATATATGTCGCATAGTTCAGCCAGTTCTTTGGCAAATGAATCCTCATTTTTCTGTTCTTCGGGATGAAACCTTAAATTTTCAAGCAGGATAACATCCCCTCCCTTCATGGCATCAACCTGTTTTTTTACATCAGGGCCTATACAATCGGAAGCCAGTGCTACGCTCTTTTCAATATATCTGCCTAACCGCATGGCAACGGGCGCAAGAGAAAATTTCATATTTCTTTTCCCTTCAGGTCTGCCGAGATGCGAAGCAATAATCAACTTGGCATTATGATCCAGCGCATATTTTATTGTGGGCAAAACAGCCTTGATTCTGGAATCATCTTTGATGTTTTGAAGCTGGTCCATAGGAACGTTAAAATCAACTCTGATAAAAATTTTTTTACCCGTTATATCAACATCTTTGATAGATTTCATAATTCCTCCCCTGTGTTTTTTTGCATTATTTTTTTTTGCCTGTGCATATCTTTTTTTTTGGACCACCTTCCAAAAAAGCCTATTATTCCTGATTCATAAGCTCTGTCTAAAATCTCTTCATGGACTTCAATCCCTTCAAAACCACCCATTGCTGTTTTTAAACATTCTGTTTTATATGTGCATTTAAAACATGAAGCCGGGGTTTCCCTCAAACCGTTTTCAGACACAGGGAAAACAGAGTTCAATATCCCAAAACAGGAAGGATGTTTATCTGTTTTTATAGCCATTTATAGATGCTCTCATAAAAAATCATGAACTGATATAATCCTGATAATCCCTTGTCATTTTTGCAATATAACCCTCATCGGCAAAGCTGTAATATCTGTTGTCTCCGATAATTAAATGTTCATGAACAGTTATTCCCATTACCTTGCAGGCAAATATCAACCTGCGTGTTATAAGTATGTCTTCTTCTGAAGGTGAGGGGTCACCGGATGGATGATTATGCGCAAAAATCAGGGCGGCGGCATTGTGACCAAGGGCTGCCCGGACAACTTCTCTTGGGTAAACAAAGCTGGCAGTCAAGGTGCCTGTAAAAAGAGTTTCCGTTATAATGACTCTGTTTTTAGCATCAAGAAAGATAACTTTAAAACATTCTATGCTTTTATCCCTGATGCTGTGGTAAAGATAATCGAAAAGCTCTTTTGAATTATTTAAGGGGTCTTTATTTTCCAGTCTTTTCTCGAGATAACGGTCAGCCACGGATTTTATGAGTCTTATGCCAAATGAATTTACAGGCCCTATCCCCTTAATTTTATTTAACTCGCTGTAAGGAGCCTCCATCACTCCCTGTAAGGTTTTAAATTCTTTTATGGCTCTTTTTGCTGCATCTTTACAGTCTTTTCTCGGTGTGGCAAGGGTCAACAGGAGCTCAATGACCTCATAATCAAGGAACCCTTTCAGGCCGGCTTCAAGGAATTTTTCCCTCAATCTTTGTCTGTGCCCTTCACCCTTATGAGGATTGTCTCCAGTCATTTATCAATTTATTAAATTAGTTATAAAATTCAGGTATCCAGCTCATGTTTCAGATCTCGGGTCATTAATCTATACATGGATTCTTTGGGGGAAAAATCATCGTAAAGAATATGATAAATTTCGTGGGAGATAGGCATTTCCACTTCAAGCCTTCGGGACAGGTTATAAACCGACCTCGCTGTTTTAACCCCTTCGGCAACCATACGCATTTCAGCCAGTATGTCTTTTATTTTTTCCCCACGGCCTATTTTAAATCCTACTGTAT
>Ga0190314_1000273_pt1 | contig 19459 bp, 22 predicted proteins | sample 4870071112_MG_FD_165055 | JGI IMG/M metagenome (GOLD analysis project Ga0190314, IMG submission 165055) | Hydrothermal vent sediment bacterial communities from Southern Trench, Guaymas Basin, Mexico - 4870-07-11-12_MG | ecosystem: Environmental > Aquatic > Marine > Hydrothermal vents > Sediment ...
ATTCAGTCTCTCCTCTAATTCTAGAATCCGAGCTGGTAATTTCGCCCTAAACGCTTTTATTTGTTGGCCTAATTTTCGAATTTGATTTCGTATATCTCTAATATTATTCTCAATACTTTCTAACGTCTCCCTAAAACGGTAAAGAGAGTATGCACTTACTCTGAATATAATTGTACTTTCAGGCTCATAAACATTTTGAGTACTAACTTGTATTGAATAGACATCTGGAGTCGCTGTTGATTTTCGTATGAAAGCTTGCCCATGAATAGTAACCACCTTTCTAACAGGCAATTCTTTCAAAATTCGTAGGGCGTATTCTTCATCTGTAGTTATTGGCACATCCCAACAATGCATTTCTATGAGTGCCTTTATTGGATTCGGAGCAGTAATCAAGTCACATACCCAACCTATAATGAACCTTTGAAAATCTGCACCAAATATTTCACGAGCTTTCTCTTTTAACCTCTTTCTTCTGTTTCTGTAATCATCAACCAAACGATCAATTATTCGTAAAACTGTCATCAAATCTATGTATTCGCGATCCTTGTATACGAGAGTTACTATATTTACATTTTTAGCCTTCGTTTTCATTGCTAATCTTAGGAATTTTTCTCTTGATTCTGGAAGTAATGCAATGAAAGTCCTTTTAACCTCATCATCAATTGCTTTATCAATTGCTAGTGCCCATTCCTTTAGTTCATCAGAGGGTAGGTTAACATAAGAAAAAAGTGCTACTGGACCGTACACGTTTGCTAAATGAAGATCCTTATAAGCTAATTCCTCCAATTTTAGCACTAGCTCATATAATTTACCACTTGCATCAATAATTCGCAACGTATCCTGCAGATTTTTCAGAAGCAATTGCTTCTCTCTCTTTAAATTTTCCTCCTCTGTTTTTAAACGTTTTTTCTCTTGTTCTAATTGATATATTTTTCGATATTCTGAATTCTCAAAGAGTGCTTCTTGAAGTTGCTTCCTTTCTTTTTTCTTTTCTTCTATTAATCTGTTCAGATCCTCTTCGCTTTTTACATTCCATTTTTCTTTGATGTGTTCCAGTTTTTTCCTTATTTCATCCATTTGTATTTTTAGCTCAATTAACTGACTCTGAAGCGCATCGATTCTCTTCTCAAGCTCTTTTAATCTTGCATCACACCGAACACGATTATTTTTAATTTCAAGCAATTTTTGTTCAAGCTTGGAAAATTGTAAATCAATATCCTTACGCTCTTTTTCTTTCTGCTCCAGTTCTTCGATAAAAGCATTATATCTTGCTCGCAATTCTCTTTCTTCATCTTCTATTTTCATTAATCTCTCTGTTAAATCGCCAATTTCTTTCTTAATTTTCGCGATTTTGAAAATGTAGTATTTATAAAGCTTCTCCTTAAGTGCCACACCGAGAGATAATTCTTTCTCATACTCGATGAGCTTCTTCTTTAATTTCGTTAAGTCAAGCTTCAGTTTTTCTTTCAGTTTTCGCTTTTCTTTTATTTTTTCGTTAAGCCTACGAAGGTGTTCTTTCACTTCATAGAGACCCAAAGCTGAAAGAAGTAAGTCAATTCGTTTTTTTGCTGAAAGACTAACCCATTCGTTAACTCTTTCCTGTGGTAAAAAATACAGCATGTTTTGTGGTGATATGTTTACGCGAAGAAAAATCTTCTCAATATCTGATTTCCTTACTGTTTTTCCATTAAGTCTGAATTCTGATTTTCCATCACACTTAATGACTCTCTCAATGGTTATTTCAACATCATCTGGTAGTTCAGGAATTAGGCGTATTAACCCTCTTCCAGGGATATAAATAGAATTTGAAAAAATTGCCCTAATAATTGCCTCCTCTGCTCCGTATCTAACGAAGTTTTTAAGTTGTGCTTGTCTCTCTCTTCCTATTCCACCAAAAAGCAATCTAAGAGCTTCTATGACTGTCGTTTTACCTGAACCACGGCGCCCCACAAGTACGTTTATGCCATTCGCGAAACGAAAAACGGAATTTTTATGAGACATTACATTAATCAAATGTAGTTCTCTTAAGAATGGCTTGCGACTACTTTTTGTATGAATATACAATCCCAACGCTTATCCCTTTTTCATAAAATTCGACCTCGGGTTTGATAAAGATTTAGAGTTATAATCGAAAGTTAAAATTGTTTTTAGAAAAATGGGAAAAAGGCGTAGAGAATGTTCTTACTGGAATTTGAAGGAAAAAAACTCTTCAAAGAGTTTAAAATCCCTGTTCCAGACGGAGATATTGCAACAAATGTAAACGAAGTATTAGAAATAGCAGAAAGAATAGGATATCCCGTCGTAATTAAGCCTCAAATACCTGGAGGAAGAAGAGGTCGTGCAGGAGCAATTCGTTTTGCAAATGATCCCAATGAAGCCAAGAAGCACGCAGAGGAACTCTTCAAAATGACCTTATATGGTCACAAGGTCAATAGAGTTCTTGTGGAAAAGAAAATCAGTATCGCTCATGAGTACTATTTGTCATTTCTAATTGACTTTGAGAGTAGAAGTCCCGTTTTACTATTCTCTCCAATGGGTGGAATAGAAGTTGAAGAACTTGCAAGAAAATATCCAGAAAAACTGATTAAACACTATATAGATGGATTGGAATTACACGACTTTGAAATTAGAAATCTATTAATTAAGGCAGGAATAAGAGGAAAAAAACTGCGAATATTCTCAAATATTATCCATGCTCTTTGGAATTGCTTCAAAAATAAAGAGCTAATGTTAGCTGAGATTAATCCATTAGCTGAAGATACTAACGGAAATATCTGGGCACTAGATGCAAGAGTAGTTATAGATGAAAATGCGGAATTTCGGCAGCCATGGATTACTGAAATTAAGAGAAACCGAGCAGGATGGGAGGCAATGGAAATAGAAGCAAAGAATAAAGGAATCTCATTCGTAGTGCTTGCTGGTCGCGGAATTGGAACAATTGTCAATGGAGCAGGTCTAGCAATGGCCACATGTGATGTTGTGAAAAAATTTGGAGGAGAAGTTGCTAATTTCCTTGACATAGGCGGAGGAGCTGGTGCTGAGAGAGTTATAACAGCTATGCAAATGCTTCAGCGACTTGGATGTGATGTTATCCTCATAAATATTTTTGGTGGAATTACTAGGTGCGATGTTGTAGCACAAGGCTTGGTAGAAGCACTGCAAAAAATTAAAATTGAGAAACCTATCGTAGTGAGATTAACTGGCACTAGAGAAGAAGAAGGCAAGCAGATTCTTGAAAAAGCGGGCCTCAAAGCGTACACAGACATGATTGAAGCAATTAAAAAGGCTGTAGAATTATCTAAAAAACATTAAATTATGCTGATATGCCACAATAACTTTATTAAGCAATTAAAATACTAGTTATCAGTTAAGGGATGTTTTGCATGGCAAAAGAGAAAGAAGATTTAGGTATTGAATTAAGCGAAATTGAAATATCCCCCGATGAACTTAAGGAACTACTTGGACCACCACCAGAACTTGCCCATAAATTCAATGAATTGATTAATGAACTTTTTAAGAGAAATAGTGGAATAATTGGAGTATTAGTTAACACGAGAACAGGTATTCCAATAGTTGCTCATTTTAAAATTGATGTCCCTCGAGAACTCGTAGATGAATTACATGGCGCGTTAAGTGCCTTTACTATTACATCAGAACTACAATTACGTGAGATAGGTTTAGGTTTTCTTCAGTATGCATTAATCAATGCTGATAAAACAATCGTATTAACAGGAATGATTGGAGAAGACATCGTCTTTGCGATTTTTGCGACAAAGAATACCCAACCCGGGCTTCTAATACGTGATTTCTTCTGGTTTAGAAATAAAGGAAAGGAGATTGTTGAAAAATTAGGTGTTTCTACGCAGTAGAAGGAAAACTAATTTATTCTACTTTTGCACGTTTTTCAACGTAAACTACAACAAACCGTTTTGTTTTAGATAGTGGACGACATTCAGCAATCCAAACAATATCGCCTTCTCTTGCGTTAATACAGGGTGGATTATGTGCATGAAGTTTTGAATGCTCCTTCATAAATCTCTTATATTTGCGATCACGCTTAATGTATTCAATTAAGACAGTTACCGTTTTTTGCCGCTTAGCGGAAGTTACTATGCCTCTAAAGATTCTTCCGTGAACACGAAGATGTCCATGAAACGGACAATTCTCATCATCGCATTCCCTCTCCGGTGGAGGAAATCTACCAAAAAGCCACTTCTTCTTTTCCTCATTTTTTGTTACTTCGCTCATTCTTTTTCACCTACGTTTCTTTCCTAGCTTATGTAAACGTCTTAAACGATTCTCTAAATATTTGCCATCAACTATTATCTTATGATTCTTAATTTGTATTTCAAATATACATATTTTCTTAATAATCGTCTTAATGCCCTTCTTAGTAAGAACGTCAAACGTATTCCGCGTTTCAAACACTATTTCGCCTTCTAGATTAGTAAGAGTAGGATCACGCGAATACAAGACCTTTATTTTAGCTCCCATTAGTGGACGTAAAAGGATTTGTGGTAATCTAACCACAAATATCACTCTTAAATTTCTCCGTATTCTCGCATTACTGTTAACAATCTTGCGAGGTCTTTTCTGATTTGGCGAATTTTCGCCGTTTGTTTCAATGTTCCTCTTTTAGCCTTCGATTTAAGAATAATCAACTCACGTCTTAACTTTTCTAATAATTCAAAACGCTGTTCTGTAGTCATTTTTCTAATTTCGCTAGCTTTCATTCTCACTCACCTAACTTTCTTCACTTGATGAAACTGCCAAAGTACGTAATGTTTCTCTTATTTTCTCATCAATTTCATCAAGCCACTCTTTTAATTTTTGAGCAACTGGTTTTCCATCAGGACCCATCTCATTTGGTTTTCTTATTCGTATTTCATCGGGCATCTTGCTTCCGGGAGGAACATAAACAATTTTAACTTGAACTCCAACAGTTCCTGCACGCAATTCAGCACGCGCTTTTCCATGTGATACATACTTTTCAGCTGGTTCACCGGAATGCAATATCACGCCAGCTGCAAAACGCATCTTAGCCGCGCGCCTCTTTCGCAATTTTCCTTTAATCCTAACTTCAATACCAAGGGGTTTTACTTCTTCAACAATTTGTGAAATTATCGCATTTACAAACCTTCTTAAATTTCTGACCCTTGGTATTCCCTGAGCAAGACGTTCCGCTACATACTTTCCTACAACCCATGGTTGCTTAATCTGCTCAACTTCAATAGTAATTGGTTCTGGCAAGTTAAATGTTTCCTTTAATATTTGTTTCAATCTTAGTAGTCCTCTTTTTCGCCTTCCAATAATCATTTGCGGATTCACAGCACGAATCAATATTCTAGTTCCACTTGAACTTATGGTTACCTCACAACTGTGATAACCGGGTCTATTTTTGTTTAATTTCCAAAAGTACTTATCCAAGTACTCATGTATAGCCCATCGCAAAAGCCCTTGATTTATAATCTTCTTTGTTAATGATCGCGTAAAATATGGAATTTCCATTCAACTCCCCCACATATATTTCTTATATCACTTTTGATTTTACCCCTCATTTAAAGATTTTGATTCACTTTCTGTCGTCTCTTGCTCTGCCTTTCTTAATTCTGCTTCAAGCTCTTCTAGCTCCTTTTCAGTTTCTATTTTCTCCTCTGCTTCTTCTTTAGCTTTCTCCTCAGCTTCTATCTTCTCAATTTCCGCCTCAAGTTCCTTTAGTTCTTTCTCTTTTGCTTCTGCCGGTTTTTCAACTTCCTCTGCTATTTCTACTTCTTCTTTCTCTTCCTCTATCTTCTCTGGAACCTCTACTACAACAACTTCAATATTAGTTGCACGCTTTATTTTCCATCCTCGGAACAGACCAGGACCTATCCGATCAACGCGTCTTCGTATTATTCGTCCTTTATGAGCTGCAATTAACAAGATCCTACAGTTTTCTGGATTCATGTTTTTAGCACGCGCGTTTGCTTCAGCATCTTTTAAAACACGAAGGATATATTTTGCAGCTTTTACTGGATATCTACCAGATTTTATTTTCCATTGACGTCCTTCGCCAGGTCTATGCGCAACATCTCCTTTAAATCTGTAAAATGGTACCCACTCTTTCAATTCAATAACATTCTCTAGAAATTCCTGCGCTTCCTTAAGGGTCATTCTCTTTTCCATAATTGCATTGCATATTTCAACAGCGTGTTTCCATTTAATTGGTAAGTCCCTTCCCCATGCCAATGCAATTCGGTGAGTCTTCATGAGCTCGTTAACAGGCATACTGAATCCTGGACGTTTCTTCCACTTTGTTTTTGGCATTATGACTCCCCTTGTCTTTCTTTAATGCACAAAAAATTGAAAATAATTTAATTTATATTCACCGAGCCAACATATAAACTTCATCATATCATTGTAATTAGTCTCCATTGGATTTTGATAGAAAACATAGGAATTTTTTACAAATATATCCATGTTCACGATTTTTGAAAATAATAAATCCAAAAAAGGATAACGTATTTTAAAGGGAACCAAAATGGGGAATGAAGAATTAAGCGAGGAAAAGTTATATGAACTTAAGAGAATAATTAAATTTCTTGACAGCTGTGCGGCTGTTGACGGACATAGTACAACGCTTATTACCATAGCAATACCGCCAGGGACTCCCCTATCTGAGATAACCTCATTGGTATCACGAGAATTAGCAACAGCCCAGAGAATTAAGTCTAGAACAACGAGAAAACATGTTATTGATGCCCTACAGAGCATTTCAGCACGACTTAAATATTGGCGTGAAGTACCACCGACAGGACTAGTAATTTATTCTGGTGTAACTAACCATGGAAAGGTTTATCTTGAAGTAATACCACCGAAACCCCTCCCAATTAAACTATACAAGTGTGATTCCAAGTTTGAAACGAGCTTCTTAAAAGAGATGCTTAGTGCACGAGAGAAATATGGAATCATATTAGTTGAGGCCGGAGAAGCTACATTCGGAGTGATTGACGGATCTGTTGTTAGATTATTGAAACATATTTCATATGATATTCCATCAAAGCATGGAAAAGGCGGTCAATCAGCTAGACGTTTTGAGAGACAAATTGAACAAGCACGTGAGGAATTCTTAAAGAAAGTGGGAGAATTTGCTAGTAAGTTCTTTGCAAATGATCCTAGTGTTAAAGGAATTATTATTGGCGGACCTGGCTTTTTCAAGGAAGATTTACTCAAGGGTGATTATCTTCGCCCAGAGATAAAAAGAAAAATCCTGGGTACAATTAGTACACAATACTTGGGAGAAGCAGGACTTCGTGAGGCCGCATTCAGAGCAATGGAGCTAATTCAGAAATCCCAATTCACAATAGAACAGAAAGCATGGGAAGAAATAATGTCTACTGCATCTCGTAATCCAAATATGATTGCTTCTGGTTGGCGAGAAGTAGCGCAAGCATTAATTGAGGGGAGAGCAGAACTAATACTTGTTTCTGAGGACTTAAGTGGGTATGTTCTTCAAATAATATTATCAAACGATGATTATGAAGAAAGAATCGAGTTAGCACCCGAGGATTCCGTGGATGCGATAAAAAACCGTTGGATGAATTACGCTGCAAAGAGAGGAATGAATATCGAAATTAAGACTTTAAGCGATGACGCTGTAGAGTGGGTTTTAAAGAGAGGAAAAGAAATTGGTGCTCGAGTGATCTTGATAAACCCAGAATCCGAAGTTGGGGAAATGTTAAAAAGAACTTTCGGAGGCATTGTAGCAAAGCTTCGATTCTAAGATAAAAAATCGACACCTTTCCACTGTAACATGTAGCTAAAACTATCCAATCTTGACTTATTAATTTCGTCCTTCATATTTCTTTAGTGAATAGTATTATTATTCTTATTCAAGATTTCTCAAAAAACTCAAGAATCGTTTTTGGTTTTCGCGGTGGACCATGAGAAAGCAGCCATGCCTTTACCTTCTGAGGCGTTCGTAATTTCTCTAAGATTTTTATTGCTTCATCATAAAGTGAAAAAAGTTTCTCTTTGATTTCATCAGGATATGGCTGAAATGGAATTATTGAATATCTAGCATAACGTAACGCCTTAAGTGCATGCTCCAAATCAATGCGTCCAAGTGCAAAATGAGATAAAATATCCTCGATTTTAAGGAACGCTTCTTTAGGCCCCTTTCTGAATTCTCTACCTCCTTTTATTGGTGGTGGATTTGGATTTAAACGTATGTCATCTAATGTGTAATCAAATTTTATTGGAGTAAGAATCCGTACGATTTTTGTTTTTCTTGGGGTTTCAGGTAATTCTTGCTTTTTTAGCATTTTTCCCATGTAACCACCTATTTCCTTTATCGCGAGTTCAGCTAGCTCGTCTGCTTCTCCAATCTCAAATTTATTCCAATTCGGATTAAATTTTGGTTTCTCTGGATTCAACCAGTCAGGACTAAAATTATTGAGATCATCATATTTCAATGGAATACATACTACGTCCAGTTTCCTATGAAGGGATAAGGGTGCAGTAAAAACTCTCTGTGGATCCATTAGGTTTTCAACAGCAATTTTAGGAATTCTCCTTATTTCTTCACGCACTTCATCAATGATGAACTTGACAATCGAATAACTTATATCGAGCGGTTTATATTTTGCAAGCAATTCGTTAGAAAATGCGTTCTCATGAATTCTGATATGCATTCCACGGCCACTCCAAACGAAATATACGGACTTTACAACCCCATATTTTTCCAGCGCATCTGCAATGATTTTTGCCACTTTAATTGTGTTTTGCCAGTTTTCTAATTCACTGTCTATATCCCATGCACATGTTCGTTTTATCACATTTTTTTCATAATTTAATGCGTCTTCTTTTGTTTCTAATTTTTTGTAAACATTAACAGTTCCATAGAAAGTCCTTGGGCGTAGATCTCTAAAAACAAACAAAACGCGTTTTAGATCCTTCTCATTATTTATAGTGATTGGTTTTCCACGAATGTATCTTACAAATATGTTTGCTCCAGACTCATCTGTTTTTTCCATATGAATTGCTACCCATCGTCTGCGTAAAAATTCAACGAGATGTTTTTTTACATAATCTCGCGAATAGTATTCGAAGATGTTAATCATAAGTCATCAAAAAAGAAATTCTGTAAGTTTTTTGTATTTCGATGATTCATCAATAGTGCTAATCATCTCCTTAAGCTTAGCAAGCATTTTTCCAAGCGGTAAGCCTTTAAGTGGTGTTTCAACATGAATTCCTAAATCCTTGGCAGCTTTTTCGATTAGCTTGCAGTAGTCAGTACCAGCTAGAATGACTATTTTCTTATAATTCACTATCCCCTTCTCTATCAATTGCTTTTTGATAATTTCTGGAGTTAATTTACTTTGCTTGATATGCATATTATAATTTTCAATTTCTTCATCTGGTGCTAGAATTCCATATTTCGCACTGATAATCCACCACGGCGCATTGAGTTTAATAACGAGTTCTTTAGCTAATTTGAAAAGGTTTCCAACGTAAGCATCTTTTGCCTTAACCTTCTTTGGAGAATTCGGATTGACATTCCATATTTTCTTTTTTGTACAACATATTATGAAAGCAATTTCTTGCATTTTTTAGCACCACACGTTTTGTAGTTCTTTATGTGTTTCTTTTATCTTGAATATTTTTAGAGCTTATGTGTAAATCACATACATAAGTAAATATGAACATTGATTGAATGTATATGTTTTGTTTGTGATGAGAAAAATGATGGAATCAAAAATAAACAGTCTTGTTCGAATTGCAGGCGAAGCAAAGTTTGTAATTTTTCATGATGGAGAAAAAGTGCTAAAAGCTCACTTCATTGCAACGGCACCAGTTAGAGGCTTTGAAAAATTAGCAATAGGAAAACATCCTTTTCTTTTGATAGAAGCCGCAATGAGAATTTGTGGAGTGTGCCATGCTGCTCATGGGATTTGTTGTTGCGAGGCTTTAGAGCATGCTTTGGGTTTAGCCCCCCCATTTACTGGTCGTCTTCTTCGTGAGGCAATTGGACTTTTAAATAGAGTTCAATCACATCTATTCGTTATAGCATTGATTTTAAAAGATGTGTTCGAAGGGAAAGAACTACAAAAGGAATTGCTTATAAAAACTATTCAGAATCTTGAGAAAGTAAATCGTGTTCTTACACGTCTTGGAGGCGCTCCAACGCATCCACCATATTTGACAATTGGTGGAGTCTTAAGACCCCCTACGCCGCAGGTAATCAAGTTTATGAAAGATAACCTTACGGCAGTATTAAGTGATTTTCAGAAAATAAAGGAGCTTCACTTTGATGAAGATAAGTGGTCAGAGAAAGTAAAAAGGCTTGCAGAAGTAAAATTAACCCCTAAATTTCTGGCATCACACCCGTTTTATGGAGATAGATATAATGTGAATCCCACACAAGTTAAAGTCCTTGTATATGACGAATATAGACCCGATGCTAAGGAAATAGGAAAAGAAAGTTCTGCGTGTATTGCCAAATATGGAAATGATTTTGTTGAAGTAGGCCCAAGAGCGAGATTGGTAGTTTATAGAGATTTCAATGATTATCGGTTAATCGGAGTACACCTTGCGAGAATTCTTGAAGTTGAATTATGCTTAGAGCGAACTCTTGAAATCATCGATACACTCGATATTAAAGAACCCGTAAGAGCTCCTGAACTAACATTTCATGAGGGAAAGGGAGTTGGTGTATATGAGGCACCAAGGGGAACATTATTCCATTTTATTGAACTGGATTCCATGGGGAGAGTTAAAAACTTTAAAGTAGTGGTTCCAACAATGTTTAATATACCAATTATAGAAAAAGCCGCAGAACAACTCCCACCAGATTTAGCGCCTCTTGTAGCTCGAATTTATGATCCTTGTATTCCATGCGCCACGCATTTTATAAGAGTTTAAAGGTGATAGATGTGAAACGTATAAAGATCATTAATGTTGATCTCGGAGGATGTGAAGGCTGCTGTGTATCCCTTTTTAGAGCACTTCCACAAATATCTCAATTCGGGGACTTCATCTCCCGTTATATTGTTGAGGAAGACTTTGAAATTTCTGATGCTGATGTAATCTTTGTTACAGGAAGTGTATGCATGAATGATCCGCACGCAATAGAACTTCTTAAAGAAGCAAGAAACAAAGCCAAAATCCTAGTAGCACTTGGAAGTTGCGCTGTTTTTGGAGGAATTACAAGATTTTCCCGAGGAGGACAAATGCCTAAACCAGAACATCGAGTATTTTCACCTATTTCGCGAGTAGTTACAATAGAATATGCGATTCCTGGATGTCCTCCGCCACCAGTAACCGTAGTATCATTTTTGCGTTTTCTTATCACGGGAAAGGAGCAGCAGTTACTTTTATTTAAAGCCGTGGCTAGTCTTGAGAAACCCTTATCTGGATTTGATTTACTTGACGATGTAGTATTCTCTGGACTATGCATAGGTTGTGGTGCATGTACATTATCATGCCCAACACAAGCACTGATACTTATTGAGAGAAGACCAGAGTTAATTGTAGAAAAGTGCATTAGATGTGGAACTTGTTATGTGAGATGTCCTCGCGCATCTCAGCTCCTAGTAAGACGATATCTTGAGAAGATAAAATCTAAGTCGTAATTATATTGGGGATAAAAATGAGCATCTTTGCAATTCCCCCGGAGAAACCAATTGGAGACTACATTGATGTTTTTTTAGCTCAATCAACGATTAAGGAAATTCGTTCTAGACGAATCGGAAGCGGCGGTGCGGTTACATCAATGTTATGCTGGCTTCTAGAAAAGAGGAAGATAGATGCTGTCGTTGCTATAAGACGCATACGTGGTTTTGAGGGCAAGGTTGTAATTGCTCGGACAAAAGATGAAGTTATTAAAGCTTCTGGAAATAAATGGCAATTGGTTCCCTTTACCGCAAAATTGAAAGATGTTATTGAACATAGTGCACTTGAGAAAATTGCAATAGTTGCCCTCCCATGTCAAGCATATTTCTTGAGACAAATGAGAGATTTCCCGCTTCTAGAAACAGAATTTGGAAAAAGACTCGATTTGATAATCTCGCTCTTCTGTTTTGGTACATTTGCTCACGAAGCTTTTTTGAGTTACCTAAAAAGCAAATATAACATTTCCGCGGAGCAAATACAAGACATTAGACTCGTAGGAGACGTACTTACAATCCATTATGATAAGAAAGAAGTAAAAATTCCAACTAAAGAAGTAATTTCATATATGCAAGTCGGATGCCTTGTATGCCCAGACTATACTGGCGTTTTTGGAGATATTTCGGCTGGGATTTCTGAAAACTATCTGGGATGGACCGTATTAATTGCAAGAACAAAGAAAGGATTGGAAATTATAAAACAGGTCGCCGATGAAGGTTATATAACGATAAAACAAGCTCCTGGCTCCGTTATTGAAGAAATCGAATTAAAGGCACGCGCAAAAATTTCTCGTGCATCAAAATACGCGTTAGCGCTGTTGTAGTTTTTTGTATTTTTTCATGCTAAAGCTTAGAATAATTCTCGTTCTTTCCTTATCTTAAGAGCCGCTATCACAAAATCAACGATAATTAAAATCAAGATTATTAAGCACAATATTCGTACGAGAGGAATGTATTCCGAGGGAATTAAAATGAAAGTTACTTGCAAACCATCAGTATGCGTTACTTTTGGCACTTGTAATTGCTCTGTATACAAGTTAATTAGGATTAGTACTGGAATAAACACAAACCACGTTACTGAGCTAAGTACGCCAACAACTTTACTTTTTCTTTCTGTGTAAAGTTCATAAAGACCTTCTGAAATTATAAGAATACTCCTAAGCGTCAAAAACACAGTTAAACTTACAAAACACAATGATGTAAGATCATTTAATGATAATTTAGTTGGTAACAAGTAAATCCAATATGCAATAGCTATTAAAAATAATCCAAGTGCAACCTTAGTTCCAGCTACAAAGGAACTAACCACCTTCACTCGTGGAACTTCCACAGAAATCAATGGTTCACGCTTAACAAAGGCATACCGTTCTGGGCGTCTTACTTGCTTAATCCGAACCTTACGAGGGCCTTTTCTATATTCTCTTGGCGACAGACCAAACCAACTTAAAATTTCATCAAGAATTCGTTTGAATGCCTCCTTAACCTCGGGAATATTCGAAATAACGAGAAACATAAGGTATGTGAAGATCAAAATTGCGATCATCGATATAACAGCACCAAACGTAACACTAATAACATGTTCAGTTATTCCAGTAGTTACAGCATGAATTAATGAAATAGAAAAGAAGAAAAGCATCACAAGTAACTCCAAAGCAAGAAGCCTCGCAAAATAAGGATACAAATCCTCACTTATCCCAAGCCGAATAACAATTTCACTTCTCTCAGAACTTGAACTTACATATCTCCGAGCAAGCCCCTCAGGCGATCCCAATTCTCTAATCACTTTATACACGTTTTCAACAGTTAGTCCGCCTAATTCTTCACACTTATCAAGAATATGAGTTCTCAATTCCTCAACAACATCAGCAGCAATATCTTTTGGAAGATATCTACGCACATCATCTAAATACAAATCTATCAATCGAATCGCATCCTCACTCATTTTTCTCACCCCTCATCAACATATTCACAGTCTTAACCAAATCATTCCAGAACTTCAGCATCTCGTTCAAAATAATCCGGCCTTTTTGCGAAATTCGGTAGTATTTCCTCGCACGTCCACAAGTAATTTTCCATTCTCCTATTATATACCCCCGTTGCTCCAAACGCCGCAACAGAGGATACAATGTCCCTTCCTCGATATGTAATGAAGAGCCAAAATGACGCAATGTCTTTGAAATCTCGTATCCATACATCTCTTTCTTGCTCAAAAGCATAAGAATACACATTTCTATTACTCCCCTTCGCATTTCTTTTTTCCACACATCTAACTGAAGTACCATGCATATCACAATACCTTGTAACTCTATGTATCTTGCATAACATAATATTATAAGTAAGATAAAAAGAATAGTATTAACAATTAGTCTAATTACTAAATAATGAAATCCATCAATAAACTTCATCCTAGTCTAAAACGTAATTTTTACACATTCTGTGTCACTTAAAGACAATTTTCACGACAAAACTCCAATAACGTTAGTTCATGCAAAATATTCTCTTCCAAGCTTAAAGAGATCCTCAAATCGATTGCTTTAATGACCAGAATAAGCAAATTTTCATATATAATAATAGCAAAACAAGTTTACCAAACAAAAGACTTAAGCACCATGAATAAGAACCCAATGAAGCATAATCTCTCCACGGTTCATTTTTAACAGCACATTAGCTTAAAATTTAAAAATAGTCCTAAGTAAAATAATATGGAGATTAGTAAACCATAATTAAAATTCGCTGGAATGGGCCCGTGGCGTAGCCAGGTTAGCGCGTCGGGCTCACCGCCACGTCGTTTTTGTGGGTGGCGGGCCAATAACCCGAAGGTCCGGGGTTCAAATCCCCGCGGGCCCACAACTAATTTTGTCATGAAATAACTGGAAATACTCCTGTGTATTACCTCTCTGTTTCTTTTTTCAAACTAACTAATTGATTGTTCTCTTTGTGAGTATGGGGATTTTTGTGATAGGTTATTGCCTTGTTGTGCTTATTCCGTTGAGGAAAAAGTATAGTGATCGGAAAATTATAATACGGCTTAGACCAGGCGGGAAGACCAATACTATGTGGGGTGTTTTTAATCATGATGAGCTTGCAAAAGCGGAGGAGGGATCTGTTGTTCGTACTCATCTTGGTGAGGAATTTCTTATATTTAGGGCAATGCTTCATGAGTATGTTGAATGTCGTGGGGAATTTAAGCATGTTACGCAGATTATTCGTCCTCGTGATTGGGGTTTAATTTATGTTTTTGCTGATATTACACCGGATTCTAAGATTATTGAAATTGGTACTGGTTCTGGTGGCATTCTGGCGTTTCTTGCTAAGTCTTTGCGGGATGGATTTATTTATTCTTATGAGAAAGAGGCAGATCGTGCGAAAGTTGCTGAGAAAAATCTAGAAAAGTTGAGTTTGAAAAAGAATTATGTGATTAAAGTTCGTGATGTTTCTAAGGGTGTTGATGAAAAGAATGCGGACATTGTGCTTATTGATATTCCTGATCCGTGGAATATTTTAGATGCTGCATATAATTTGCTGCGACCGGGAGGACGAGTCGTCATTTATGTGCCAACTGCTAATCAGATTGCGAGAACTTTGGAAAAAATGTACTCCTTACCATTTGTTGATATACATATTTACGAGGGATTTATTAGGGAAATTCAACCTTTACCATATGCAGTGAGGCCGGAACTTAAGGCGTACGTTTTTTCTGCATACATAATCATTGCAAGAAAAGCTTTAGTTAGACCTAAGTGGTATGATGAAATTTTGAAGGAAACAAAGCAATTGAACATATAATCCTGTAGTATTTCTATAGTGCTGCTTATTAAAGTCTCTGCTGAACTTTTACCGTACCTAAAAGCACATCATGAAGACATAGTAGCATGGTGATAAAAAGAATTTTTCATTTTTAGCTAGGATTTTTGGTGTGAAAGTGATGAAAATAAAAGAATTTTGGATGTATCGCTTGAGAATTCCTATGAAATTCGTATTTGAAACATCCGTTGAAAGGATTCCAGAGAAGGATGTTTTGCTTGTGAAAATCAAAATTGATGATGTTGAAGGATGGGGAGAATGCACTGCGGGAAGCGGTCCTTATTATGCATACGAGCATGTGGAGGCAGATGCAATTACAATTCGCAGATTTCTAGCACCGTTGATAGTAGATAGGGAATTCTCCAAACCAGAGGAAATTCGTATGGAGCTTGAAAAAATTCGTGGATGGAACATGGCGAAACACGCTATTGAAACAGCGATTTGGGATGCTTATTGTAAAATCCTAAATGTACCTCTCTGGAAAATGCTGGGGGGAATTAGGGATGAAATAATATGCGGAGTTTCCATCGGGATAAAAGATTCTGTTGATGAATTAATTAGTGAAATAAGCAGAGAGCTAAATAATTATGCTAGAATTAAAATCAAAATAAAACCTGGATGGGATGTTGAAATAGTCAAGAAAATTCGCAAAGACCTTGGGGACATCCCCCTACAAGTAGATGCAAACGGTGCTTATACACTAGAACACGCAAAAATGTTCAAGGAATTGGACAAATATCATTTGATAATGATTGAACAGCCGCTTCATTACGAAGACTTATCGGATCACGCAGAGCTACAAAAAATCTTAAAAACACCAATATGTTTAGACGAAAGCATAAAGAACGTATACAATATGAAAGCAGCAATTAAACTTGGATCATGCAAAATAGTGAACATTAAACCTGGACGTGTTGGAGGCATAGTTGAGGCGAAGAAGATTCATGACATATGCATGCAAAATAATATTGGAAACTGGATTGGGGGAATGTTAGAAACAGGTATTGGTCGATCTGTTTTAGTAGCAATGGCAACATTACCCAACATTAAATATGCGTCAGATATAACACCACCAACAAGATATTTAAAAGAAGATATCGTTGATGAAGACTTCGAACTAAGAAAAGGGAGAATGAAAACATTTAAAGATGCAGGAATCGGAGTTCACATAAACGAAAATAAGCTCAGAAAATATCTAGTAAAAGCTTGGAGAGTATTTTAATAAAAATGTTGATTGCAAATGTTATTCACTTAGAAAACATAAAAGCGAACAAACACGGATAGCAGAATGCTCACAATACCTAGAGGTATGTACCATTTCCAGAAAATACGTACTACTTGATCTATTCTGTAAGTTGCAAATACTGATTCTAAAAGGCTCACAATAAAGATTATAAATAATGCTTTGAGCGAAATCCATATTATTCCAAGCCACTCATATCCAGGAATTAATGGTTGCGGGCCTCCCAAGAACAGTATCGCACCGAGAAGAGAAAACCATAAAAGTTCTATATTGTGTGCGAGTTTAAAGAAGGCTAGTCTACGAGCAGAAACCTCTACTTCATATCCTGCAGCAATCTCGGTTTCAACTACTGGCGGAGCAAACGGTTGTACGTGAAATTCTCCGAGGAGACCTATTATGAACACAATAAAAGCTATTGGATTTAATGCTATTATCCATATATTACTTTGAAATCTCACTATTTCGGATATAGTTGCAGTTCCAGCCACGATCATTGCTGCAATCATAGATGATGCAAAAGGAATTTCGTATGAAATTACTTGTTCACCAAGACGACCAGTACCTACAGTCGCAAAGGGCCCAACGGATGCGTATCCCGTAAGTAAAATTAGAAGAGTAATAATTGTCTCAAGTGCTATTAGGAAAATTAGATCTCCTGAAAATCCGAGAAGCCCTTTAGTGCTGGTAAATGGGATAAACAACATTGCATAAAGTAATGCTGCTACTGCTAAAACTGGGCCAATATCCATAAGAAAACTATCACTCCCTGCGGGCTCTACGACCTCTTTAGACATTAGTTTTATGAAGTCAGCAAATTCTTGTAAGATCCCATGAGGACCCGCTAGAAACGGGCCTACTCTATGCTGAAAATGTGCAATTAGCTTTCTGTTGAGCCATCCTACAATGAAAGAAAAGAAGATTGCTACTAAGGAAATGATTATAGATGATAATGCTAGGTAAGCTAAATTCATTTACATCACCCCATAGCTTATTTTATAACATATTTCTTCCATTGCATAAACAAAAATTCGCTAAACATATCTTAGAGCTTCTACCATAACCAGAATCCATGCAAAAATTAGCAATACTATGTACGTTAGAACATAGTATATTGATGCTGCATATTCGCTAAATAAAAGCAATAGAAAAGCAATGTCCGCTATGAAGAATAGTGCTATGAAAAATAACCAGTGAACTCGGCGTTTTGCAAACTCACTCTTAACCTTCCATCCACTTCCGAAGGGAGATTCATCTACTCTCTTTCTTCGATTGCCAAGCAAGAATATAATAAAGACTAAAACAACTATACACACAGCGGGTATTACGAACGTTGCAAATATTCCCATTTTCTCTCACTTTGCACTCAATTCAATTAAAGATTAAGATATATGCTATGTATTAACGACCACACCAAGTATTAACATCAATCATTATTTAATTTAGTTTTTTGAGTTGGTGAATACAAGTGACACTAGACATTGCAACTATCATAGACATCATCTTACTAGTGGGCGCTTGCGTCTCTGCGGTGTTTTCTATTTTTCCAAAAAGATATCCTCGCGCCATTTTTGCATTTACAATAACAAATTTACTAATAGTTTTATTCTGTATTCACAGACTCGCATTAATTATTGGGTTCATCCTTTTATGGGTTTATGCGGGAGCTATAGTTGCATTTAGTGTCGCGATAATGAACATTGCAGGTGCAACGGAGGCTGCTGGAAGAATAAAAGGAGGAATAATTGTATTAATCATATTTTTAATAATTACTGTTCTACTCGTGATGTCACTTCCTCCAGAAACACTAGCCGCTCCAGTTGAAATAACATTTAGAGATTTTGCACACGCATTGTGGGGTACACACGCATTTATAGCGATCTTACTTTCACTATTAGTTTTTACAATAATTGCTAGTGCTCTGATGATTGTTGTCTTTACACTTCGTTCAAAGTAGGTGATGTGTATGACGTTAAACATATATATTGGTCTTGCTCTTACATTACTTGCAATCGGACTTTATGGTTTAATTTCATCAAAAGATATGCTAAAAATATTGATTTCCATTGAGATTGCAATACTTGCATCGATAATATTAATAGTGCTATTTGCATCAATATCTGGAGTTCCATACGCGCATGTTCTAGGATTACTCGTTCTTTTTGTTTCTGCTGCCGAAACCGCCATGAGCGCTGCTCTAGCAATTCTCCTGAACCGTGAAACAGGAAGCATTGATGTGAGCAAGCTAAAGGAGCTCAGAGAGGAAACTTCCTAAATTCTTTTTTCTTACAAACTATTTGTTAGAGCAAATATTTTGAGATAAACTTGTTCACTATTTTTATAAGGAGAAAAAAATGAGTGAAATTAAGCAAAGAGTCTTAAATGCACTCAAGAAAGTAGAAGATCCCGAAATTGGATTGAATCTCGTCGATCTGGGGCTCATTTACGATATTAATGTTGATGAAAAAGAGAAAAAAATCTCTGTTCTAATGACTTTGACTTCACCAATGTGTCCGCTCGGTAGAATTCTTTATTATGGTGCTGTCGAGGCACTTAAAAGTGAGTTTCCAGGATGGAAAATCGTCGTGGAACTTACTTTTAATCCACCATGGTCGCCGGAACGGATCACGGAAGAGGGGAGAGAAAAATTAAAGGAGATCTTCGGTTATGATGTTGTTTCAGAATGGATATCTCGAATTAAGGGCAAAGATAAATAATTCCACAAATATTTCATATAAATATGGATGATGAACAGCCAGGACGCCTG
>Ga0190314_1000275_pt1 | contig 19413 bp, 28 predicted proteins | sample 4870071112_MG_FD_165055 | JGI IMG/M metagenome (GOLD analysis project Ga0190314, IMG submission 165055) | Hydrothermal vent sediment bacterial communities from Southern Trench, Guaymas Basin, Mexico - 4870-07-11-12_MG | ecosystem: Environmental > Aquatic > Marine > Hydrothermal vents > Sediment ...
TCCTATAGGCTGTGTCCTCAGTTCATTCCACACTATCGGTGCCTGCTTATATGATACATCTAACGATATGTGCTTTACTTCGTTGGGCTTAACCTTGACAGTGCTTACAGTAACCCATGTCGTGCCTTTATTAGGCTTAATCTGAATCTCATAAGACCTCTCTCCGCAATAGCGTAAAGTTTCGGTAAATTCATTACCATCAAAGTAGTAGACCAGCGTTCTTCCGCTTATAGGGTCTTCTGTAACTATTCTTATCTCAAAGTTGTCTAGACTGAGTGCCTTCCCAGTAGGCGTTGTAAACTTAAAGCTATCAAGCACTATAGTGTATTTGTACTGTTTTTCAGTAATTTGAAAGCTGGCTGTCAGCTCAGTAGAAAGACCTATTTTGAAGCTACCAGAATAAATCCTGTCGTGAAATGTTTCTCCAGCCCTTATATTAGCAACACTAACTTTGTAAGTATATGAAGCATAATAGTCGTAACTCCCTTCAACCTGAACGTACAGCTGGATATTTCTCAACTGATTGCTGATAGCGTATTCTTCTATTTCTCTGGCGGGTATGGATAAGAGGGTCATTACAGTTTTACTGCCCTTATGGACATCGATTTGCTCTTCATGGTCTTTGAAGTGCTCTCCGTTTAAGAAAACAGTTACCTTAGGAGCCACCCTAACAAACGATACTGAGCCAGTAACAAGTAATGTCCAAGGATTGTATGACAGCACTCTATAGTTGATTGTTCCTAAGCGACCCTCAAAGATTATTTTTATATCCTTTACTCTCTTACCTTTGTAGTATATTGCCTGCGGTTCTGTTAGTATCCCCCAGAGAGCGTCCAAGATTCTTGTCCTTATTATCTCATTAGTTGGCAACTTTATATCCTTTTCATCAAGTTGAAGAACTTGACCGTCGTATGTTTCAGCTACAAGCTTGAATTTTATATATGTACTACTGTCGTCTTCCACTTGAACATCGTAGCTTGACTCAATTTCTTCATTAGTCATTTCCCCTCCTGTACCTATGAGGTGATACTTTACTAACGGTACGACCAACTTTTTAAGCGATGTCGTTCTCGGTGATACTGCATAGAGTAGAGTATATGGCTTAAACACTATGAAAATATTGAATGTTAGCAAAATTATGAGTATTACATCCAAGATTATAGTTTTTCTCATACTGGTTTAAAATAGTGAGAAAAATATTTAAAATCTGTGTTCAGTACCTTGTGCCATAAGGAGGTTCAATCGTCCAAGCTCCTTCTAGCTCATCTCCTACAACACCTGCTTCGGCAGTGGCTTGACATGATACATTATACCAAGTTCCCTCCCCTACCTCTACTTCAATTGTTAACAGTTTTTTAGCACCGATAAACCAAGGCGACCACACACCATTAGCGTCCTGAAATGAATAAGCGATAAAAACCCATATGTTAAATCTGATGTTGCTACCGACTTTATCAACTATTAAGTGTAAAGCCTGATGCCCACTCCATGTGGTTCTTTCGCCAAATACCATTTTAGCGAAGTCGGACTGCATCCCTGCACCAGTATTATTATACTTCCATAAAGTGTACACTATACCATCTTTTAAAAGGGCTGGTGCTGGTGCCGTGCCGAGTGCCTTCTCTACACTATCCTTAAGACCCTCATATATCTTTTCTAAGATTTCGTAAACATTTTTTGTAATCCCCCTCTTTTCAATTGCAATTACTTCTCCTTCACGACTTACTGCACGTTTTATCTCTGATAGCATTTCCGATGATTTAATATATGATGATACCTCTCTTGCGACCCACAAGGGAAAGACTATTCTGTAAACGTTCCTGTTAACGTATACCGGCATCAGAACTGCCACATATTTCTTACCTATTTCTGGACAGTGACCCATCATCCAATAGTAGGCATAAGCGATGTCTGACTGTGTGGCTGTAAAGTAGAATAGTGTGCTCCCCTTTCCATATCCTACATACTCATACGATGTTGTGAATAATGGATTGCTCCCCCACCCGTACCATGCAAACTCTCCCTCCACCTCCCACCACAAGACTGCCCAAAATCTTACCTTAGTAGATGCTGGAATCGTGTATTCTCCCCTGCTGTTGAGTGCCTTAACGCTCCACAGCAGTTTCACAGTTACATTAATTGTTGAGAGGGGTTTACCTCTAAACTTCCATATTGCTAAGTCTTTCAGAAAAGTGAGCTTCCACGTACTACCTGAAACAATTTTCTCATTATTAATATAGACATCCACCAGTATTGTGGGGTCAGCCAACTTCTTCCTTAGCAGTAAATATGATATGCCAAGTATTAGGAAAAATACTAATGGTGCTATTACCAGTACTGCATAAAATTTTTTCCTATTCATTCTAACACCACCAACGTCTTCTTCCACTTTATAATAGTGAGTATGATGGCTATAGATATAAAGATTATATACATTAGCGGTACTGATAGCTGTCTGTCATAGAATGAGAAGAGCGGTACTTTATACCTAAAGAGTGCCACAATACTTGTCTGTACGGTGCCTAGTACTGGAATAAAGTCTTGGATGAATGTCCCAACTAGAAAGCCGAACAGCCCGGTAAAGAGGCACAATAAGAAGGGCAAATTTTTACTCCTTAAGTAGAGAAATATGATTAGGAAGATTATGGCACCTAAAAGCCTGTACTGTAAGCAGATTGCTACAATAGTTGATGTTAAAATGTTCACAGCAAGCATTTCGTACTCTTTCATAGCTGTTCCCTGCTTATAAGCTTAGCAATATTAATAGCGAGGATATGACCACTCCTATAAGTGAGTAAAATAGTGCACCTTTAAATGCTTCCACTACTTCATGTTTGAGCCTTTCTCTTCCCAGCTCACCAGTCAAATGTCTATAGGTTAACGTTAGACCCACGTATGCTAGCACAATAATACATACCAAATACACTAGATGACCCAGCAATTCCAGTAATGACAGCTTAGCATAAGCGATTAGTGTCAGCTCCTCATACAGTACTATTGGATAGTAAAGTGCAGTAAAATATGGAATGAGTAGAGGTAGTAGTTGCACATATTTGGTTACTATGAAAAGCGGTAAAGCGTAGAGTAGAGGTATGTTTTTCATTGATGCTTTATTGCTGTTATAATTGTTAACAATATTCATATTAGGGGCTATGAACACTACTGTTGCAACAAGTACCAAAATACCTATCGTCAATAATTTTGCTATTTCCATATGACCTTCACCACTTATTATAGAAAATCTAAGATATTTAAAAACTAACACTACTTCTTAGATACAGAATTTATTATTGCCAGAATGACCTCCTTTGGAATTGTTACACATGGTATTAGTGGCTCAACCTTTACCTTATTTATACTAAAGTCCTTTGATGTAGGTACTTTAATGAGGCATGCAAGCTTTTCATTCCTCACAGTTACGACTAAATTATCCCCTTCCTTCCTATATCTAACGTTATACTCCTCCCTCTTCATTTTATCACCTTACAAATGGAAGTCTTTTAATGTATATTACTCTTCCGTACAGAAGCGGGGGACGTGGTTTGCAAATGAAATATATCCTCTCCCCACCAAGCTCTCTCTCTGGAACTTCTGTACAATTATATCTTGCCCTAAATTCGAGAACCTTCCTTAAATCGTTTGCTCTCTCATAGTTTTTGACGTAGACGCTTAAAGGCTCCTCTAAAATATAAGGACGTGTTCTCCTCCCTCTCATTCTTAGCCTTAAGTAGTAAGACATTATCCCGTACCTATTTTATCAGTTCTATCTGAAATATATAAAAACTTACTTTAAGTATATGCGTATTACTGCAGTCCTTAAAAGATAGCCGACTATGTAACCCACTACTATAAAGGAATAGGGCAGTAATGGAACTAATGCCCACGATACCGCCTCGTAAATGCTCCTCATACATCCCGACAAAAGTAGTATGAATTCCAATATTAGGGAGATGAGTAGACAAAGTATTCCTATCCCATAAAGAAAATCTCTCCTATCTCTGCATCCCATGAAAAAACCTAGTATGCCCATAACAGTAGAGATTACTAAGTAGTTCTTCAGAACCGCTTGTGGCAAAAATCCCGTGATTATCTCTACTATTGGGTCAATTATGGCTCTGGGCAAGAGTAGCAAAACAGCAATGATTATCAACACAGCAATTATTATTTCCTCTTTCACAGTAGGAAATAAATAGATGTTCGTATAAAAGTGTTTTGATGAAAAGGAATATAATATTAGCATTAGTTTTAATGGTACTGCTTTCAGCAAACTTAATCCATGCAAAGCCTTCCTCACTACAGGTCAGAATATATGACAAAGATGTTGGAATAAACAATCTCTTGCTTGGAGGTGGGGAGTGTATTATTGAAATATATAACAACTTTTCACAATCAGTCTATGTCTACGTATTCTTTAATGACTGCATTAAGCCTTTGGTGAATGAAAGTATTGGGAAAGTGGTTAAGCCGTACAGTACGTTCACTATAAAATGTGTTGTAAGAAATGTTACTAAGCCTACAACATCTATAGTGAGAATTGTAGCTAGAAAAATGAACACCAATACCACATACACGCTAAACATCACAGTTTATATCATACCTAACTTCATTAGCAAGAAGATGCTTGAGTACGAAAACAAAATTAAGGAGCTTGAGGAAAAGCTAAATGAAACCGCCGAAGAGAACAGAAAGCTTAGAAATGAAAATGAGAATCTGAAAAACCAGATAATTTTGCTGTCCCGGAGAATTAATGATTTGCTAACTAGGATATCGGCACTAGAAAGGGAAATTAATGAACTTACCAAACCAAAGACAGCGACAGTTAATGAAAGCAGAAAGAATTTTGCATTAATATTTGGAATTTCCATTTTAGCGTTTAGCATAATATATATGTTGCTGAAAAGAAAAAGTGGAAAGCTAGTTTCTTCACCAAAATGGATTGAAGATACTGTCGTTGAAAAATTCATCCAAGGTTTTTAACTCCCGGCGGTAAGCTTTTTATTCCCCTTAGTGCCATTTTCAGTGCATAACTGACAATTTTTCTTTTTTCACTATCTTCAAAATAGTTGTGAACCGTATCCTTTCGTACCTTAAAGCTTATCGTCTTTTCATCATTATTAACTAACGTTACATTACACTTAACCTCATAATAGTTTGGCTCATCTCTGCTAATATCTATAAGACATGTGGCATTTTTCACTCCTTTGTCCTTCTCAATTTCCTCAGTAATATGCCTGAGAAACTCCTCCTTTAGAGACATAAGATAAAGAAAAAAGAAAAATTATATAAATTTTATTTTATTTTATTTTGTGTTTTAAGCAGTAGCTCTTCTTGTTACCCTCTCTAGTTTAGCTGATAAACCTTGTGCAACAATTTCAGGTACAGGTAAGCTCTCCTTTATCTTGAAGTGTGTGTATGCCTTCATGAATGTTGCTAGTATACCGTTGGGTACAGTTATCTTTACCTCTGGGTTCTCACATTCGCTTGCTGGCACAAAGTGACCGAAGGGATTTCCGTTTAAGGTCTCTCCAGCGATTTTCATTCCTACATTATACTTTGTAGTTCTGTACAAACCAGTTACAAAGTTGAAGAGTATTGCACAGGTGCCCTTTCCACCACTTAATTTTACATATCTTCCCATGTTTGTCCCCATATTCACTTTAGAAGGCACAATATATAAATTTTTGGTGAGCTTTTAGTCACCATCTGTTTAAATTAGCTTTTCACAATATTTTTCCTCTCTTCTAATCTTTCCCCAATCCACCTAAAGAAAGAGTAGAGAGCCCCTCCTAACATGTAAATTGATGAAATAGTGTAAATCAATATCGAAAGTGCCTCCATACTATTGTGCGGTATTGGTGCTACTGACAACAAGTATATGAAATATATTGTGCCTAAGAAGTAACCAACGGATGGTTTTATTAGTAGAAATGCTCCCACCATCATTTTTGCAACCACGTCTAAGGTATTTACCGATGGTGTGGAAACATTTCCAAATATTAACTCTATTCCTTTCCCTACAGAGGGATTAATTGTTGAAAAAGTCACTACTAAAAAGTCCCTAAACTTGGATATTGCTGGCGTAATTTTTTCGGCAAAAAATGAAAAAATTATACCATTAACTGCGGAAAGTAGCAGTATGCCTGCATAGAGGTATCTGATTAATTTCAGCATCTCGGAACACCGCAAGAGTATAGCTCTAATATCTTTTTAGCTTCACTTAAATGAGTATCCTTCACGTTTATAAACTTTGGTATTACATTAGCCACATCCATAGCCATATCTATGAAGTCCCTCTCTCCTCCACCTCTTTTATGTACGAGCCTTATGGTTTCTACTGGAAGAGCTATGTTTGAAAAGATTGCCTTAATTACACATTCCTTATTACTGCTGGCTGGACAGCCACCACATATGTTCCTGAAGGGGCAATTGAGACAAACCTGTGGTATATAGCTTTCATATTCCTTCTTCCTAACTTTTTTCAAGTTCTCCTTTAGCTCATCAAGGTTCATTCCTATTTTTCCTACAGGAACTGGCTTGAAGGGACAGCCCCTTATGACTCCATTAATATCTACATATACCCACTTTTCGCATGCTGAGCATTTAATATTTTCTGTTATAGCTTCCCCTTTAAAAGCACCCACCATGAAGGCGTAGAACAGCCTAACTGACGGGTGGTCAACTATTACTCTATCTACTAGGTTCTCCCTAAAAACTATATCAAGTATATGAAGCACCTGTGAGCCAGATGGGCTTCTCTCAGCAAAGATTTTTACTGGAACTAGTGCATAGAATATATCTCTTTCAACCCCAAGCGTTTTATCCGGATATTTAACAATGCTCAGATACCTCTCGATATCCCTAAGATTGTCGTTGAATATAGTGGTTCTCAAGCTGGCGAAAGGATAGTTTATTAATGTAGATATCACTTTCTTGAACAGCCCCTTTACACCCCTATATTCATCGTGCCTACTTCCAAAGTAATCCGCTGAAAGCGAAATTCCGTCAACCGTGCCTTCAACAGTCTTTATTCTGTCATTAAAATAGGCTGATGTAACTATGTACACTCCATCAAAGTACTCGCAAGCTAATTCACATATCTCACTTATTCTCTCATTAGTGAAGGGCTCCCCTCCTGATAGTTGCACGCTTTGTATCCCTAAGTCTGATAAATACTCGAAGAACTCTCTTGCCCTATCTAGTGATAAGAACTTGCTCTCTTTCTTTACAAAGCAATACTTACATTTTAACGGACATGATAGCGAGATATCGATATATGCATGAACTGGCATACCAGTTTTATTCTCTAAGCTTTTAAATATATTTCTTACGATAAATATGGTAGTGATAAAATGGGTGAGGAAAGAGAATTTGGTAGTGTTAGCCCTAGCGAAGTCTACTTTGTGAAGGGACTGCTACTTAGAATTGTGGAGGAATTGGCACGTGAATTAATTCACATACTTTCACCTAGGAAGACTTATGCGGTAAAACCCGGAAAATATAGGAAAGGACTGCCGTACTCTGTAGATTTGAATGAGCTTCTAAACAGCCTACTTCCCTATGCTCATACATTCGATGCCTACGCTCCCACTATTGCTAGATACTATTTCACAATAGATGAGAAGACGTTAGCCGATATAATTGAGCACGTATTCTTAACCATGTGCAGATATTTGATAAAAAAGGGGTATCTCATTAACATTAGAAGGTTGGCACTAAGAACTAGTACGGAACTATACTACGAGGAGGTACTTCCTTTCATCCCAATATATGAGATAGAGTTCGTAAGGAGGTGGAAGACGTTTGAGGAGAGGAGGAGGCTGTATCAGGAGCTAGTAGAAGTCGGAATATATGCCATATATTCTCTATTTATACAGTTGTTAGATATTGATTTAACGAGGACTCCCCCATCCATTCCTATTCTCAGCAGAGAAGATGTCATGATTGGTGCCGAACTGTTGAGAAAAGAGGAAGAGGAGGTGGTTGTTAGTAAAGAGGAGGAAAGGAAGAAAGAAGTAACGGACTACTTTGCTGTATGTGATTATGCATTTTTAGAAGTTTTCGTTCCATCCTTTGGAGAGCTTGTCGATACGTTGCTAAACATTTATGCAGGTTCTGAGCCACGAGAAGCCCTTTACAGCAAGTTTGTCGATTTGATTATGAGATGTATTGAAGATATAGATACTTTTGATATTTATGAGAGCGTTAGGAGAAGAGCAAAAGAAGAATTCAACCAGATTTTATACGACGTTGAAACGTTTGGTGAAGAATATGTAGTATCACTAGTTGAAAAGATGGTTCTTGTCGGACTTGAGTATTATGCACACATTTCAGCCCCGCCTCCGGCAGAGTTGGAAGAAGATGTCGCATTATTGGAAGATATGATACTCAATAAGAGAATAGATGTTGATAAGTTTATTCTGATTGTTAGCAAAAATCTTGAAAAAATAGTATATGGATTTGAACAGTATGCTCGAATGTTGTGTGGCAAAATTGCTACAGTTAGAGTGGATAGATATACTGTAATCATTTATGGTTTGGTTGATACTGTAGAAAAAGTGCTGACTGGAGTTTTGCCGTACTTCCCAATCAATATAGCGATTTAATCACTCATATACCTCTCAATTCTTTTCTTTACTTCGGCATATAAAATGCTGTTTAACTTCTTCATTAAGTCTTTATGAGGATAAAAAGAACAGCCCAAGTCAAGTTCTACGGGTTTAGTAAGCCTGATAATCCCGTCTCCAGTATAAAGAAGCTCGACTTTTGCTCTACACACGGGGTAGGGAGGCTCCCTATATGTTAATTCCATCTCCATCTTTGCCTTGTTGAGCCTTAGAGATACTGACATTCTACTTCACTTCCTTAAGCAGGTCGTAGATTGGTACTAGGCTTCTTTTTAAATCTTCCACATTCTTATCAGATGTTTTCACACATTTGAGGTAAAATTCACCGCTTAAGTTCTTAAGCTCTTCAATTCTCCTTTTGATTTCTTCTCCGATTTGGATTACTCTCTCCCCATTACCGTGTAATGACGCTTTAGTTTGCTCATCCCTCATTCTATAAATTTCGGCTATAATATCATTCATTCTTCTGGATAGCTCTGCACAATATCCCTTATCTCCATCTCTATTACTTAATGGTATTTTTACCATTTTTCCACCACTATTATTAATACACTAGCTCCTTTTTATTTTTAATTCTATTCCATAGCCTTTAAAGTAAAAGTAATTTGATGATGAAATTCGTACGTTATCTGAAAGTGAGTAGAAAGTAATTATCTTATTTCCCCTCCTTACTTTTTCACTAGATAAAACTCTCAGGCTCTCAAGGTCTGACATTATCTTATACAGATAGCTCTTATCTACGGTGTTATTGCTTTTTCTAATTATTTTGTATATTGCATAAACGGTTACAGGTTGGTTCTCCTTAATTATTAGCAGTATATCTCTTATCAGGGGCGAGCTTAATTTTTCAATGATTTTATTTACATTCTCTTCCATCATTATTGGTTATTAACAGAAAGAGATATATTACTTTTCTCAAATATCCTATTATTGATGTATGAAAATGGAATCGAGGAAAAAGTTTGCACTTATGTAAAAAACAGAAGCGGAGAAAAGATTGCACTTGTCTGCGATACTGATAGAGGGTATCTGATAGTGCCATTAAATGAAAGTGTGAAGGGTAAGCTAATACCAAAGACAAGAGAAGACTTAATTGAGGATACTCTCATACAGCTAAATGCCGACAGTAGAGACATAAAACGTGTTATAAAGCTGTTAGAAAGCTTAAGATAGATACTTCTCTCTCATTTTTTCTTTCTCTTCAGCATATCTTTTAGCCGACATGGAGGCTTTATACATTATGTGTGGATAGAGTTCCATTCTATGCTTGGTTATATCCTCCCTCAACTCTCCTATAATCCGGCTGACTTTCTCACCGGTATCGCACTGGATGTCAACAATGCCGAATAAATTATTTGACGTCTTGCTAGTAAAGACTACCTTGCACCCTTCAGGCATCATATCTTTAAGTACGTTTAGGTACCTGTCAAAGTCGTCGCTGATGCTGAACCTAGCAACCACAGGTTCACTCATCCCTTTAAGAACCCTCTCCTGCAATCTTAAATACCTCAAATAAGTTGACGGGACTGCTACTACTCCTTTCAGCTTTTCTTCTTCCTTTTCCCTTTTATAAACAGTTGCCCTAGTTGGCTTGAAGGGCGGTTTGTAAGTAGGTCGCACGAGCCTCTTCTCAACTACTATTTCCCTCCTTTTAGGAGGTAAAGGAGTCAGCTCGGCAGTAGTCGGTTCAATTCTCTTCTCAGGGACAATTAATGGCGGTCTGAACACTGGGTAAGACATTTTTCTCTGAAGCTTTTCCAGCTCTTCCATAACTTTAAGCCTAATCCTAGCTATATCAGTTGGTGGAACTCCCTTTTCTCTCATATTCCTTACAATTTTGCCGAGAAGTAGGAGACCCGCACCTCTTATGTCATGCCCATACTTGCTGGCAATATACACATCATGCCTTGTAATATAGCCCTTTTTAATGAAGTCGGAAAACATTGTGAGTAAGACTTTTTCAATCATCTCCCTACTATATCTGCCGTAAGCCATATTCAATCACCCTCTATCTTGAAACCTTTCTATACGGCGACTTCGGTAGCGGTTTCCCCTCTTTCTTGTAAGTTAAGTAGTCAGCAAGTTCTGACAGCCTCTCAGCAACCCTATGGAATACTGATGGTTCTATAATTTCTTTAGATGTCCTTGGAGTTAGACCTACGACCTTCACTCCCCTTTCCTCAGCCTCTCTTATACTCTTTTCCCTTTCATACTCTTCTTTTAATGCTCTAGCAGTCTTTTTATACAATTCGTCTAACGTTATACCACGTAGCTCCTCATATGATGATGCCACTCCTAGCTCCTTCGCAACCTTATAAATGATTGGGACTTCCTCACGCACACCAGTAATTTCATTTAGAATCATGCTGACCCTAACCGATGAGTCTTTGAATGGCTTCAGATATTTAATGGCATCCTGCAACAAGACAGGTGTGCCAAAGTACTCTGATGTCGTCATGTATACTGCTGTATTTACACAGTTTTCTGCTTTGTTTATTAATTCGAGATGCGGTGGTACTGCTAGTGCCGACTTTATTACATCGGTTAGCAGTAATGAGAAATCGAGTATAAATCTGTTAAAGTGCTTCTCGACGACGTTTTTGCCCACGTACCCGCTCAGCTCTTTCTTAAAGTCTTCCAACAGTCCCTTAGGCACTCTCCTTCCCTTTCTGACATCGTACTTATAGAACTTCGTTTCTTTAATCTCTTTATCTATTATGTTCATAATTAGTGAGTGCCTAATCAGATACTCATCGAAATCATAACTTCCAATACCTAGGTATGGCAGTAGCCTTACCGGTGTAGTTTCAACTTCATACTTGAAGACCTTGCCCTTATACCTGTACATACCGCCTCCCTTTGCCATTGTCAATCCCTGAATTAGCTCTTCTTTCATTTCCCTCATCTTTATGAATAACTCCTCTGGTGTTCTACTTTCGGCAATTTTGCCCCACATGTGCTCTCTTAGTGCCTGAATTAGTGGTACTCTTTCAGTTTTTCCTTTCTTAACGTATTCTCCTCCCTTCTTCTCTACTTCATACTTCTTCACATATACAGTACCTTTCTCTCTCCTCCTAATTTCTGCCTCAATGCTGGGAAGTGTGATTTTACAACTCTTCTTAAATAAAGAGTAAGCGTCAAGAATGTCAGCCATATCCCTAGCTCTTGCTAGTGCATCACCTAAATTTAATGCCGACTCTACACAATTAACTACAGCTTTAGACCTGTAAAAGTACTCAAAGAACCTCTCCCTATATCCCTTTTTAAGAAAATTCTCCTCACTCATACTGTTAAAGTATTCCTGTCAGAACTTATAAAAATATGGTGAATTTTTAGTCACCATTCCATAAGCAAAATTTTTATACTATTTTTGTTAAAAATAGAACGATGAGTTCAAATATAAAAGTTATCGAGAATTATCTTAGAATGCTAGTAGAGGAGTGTAAAAAAGTAAAAAGCGTTGGTATGTATATGGTCAAAGTTCTCGGATATGAAGCTTATTCAAAAATTGACGGTGCTGACAAACTGTTTATAAATGCGGTTAGCGACGACGCTGTCAGAAAGCTGGTAGAAGATGCCTACACCGAATACGTTAAAAGGAATGAAGAATATGAAAGATACTTCTACTTTCAAATACTCCCTCTATTCTTTAATGAAAAGGAAATTGACGAGCTACAGCAACTACTAATTGAGACAGGAAAAATTGAAGATGAGGAAAAGAGGGACGCTGTCAGGCTGGAGTGGCTGAAGAAGAAGGGCGAGGAAGTAATTCACGTTGATGGTACCCCATACATGCGTGCGATGTTTGTAGCGATGAAATGCGTGGAAGAGCCTTGGAACATTGCCTACTATATAATTATTAATGCTCTAAGAAGAATGATGAGGTGAGGAGGGGTGCTAAAGAGGGTACTGTCACTACTTACTGGAATAAATATTGAGGAGGGAAGGGAAAGGAAAGAGGAAAAGAAAGAGGAGGAGAAAGAGGAGATTGTTGAAAAGCTTACAATACCTACGCCAGAGGAGTTCATTTTTGAGCATAAAAATGAGTGGGTGATAGACCTAATAAATAAAGACGATGCTACTGACTACTACAACATGTCCTATAAGTTCGTTAATGAATACGGCTACCCCGAGGTATTAGTTCCAGAAATCCTCGTGCCAAAAGACCCTATTGTGAGAATTGTGCTGGAGCACTTCTTGGGGAAGGTCACTAACGTAATACCGCTAAGACAGAAAGTTACAGTTCCAGTCATTTTGCCACCAGAGGAGACCTACTATGTTAAGAATTTGAAAGAAAGAATTATGAAAATAAAGAGGAGTTGGGCTAGAAGGAGCGAGGGTGGCATATAATGAAGTTGTTCAGGGTTATTGTATATGGAGACTACCCTACTATTAGAAGCTACCCTACCCCCTTTATAAAAGATGAAAAAAGTGTCGATGTCTCCTATCATCACGAGTGCGTACACTGCTCAGTAGTTTTGAGGGGGCTTAACATTTTATTGCACCCAGATATCGACATCGAATACAAGCTATTTCCAGCAAATAGCATGCTAGGCATTGATAGCAGGTGTGAAAACAATTTGCAAAAGGTCGTCGAATACAGCAGAAATGTCTTCTTTAATGAGGAAGGAGACAAAATAGCTAAAAGAATGAAAATTGACAAGTATCATGCTGTACCCATACCTGTGGTAGTGGTTGAATACTTAAGAGATAAAAGGGTGAAGACAGTTATTATGGGAATAAATAGTGTTGACGACTTTGCCTCGGGGCTATTAAAATCATTTGAGGTAATGGCTGACATTATAAATGCCCTAGAGCACGTTAAAAGAAGTACCAAATTTGAAAGGGTTACTTTCAGAAAAACGCTCTCATTTGATGATTTGATGAGGATTCTGTAGATTAGCTATAATAACCAGTATATTCTCTTTTTCTTAAAATTTTTAAGAGCATTCTATCAAAATCGTCTTCAAATAGTGACGATACTAGTATAATTCCACTTATAATCACATAAGCTACGTCTGGACTCAGTACTATAATGTATTCACTCCATCCTAATGCCTTGAATATTATTGCACCATCCGACATCATGTTACCAATTGTGATTGGGGCTAAGTTTATTATCTGGGAAGTGAAGAAAGGCATGAATGTGACTATCCTCGGAGATATTATTTCCAAAAGGAGTAGGTATGTTATTGCCAAGATGGCACCGAAGGACGCTATAAGTATGATGTGCGTCTTTGGTAAGGACGTAATATTTAGCGTACTTATAACTTTATTCGGAACGAAAACGATAGTCATTCCTCTAGGCACTATTACTGCTTGATAGCCAAGTAGCGATGCCATTAACGCATGACCTAACTCGTGAATTATAGTCATTACTGGTACGTTTATTAAGGAGAGGAGGAAGTTGAGTATTCTCTTCCTCGATATAATAGTAGCAATTACAACGCCAACTGCAATAACAATTATGAGGTTTAATGACCTAACACCGTACAAAGACAAATAAGATATGAATGCCACCAGTATGACTAAAGTTATTATTCCTAACAGTGCCTCTTTCAGCATGCCACATCACCCGAGCAACGTTAATATTATGTTCCAGCTTGCATGTGCTAAGAGCACCCCCTGCTGTGATGGCACTCCATTATATGCTAAGTACAGATTTGTTAAGGTCACAGATATTCCTGCCAGTAATGCTGATATTACTGCATATTTGACAGGATAAACATAGAGGTGTAGTATTGCGAAGAGTATATTGGCGAATACCGCCACAACTATTGCATACCTAGGATTTTCTGCAAAGAAGGCTGGTAGAGAGATGTGAATCAATCCACTTTCTGAATAGCCGACTGAGATGTGAACCAAAGCCTTCAAGAACTTCTTGGTACCGCTACCGACAGTTATTGGGAGAGCTGATAGCAGAGATATGTTGCATGCAAGCATCGCTATAATTGACCCAACTATGGCACCTACGCTTAGTGCGATAAAACACACCATATATGAATAAACCAGCTCAAACGGTGATACAGTTCTAACCTCGTAAATATCCCTTCTTCTATATGCTCTAATCAGCAGAAGTATGATAGATGCAAGCGATATTAGTGAAAGGGTGCTGTACAGCAGTCCTAGGTTGAAGTAATACTCATTCTTTAACTGGATTGAAACTACCAGAATCACCACCGGTATTAGCGACGCTAACAACATGTGGTAAGGTAGTGACGAGTCTACTGTATATTTAGCCATGTTTATACATTAGAAATTAAGATATTTAAAAAGTAAGGAGGTCGAACGTTCGACCCCCTTATCAGAATGAAAGCAAAATGAAAATGGAACAAAAATAAAATAATTTGTTTTATTTTATTGAGTCGTTCCTGTGCTCTAACCCGCTATGTAGAAGTAGAAGGACGCTACTTGGAAGGCTTCCACGTTAGGTCTCTTGTAGGTCTTGTAGTACTCTAGGTCTAAGTAAGCGTAGACTGTTATTGTAATCTTTACTTTATCTCCTTGCACTAAACCAGTAGCATCATAGATTATGTTTAATGCATATGAACCAATCCTTCTAGCACCCTCTCTAATGTATGAATCTAATGCCTGCTCATCGGTGATTGTATGAGCGTATATTATTTTAGTTGCAGAGTAAGTTACTACTGGTGTCCAGCCCTCTGATGCAACGTTTACTGTATCAGAACCAGATACTGTCTCAACAGTCATTAGTATTACTAACTGCAGAGTCCTACCAGTACCAGCCTCAGTAAAGCTCCTAAATCCGGTGCCGAGGTATGGGTTGTCTAAGTATAGTGAGAACTGTGGCTGAGTGACTTGTGTTACAGTGACATTATAAACGTCTCCCTCATTAAGCTTATTCCTCTCTGGGTCGGTAACAGTTATGTTTAATGAATCGAACACCTTTACTATGCTGACCTTCTTATAGTAGTACTTTGACCCGCCCTGCTCTACAAGTGTATCGAGTGTGATGGTAGTCTCGTATATGGTTTTGTCAGCCTTTATGTAGACTCTAAAGCTTGCAAAGTTCTTAAATGATTCATCCAAGAACTGACATTCACCAGTGGAGAGTGTAGTGGCACTTCCAATAACCTTGCCAGATTGAGTCTTTAGTGTGACTGTCGCACCTTCAATTGGTTCCATAGTGCCGTTCAGGTAGTCCCATAATACCTTAATAGTTAATGGATATACTGTAGTTACTTGTGGCTGTGGTGCCTGTTGCTCTGGTGCGACTTCCTGCTTGTATAAGTACTTTACGCCTATGAAGAGACCAATTATTACTATGACCAGCACTAGGACGATGTACTTTAGGTTCTTTTTCAAGTTTGGAACTTCTAATGACATCGTTATACTTTATTGAGTGGCAAAATTTATATTTTTAGATTTGTAATAAAATGAAGCTTGGCTTCAATTTTTTGATACAAAAATTTTTAAAACTTAGTACATAGAATAAAATAGTATGTGGGAGCAGTTAATTAAGTTGTTTGCTACAATATTCATCCTCATATTATGTACGCTATTTGTAGTGTTTCTACCATACATGTCCATCTATCTGTTCAGCACCTCCCCATCACACCCTGTTGGAGGTACTGGGATAGTTATAATTATGGTAATAATGGCATTATTCATCATCTGGCTGGTTATAAAGAGGCAGAGCAGGTGATGCAATGCTATTGCTTCCAGCAAAGCTTAAAGTTCTGATATATTTGAAGTATAAAAACCCTTCAGTAAAGAGTGTAAAGGAGATTGCAGAAGATTTAGGGATAAGATATTCTACATGCTATATGGCGATACAGGATTTGCAGAATATGGGCTTAATTAAGGATTTGAGGATTACTAAAAAGGGAGAGGCTATCCTAAAAAACGTCCTACCAGTAATCTTCTACTTTGACTACATTTCAGTTTTTTCTCTTGCAGGCTTTTTAATAGGGATTACATTTGTGATGCTTTCAATACTTCTATCAAGCATACTCCTCTCAGTTGCAGGAGTTACTTTCCTCGGCTTTACAGGCAGTTTATTCCTGTTCAATATGTTAATGAACAAAAAACTCCAAAAAGCGCTGTCACTAAACAAAATAAGAATTGTTAGTCAATAAATCTTGTTTTAATTACTCTAAAGGGTTATATTCTTTGATTGGTTTCTCTTTTTTATAAAATCCGATTCCACAAGGGTCAATAGCGAACTCTTGCAAATTTCTTCTTGCCAACTTAAAGAAACGTGAATCCTTAAGGTATTCCGGTAACGTTACCTCTATTACTTGGATTGGTTTCATACAAACAGCCATACTTACAGCTGTAGTGTGACCTGCAAAAACTACTGGGGGAGTACTTTCTCCAGCCCTAACTACTGTTGCAGGAACTTCCTGTGTACAACCGGTTATTCTTCCCATAGCTAGGAAATTCCTCAGATTTCTTCCTTCGTCTTCAGCATTTATATATACTTGTCTTGGATAGTACCTTCTTAACCTAACATCAACTTCATCCCAATCAACACTAAAAATATTCAATATATGCTTAATGTCTTGCAACCTCCTCCTCCACAAGATATTTACAACGTCCTTTCTTAATTTCTTAAGATATTCATCGGGGACTTCTAAAATTAAGTCAGATAATCTTCCTCCAGTCTCTCTTCTAAATTTTAGGAATAATGAATAACTTTTCACCTTCTCTTTTGGTGGTATCTTCTCTACTACTCTTTTAACACATTCCACCCTTTCCTTTCTATCAGGATACAACATACATCTTCTGAATTCATAAACTAGGTCGGGAACGTCCTTCATCACATTTACCTAATAAGATTTTATAATATAAATGTTAAGTTTTAGAAAAACACCTTTTTGCCAAAAATAGATTACTTTTCCAGCATTCTTATCACTAAATATACTAGAACACAAAGACTAATAATTGCTATGACTAACATCGCAAACGCTAGGTCGCTTCCATAAATTACTATTACCCCCCCTCTTCCACCAACTTTAAATGGTGGTGGGATTATAATTTTCTCTGGCAGATAGTTTTGTAACTTCTCAACGATGAGGTCGAGAACGCTCCCCCCTATCATCGGCTTTATGTACGCATCGTAGAAGCCCCTCTCCACTTCCTCCACTTCCCCAGCGACGGCAGGGGGGTTGCCAAAGACTATCCTGACAGTCCTCGTTGACAAAACCCTCTTAATGTACAGCGTGTGGTTTGCAGGGTTGTAGAACCACCCGTCGACCTTCGTACCTGTAAAGCAGTCCGAGGCACTTGAGAACTCCATTAATGGTGCACCGCTTTCGGCATCAATGACCCTTAACGGCTTCTGCAAGGTTGGAGTGTAAATGATGACCACTCCAATCCCGCTCCCTTCTACTTTGAACTCAATCATATTGTCCTCGAAGAACTTGGTAATGGTGATGTTGCACCTCTCGCACCCGACCATCAGTTCCGGCACGTATACGTCGTTGAAGGTGAAGTTGTAGAAGTGTATGTAGTCCTTGTCGTCCCATGCGAATGAGTCAAACCAAATCCAGTAAGTCCTGTTTATGTAAGTGCCGTAGTCCTCGTCCGTGAAGTGCTTTCTGGGGGTGAAGGTCACATAGCCACTCCCTGCTTGGAACTGTATGTACAGTACGCCGATGACCTTCCCAGTACCCTTTTCAATCATTTCTGTGAAGGCTTGGTGCTGGATTTCCCCACGGTATACTGATGTCCTTGCCCTGATTGGGGTGGTCAGAATCAGCAATAATGCTACTATTATGATTAAAGTTTTTGACTTCATCAGAGAAATAATTTTAGGAAAAATATTTAAAGTCTTTTGTTGTTAGCCGATGTACTCGACTTCCCATACAACTTTGACGTTGTCCGTTCCACTTGGAGGGGCACTAGCAAACTTTACTCTTATTGACTCATAAATTCCATCATTATCCTCATCAGACAGATATCCAACACATGGTGATGCATTAATAGCATCTGGTGATGCCGGAGTTACTTTGACTATCACTTTTGATGGGTCATCAATACTAGGTGAGAGACCATGTTCACCAATTAGGAAGTTAGTAGTAGTACCATCACCTGATAAGACAGCGATGCCTGAGTTCTCAAAGCCAATTCCATAAAATTTTAATCGTTGTATATCCCCACCTAATAGTGAGTTACTAGTACTATAAACATTATATATCCTGAAATTAGGAGTCTTTCCAGCTTCAACGTAGAACGCTGTTCCTTTTCCTCCTTCTGCATCAGGTTCTATCAAAATCCCTTCTCCATCGACAAAGTAATAATCATAATCTTGTGCAATATATGAATGGGGTCTTATCAAAACTATGCCTCTTCCCCCATCAAACCTAAAGTTTGTCCTACAATAAGCCGCTTCAACACCTAGCCCTATTAAATGTCCTGCTTCTATCCTTACTCCTATCGTGAAACCAGATACCATAACATTATCTAAAATACAAACTTCATCGTTTTGCATGTTCTGTAAATATAGTCCTTGGGTTATTGGCGATGAAGGTGGTGGTGTAGTTGTATAATAACCTTTGATATGAACATTTCTTAGAACGAACCTATGTAAATACTTTACATTTATACCGTTTAAATTAGGGTCATTAATTTTGAGTGTTAAATCACTAATTTCAAGGAAATGAGATAAATCAGATTTATAGTTACCTGATGACCATGTCGGGTCTGACTGCATAAGTCTGTATGCTTGGAGAACTACTGCTCCATAGGTCTCGTATACGCCCCAAGACGTGTCAAATTGTAAAACTGTTTGATGCATTCCAGCACCACGTATATGGATACGAGA
>Ga0190314_1000278_pt1 | contig 19328 bp, 19 predicted proteins | sample 4870071112_MG_FD_165055 | JGI IMG/M metagenome (GOLD analysis project Ga0190314, IMG submission 165055) | Hydrothermal vent sediment bacterial communities from Southern Trench, Guaymas Basin, Mexico - 4870-07-11-12_MG | ecosystem: Environmental > Aquatic > Marine > Hydrothermal vents > Sediment ...
GAATTCGTTGATCCAGCAAGGTTCCTTAAGGAGAGAGATTTGTTTAAGGAATTCTTTGATGGTTTCTCGCTCATAAACAAAATGAACCTATTCGAAGAGTTAGGCCTCAAGAGGTATGTAAGATACAATTACTCTCTTGAAAACCTAGACCCTTGCAAGAAGGCTTTATTTTCATACGAACTTATAGGAAGAAGAGGACAACCAGGTATCTTACAAAGAATAGAAGGAATATACATAGGTAGAGGCGTTGTCGCTGTACCAGACAGATACAAAAAGGTCCTCGAAGACCTTTTCAAGAGGTGGAATGTTCACTTCAAAAAAACAATCTTTTACAGGTGGTAAAAATGAAAAACAAAAAGGAGATAGAACTCGAAGTTGCTGAAGCTGTACAAGAAGACATAGGTAAGGGAATAGTTAGGTTAGACTCCTCCATAATGAGGGAGTTAGGAGTTAAGCCAGGAGATTTTGTAGAGATAACTGGAGAAAGATCAACTGTAGCCATAGTTGATAGGGCTTACCCTGCAGACATAGGTCTAAGGATCATAAGAATGGATGGTCTAATGAGATACAATTGTAGAACAGGTATTGGAGAGAAAGTCAAGGTCAAAAAGGCTGTAGTTAAAGACGCGGCATCAATAACTGTTGCTCCTGCTCAAAAGGGCATGTACATTAAATTATCTCCGGAGATAGTTCAACAAATGTTATTAGGTAGGGCTGTAAAGAAAGGAGACATAGTTACCCTTGGTGGAACTAAGAGGAGAAGAAGAACTCTTGGAGATCCATTCCAAGAGATATTCGAGCTTATGGGTGAAGACTTCTTTGGAATGTCTTCATTTGGACTCTCTGAAATAAAACTTATGGTAACAAACACTTCACCAAAGGGACCTGTGTTGATCACGAACTCAACAAAAATAAACGTCTTAAACAAGGCTGTAAAGTTAGAGGAAGAAAAAATACCAGAGGTTGCATACGAAGACATAGGAGGACTTGACGATGCAATAGCTAAAATAAGAGAAACCGCAGAGCTTCCACTTAAACATCCAGAACTATTCCAAAGACTTGGGATTGAGCCGCCAAAAGGAATATTATTGTATGGGCCACCTGGTACAGGAAAGACTTTACTTGCTAAAGCTGTAGCTAATGAGAGTGAAGCTCATTTCATCTCAATAAATGGTCCGGAAGTCATGTCTAAGTGGGTTGGTGAAGCAGAGAAAAGATTAAGAGACGTATTTGAAGAGGCTGAGAAAAATGCACCAGCAATAATTTTCATAGACGAAATAGACGCTATAGCTCCAAAGAGGGGAGAAACAGTTGGGGAAGTGGAGAGAAGAGTGGTAGCACAATTGCTTTCCCTTATGGATGGTCTTAAGAGTAGAGGGAAAGTAATAGTAATGGCTGCTACCAACAGACCAAACGACATAGATGAAGCGCTAAGAAGACCGGGAAGGTTCGACAGAGAAATAGAAGTGGGTGTTCCAAACAGAAAGGGAAGACTTGAGATCCTTAAGATCCACACAAGAAACATGCCTTTAGCAAAGGACGTAGACTTAGAGAAGATAGCAGACATAACTCACGGTTTCGTTGGAGCAGACCTAGCAGCACTATGTAAAGAAGCTGCTATAAATGTTCTAAGAAAATATGCAAACGAACTTAAAGAAGAAAGGTTAAGTGAAGAATTCCTAAAGAAGCTTGAGGTTACGCAAGAAGATTTCATAAGTGCACTAAAGTACGTAAGGCCTTCTGCTATGAGAGAATTATTAGTAGAAGTTCCAAACGTTAAGTGGGAGAGTATAGGTGGTTTAGAGGAAGCTAAGAAGAGATTACAAGAAACGGTAGAATGGCCGCTAAGGTACCCAGAAGTATTTAAGAAAATGGGGATTGAGCCGCCAAAAGGAATATTATTGTATGGGCCACCTGGTACAGGAAAGACTTTACTTGCTAAAGCTGTAGCTAATGAGAGTGAAGCTAACTTCATATCAATCAAAGGTCCGGAGATATTCTCAAAGTGGGTAGGAGAGTCGGAGAAATCAATAAGAGAGATCTTCAGAAAGGCAAGACAAGTAGCTCCATGTATTATCTTCTTTGATGAGATAGACGCTCTAGCTCCAAGAAGAGGATTATACGACAGCTCAAGAGTAACTGAAACAGTAGTTAACCAATTACTAACAGAGTTGGATGGACTAGAGGAACTAACAAATGTTGTGGTAATAGGTGCTACTAACAGACCAGATATCGTGGATCCAAGCCTATTAAGGCCAGGAAGATTTGATTCGCTTGTCTACGTTGGTGCACCTGATCAAAAGGCAAGACTTGAGATACTTAAGATACACACTAAAAACATGCCTTTAGCAAAGGACGTAAAACTAACTAAGATAGCAGAAGAAACAGAAGGATATTCAGGAGCTGACCTAAAAGCTCTTGTCAGAGAGGCTGCACTTATGGCACTAAGGGAGGACATGCAAGCAGACAAAGTTACAGCAAAGCACTTCAAGAAAGCTATGGAGAAAGTAAAACCATCCATAACCAAAGACCTAATAGAATTCTACAAGAAATTCGAGGAGAGTTTAAGAGAGAGGAAGAAAATAGAGGATAAAACCAAATCCTACGTGGGTTAAATATTTAAACCCCTTTCTTTTATTCTTCTTATGGCCATTCCTATAACCAAGCTTGACGAGAAAAAACTTTACTCGTTAATATTATCTGATGACTTAACCTATGAAGGGGTTATAAGAGACATAATAAGACAACAAGGTATGGATCCTTGGGACATAAACTTAGACGTCATAATAACAGAGTACATGAAGTTCTTGAACAAAATTAGAAAGCTTGACTTCAGGGTGTGTGGTAAATTCATCTTAACCGCTGCTATCCTCCTAAAAATGAAAAGTGACATGTTAAAACTTAAAGAAGAGAAGAAAGAAAGAGAGCAGATCAGTTCTGAGTTTGATAAAGAATTAATAAGAAAGCTTAGGGAACAGCTTGGGTTAATAAACGTTGAAGATGTGTTCGCCCCAAGAGTCCCATTACAAAAGAAAAGAATTGCTACTATAGACGATTTACTCAATGCACTTAAGGAAGCTTTGGAAGTGAAAGAAAGAAGAGAAAGGAGATGGAAAGAAAGAGAAGCAAAAAAGCCAAACCTCAACCTCAAAAGATTTGATATATTCTCAAAAATGAAAGAGTTATATGAGAAAATAAAGGATTTCTTCTCAAAGAAAGAAAAAATATCATTCAAAGAGCTGGTTCCAAGCGACAATAAAAAAGACATAGTTTGGACGTTCCTACCTTTGCTCCAGCTCGCAAGTTTGGGAAGGGTGGAGCTTGAACAGGAAAAAGAATTTGGTGACATATACATTATAAAGGGTGTTAAGTATGGAGAGAGAATCACAAAAGAAGAAAATGATTGAAGCTCTGTTATTTGCAACAAACGATGGATTTTCAGTAGAGGAGATTTGCAATAGAGTTGGGCTTGGAAAGAGAGAAGCTCTCAAACTGCTAAAAGTCTTAAAGAAAGAATACGACGAGAAAGAAGGAGCAATAGAAGTAATCGAAGAAAAAGGAAAGTGGAGGATGAAGATTAAGCCGGAAGTATCCCCAGTAATAAAGGACCTTCTCCCGGTTGAGATACCAAAGCAAGTATTAAAGACACTAGCTGTTATTGCCTGGAAGAGTCCTGCCAAACAAAGTGAAGTTATAAAAATCCGTGGGAATAAGGCATACAATCACATAAAGGAGCTCATAGAACAAGAATACATCACAGCTACGAAAAAGGGCCGAACAAAGATATTAAGGCTCGGTCCTAAGTTTTACAAATACTTCGACCTCTCAAGGAAAGATGCTAAAAAACTCCTCTCAATAGAAAAGGAAAATATTGATAAATAAGGAAATACTTAATTAATCCATAATAATCAAACAAAGAAGTGGAGGTTTGAAACATGGTATTAGAGCTAATAAACATCTCAAAGGTTTATGGGATGAAAGTATTTACAGACGACGGTAAATACTTCGGTGATGTTGAGGAGGTAGTAATCTCTGACAATAGGATAGACAGGTGGAGAATAAGGGCAACAAGGGGAAGTCTATTAAGCAAATTAGCCGGAAACGCAAGAGGTGTACAAGTGCCACAGAGATACATAAGAGCAGTCGGAGACATAGTAATAATGAGCAAAGTTGGTTTCCCATCCCAAGGAGCGGAAGAGGAAGAAGCCACTGAGTAAATTATTTAACTATCCTTATTCTTTTTTACACGTATGAAAGAGTTGAATTTTAAGACTACTGAGGAGATTAAAGTTCCTTCCAAGATTATAGATCAAGTTATAGGTCAAGATCAAGCTGTAGAAGTTATAAAGAAAGCTGCTAAACAAAGGAGAAATGTACTCTTAATTGGCGAGCCTGGAACAGGTAAATCCATGTTGGGACAGTCCTTAGCGGAATTATTACCAAAAAGTGATCTAGTGGACGTGCTTGTATTTCCAAATCCAAAAGACGAGAACAGACCATTAATTAGAACTGTAAAGGCTGGAGAAGGTAAGAAAGTTATAGAGGCTGCAAGGCTAAAGGCCATGGCCTCAAAGCAAAACCTATGGGTTTACATTATAATATTCTTCATGGCTTTCTACATTGGTTCATTCGTAGTGGACTGGGTAGTTGCGAAAGAAACTTCAGACATACTAAAGGCCGCTGATCGGATATCTGGAACTTTATTCCTTGTTACCTTTTTGCTAATGTCTGTGTTGTACTTATCTGCATATAGGTTACAAGCTGGGAGAATGAAGGTTTCCTTACCAAGGCTTCTAATTGATAATTCTGATAAGAAAACTGCTCCATTTGTAGATGCAACAGGTTCTCACGAGGGAGCACTTTTAGGGGACATACTACACGATCCATTACAAAGTGGGGGGTTAGGAACACCACCACACGAAAGAGTAATAGCAGGAGATATTCACAAGGCACACAAAGGTGTTTTATTCATAGATGAAATCGCAACTCTTTCTCCTAAAATGCAAATAGCTTTACTTACAGCAATGCAGGAGAAAAAAATGCCAATAACAGGAAGAAGTGAGAGAAGCTCTGGAGCCATGACTAGAACAGAACCTGTTCCATGTGATTTCATACTCGTAGCTGCAGGTAATCTAGAGACCCTCAAGGGACTACATCCAGCTTTAAGATCAAGAATAAGGGGAAGTGGATACGAAGTATATATGAACAACAGAATAAAAGACACAGTTGAGAACAGAAACAAATTAGGAAGATTCGTAGCACAGGAAGTAGTAAAGGACGGTAAAATACCTCACTTCACAAGAGAAGCTGTACAAGAGATAATAAATTATGCCAGGAAGAAAGCTGGAAGGAAGGGATACTTATCCATAAAGTTTAGGGAGCTAGGAGGACTAATAAGAGCTGCAGGTGATATTGCTAGAGAGGAAGGGGCAAAATATGTCGAGCCTTCTCACATAAAGAAAGCCTTGAAATACGCACAATCTTTAGAAAGTCAAATATCAAAGAGGTACACAGAAGAAAAAAGAGAATATCAAGTGATAAAAACAACTGGCTCTGAGATAGGAAGAGTAAATGGTCTTGCCATAATTGGAGAGTCTGATTCTGGAATCCTCTTACCAATAGAAGCTGCGGTTGTTCCAGCTATGAAGAAAGGTTCTGGTACCATAATAGCTACAGGAAGATTAGGTAAAATAGCAAAAGAAGCTGTAGACAACGTGGGTGCCATTATCAAAAAATATTCAAACAAGGACTTATCAAATTATGACATACACATACAATTCTTGCAAGCCTATGAAGGTGTAGAAGGGGATTCTGCATCTATAGCAATAGCCACTGCTGTCATATCTGCGCTAGAAGGTCTTGGAGTTAAGCAAGATACAGCCATGACTGGTTCCTTGAGTATAAGGGGTGAAGTTCTTCCTGTTGGTGGAGTAAACGCCAAGGTTGAAGCTGCAATAGACGCAGGTTTGAAGAAGGTTATTATTCCAAAGTCAAATTATGATGACGTGCTTCCAAAGCTTAAGAGAAAGATCAAGATAGTTCCTGCTGAAACCATATATGATGTTCTAAAAGAAGGCATTGCTTGGGGTAAAGACAAAAAGGTCCTCACCAGAATCAAAAAGGTGCTAAGATGATACCAAACTGGCTTCTAGAAAAATGTGATTACTGTGACTTAAGAGTATTTCACGTGAAATCCGAAGCAATACTCTTAGATAAGACAGAATTAAGATCATCCTCAGAGTACGTTGGAACCACTTATGGTGTTAGGGTTCTCATAGATGGTGCGTGGGGTCTTGCAAGCACCAATATGAAATCTGAGCTAAACTCCACATTCGAAAAGGCGTACAAAATGGCTAAAGCAGCAAGTAGGTATAAGAAAACAAAGTTCAAAATAAATTACGAAATAGACACAAGAGACAAAAAGGCCATCAAACCAAAAATCGATCCATTCTCCTTAACAAAACCTCAAAAGATAAACTTCTTCAAAGACATAAGTAAAGAGGTTATGAAACTTAACAAAAGAATCTCTCCTAGGATATCTTACTCGTCGAAGATTCTCAAGAAAGAATTCTACAACTCCTTTGGTGCGGATATAAAACAAGAATTTACATACACAGAAAGCTACTTGACGCTCACCACATTATACGACGGTAAAGTAGAGTCTCATAACGAAAGAAAAGTTCACATTGGTGGATTCGAAGGTATGGAGAAATTCAGAGACAAGGCCTTAAAAGGTGTTAAGAAACTCGAAAGGAAGATAAAACTTAAGAGACCACCAAAGGGCAAGTTTAATGTCATCTTGGACGAGGAAATCACAGGCCTATTCTTTCACGAGGGTGTAGGACATGCATGCGAGGCCGACGAGGTAGTTGAGAAGAGATCTATACTACGGGGTAAGTTGGGTAGGAAAATAGCAAGTTCTAAAGTAACTCTTTACAGCGACCCAACGCTCAAGAAAGGCTTTGGGTTCTACTTTTATGACGACGAAGGTGTCAAGGCCAGAAGAGTTCCTCTTATCAAAAGAGGTGTTTTAGTTGGTTACATGCATAACTTAGAAACAAGCTCTAGAATGAAAACAAACCCAACAAGCAATGGAAGAAGTGAAAGTGCTGGAAGTAAAGTACTTGTTAGAATGAATAATATGTATCTAGAACCTGGGGACCTCTCAAAGAAGGAACTATTCGAGACTCTAAAGAATGGACTATACCTTAGAGGTTTTGCTGGTGGTGGTGTAGACACAAGTACTGGAGAATTCTCATTCAAAGCGTTGGAAGTATTTGAGATTAAAAACAGCGTTATCACTAATGGCTTTAAGGAAGGAACTATATCTGGAAATATTGCAACTACTCTAAAGAACATAACTCACCTAGGAAAGATGTCAAAGTTCTCATCCAACTCTCCCGGCTTTTGTGGGAAGGGTGGCCAGCATGTCCCTGTAGATGAGAAAATGCCAAAGATGATTGTTAGGGGTGCTAACATTGGGTAAGGAACTAAAACCTGATTACATAGCTGATAAAATACTATCCATAACAAAAGACTACGACACAGAGATAAATATAAGGAGGTACAAGACAACAAGGGTTGTTGTGGAGAACAGAGAAGTAAGCTACATAAAATTTTTGGACAGGTGTACCTTAGTACTAAGTTTGGGGAAGAACGGGAAGTTCGGAGGATGTGAAGTCCCACTAAGTAAATGGAAAGAAGGAGTAAGAATAGCCAAAAAGCTTCAAAGATCCTCTAAAAAGAGAGTATACTTTGGCATTCCTGAAGATAAAAAAGATTCGTTTAAGGTAAACTATGATTACTCTGAATTCGATCTCGAAGCGACGGTAAAAGAGCTCGTAAGACTCTCACGCATGGCAAAGAGTATAAACGCGCACTCTTCTTTAAGCTTAAAGTCCAACCTGACGGAGAGGTTCTTTTACAACTCCAATGGGATAAACAAGAAGTACAAAAAATCTACATTCAGTTATTCTGTGCATCTATTCAAAGGAGACTTCGAGGGCTTTGGATGGACGTATGGAAAGAAACTTGATTTTAGCCTCCTAAAAACCTTCAATGAAGCCAAGAAATGGTTTATCACGTCGAAAGCAAAATCTAAGATAAGAAAAGGTGCCTATAATCTTGTCTTAGACCCATACGCTGTGTCGGACTTACTAGACGCCATAATGCCTGCGTTCTATGCAACCAACAAACAAAATGGAAGTTCATACTTTATAGGTAAGGAAGGATCGAAAGTCTTTGATAGGAAACTAACAATAATAAGCGATGGCTTAATAAGGGATGCTACAGCTGTGCCTTTCGATGCCGAAGGAACACCTACTCAAAGGAAAGTTCTAATAGATAAAGGTGTGTTCAAGACTTACCTTTACGACTTCACTTCTGCAAAAAAAGAAGGTAGGGAAAGTACTGGAAACTGTGCTTCCATCTTGAGTAAGCCAAGCATAACGGAAGATAAGATTGTAGTCAAGCCAGGAAAAGGGGTAACGACAAGAGAAGGCGAGCTTTATATAAGAGACCTCTCGGGGACACACATGATTAACACTAGGAGTGGGAACTTCACACTTACCATAGAAGGCTTCGTACGCAAGGATGGTAAGCTAAGGAAAGTTAAGGATGTGATGTGGTCTTCTAACATATATGAGATGCTAAAGAACATTGACATAGGATCCAAGCTCACTGATCTAGAATCGATGCTCTTACCTCACATTAAAGTCTACAATCAGTCAATTATTGCATGATGAAATCTAAATCAGAGTTGATACGCAAGATTAAAAAGGCTCGAGAAGAGATTGGAAATATTGTTAAAAAGAGATTAAAAGAGTTTAACAAAGTTAGATCCTCATCAAAGAAGAAAATATTTGAAGAGCTTTCATTTTGTTTACTAACAGCAAACTTCAACGCTGAGAGAAGTTGGACCATTCAAAACAAAATAAAAAGTGGTTTTCTCACTTTAAGTGAAGCTAAGTTAAGCAAGAAGTTAAGAGAGCTAGGACATAGATTCCCAAACACAAGGGCAAACTACATCGTACGAGCAAGAAAACACATAGACAAAGTCTATGATTTAGTTAAAAGCAGGAAAGATCCTAAAGAAATAAGAGAGTGGCTCGTAAGAAACATAAAAGGTTTGGGCTATAAAGAAGCTAGCCACTTTCTAAGGAACATTGGACTCAAAGACGTAGCAATAATTGATTTTCACATACTCGACCTCCTTGCAAAATACAACATAATAGAAAAACCAAAAAGCTTGTCGAAGAGAAAGTACTTAGAGATAGAGAAAGTTTTAGAGACTATTGCCAAGAAAATTGGTGTTTCATTGGCAGAGCTCGATCTTCTCATGTGGTACTTGGAAACAGGAAAAATCCTAAAATAGAAAACATTTAAAAAAGTACAAAGGATAATATTCTTTGATTTGTGCTTTTGATAGCGGGGTGGAGCAGCCTGGAGTGCTCGCGGGGCTCATAACCCCGAGGTCGGTGGTTCAAATCCACCCCCCGCTACTTTAGATCTTTAGAATCCTTATCAAATCTCCAATCTTCTTGTCTTTAAACTCTCTTGCTTTCTTGGATATCTGTGCATTAGTTAATAGCACCATTGGTCTCTTTTCCTCCAAGACCTGAGTAAACAATAGGGACAAGTCTGATTCATTCATCCTTGCCTTCTTCTTGATCTTAACTGTGTAAATCAATCCACCCATCTCAACTTTAAAATCAATCTCCTTATTCTTAGACACAACTTTCTTACTTATCACTTCGCCACCAAGATCTTTAATTATGTCCACAGCCTTTGCCTCAAGTTCCGATCCTATTTCAACATCTGGCTTAAGAACTTCTTGCTTCTCCACTTTTATTGGGCTCTTTGGCTTTGTCTCAATGATTGTGTGTGGTCTTTCCTCAACTTTTGGAGCCTCTATTTTGGTTTGAATTGGTTTTTCCTCTTTCTTCTCTTTAGGGAATCTTAACTCAAGTTTCTCCTTCAAAATCTGCTGGAAAAACTCATCCTTAAGGTTGTATATCTTGTAGCATATTAACTTCTTATCCTTAACTTGGATTGTGTAAGGAAGTATAAAATCTGTTAGCTTCTTAAGAATAAATCTCTCAGAAGGTTCTAACTCATCTTCGAACAAAACTTTTTCTCTAGCAAATTTCTCAATTAGCTTCCTTTCATTGTCTTTTAGAATCTCGTAAAGCTTCTTCCTAACCTCCTCCTCTTGGCCTTCTACGTAATAAATCGGTGAATTCCCATACGCCCTGTTAGTCTTCATTATCATTTGCTTTGATAACATCTCTGAAAGGATTGCGTTTGCTATAAAAGAATCTTTTTTTAAGAAAGAAGCTACATCCATTGGAAGCGTTGGACCATTCTCCCGTATAAACTCCACAATATCTTCAAACACTGCTTCTTGGTCCATAAGTTTAAAATAATATGCTCCTTATTAAAGATTTATGCTCTCAAAAGAAGATAGGGAATACTTACTCCAACTAGCAAGGAAGTCTATTAGAGATTACTTTGAAGGTAAAGAAACCACTTCGGATCGGAAGTTTGGAAAGAAAGGTGTGTTTGTAACTTTAAATGAAGATGGAAGGTTAAGGGGTTGCATAGGCTTCGTGAGTCCTATATATGACCTTAGTGAAGGTGTCATAAAGGCTGCTAGGGCTGCTGCATTTGGAGATCCGAGATTCCCTCCTCTAAGCAAAGAAGAGTTAGACAAGATCAAGATAGAGATATCTGTTCTGAGCGAACCACGTCCAATCAAACCTGAAGATGTAATCATTGGCAAGCATGGTCTCATAATAGAATACAATGGTTATAGTGGACTGTTATTACCACAAGTTGCTGTAGAATGGAATATGAACAGAGAAGAATTCTTAGACGCCGTATGTGAAAAAGCAGGTTTACCACCTGGATTTTGGAAGAGTAAGGGGGTTAAACTTTATGCCTTTGAAGCTGAAGTTTTTGGAGAAGGTTGACAAGGACTTCTTTAACAGAGATACGGTAGAGGTGGCAAAGGACTTGCTAGGTAAAATTCTAGTTAAAGGAGAATGTGCTGGAATCATTGTTGAAACTGAAGCATATAAAGACGATCCAGCAAGCCACGCTCATAAAATAACTCCTAGGAGTAAAATAATGTTAGAGACATACGGCCATGTTTATGTTTACTTCATCTATGGTAATTACTATTGTCTAAACTTCACATGCGAAGATGGCAAGCCTGGAGCTGTTTTAATAAGGGCTGTAGAGCCCATATCTGGAATAGATATTATGAAGAAAAGAAGAGGAACAGATGACGTGAAAAACTTAACGAATGGTCCTGGAAAACTGTGCCAGGCTTTTAACATCACAAAGGAGGACAATGGTAAAGAGATAAACGAGACCATAAGTCTTTACTATGGTGTAAAGCCAAAGAAGATAGCTAAGTCAAAAAGAATAGGTATAAACAAAGGCTTAGAGTATGAGTGGAGATTTTATATTAAAGACAATCCATTCGTGTCAAAGTAATTACTTCATACGCATTATTTTTACCTCAAAGCTCAAGTTAACAGGATGCTCTAATCCTAGCTCTTCTGCTAATCTCTTCTCCAATTCGCTATCTGCCCTATATCCAATTATGTCTGTTAAATCTAAGTACTCTCCAACTTTGATTTCGTCTTCAAGTTTCTCCAGTTTATCAAGAATTTCTCTTGTTAGAGGTTCACACTTACCTGAATACTTCTCTATGCATTTATCTGTAATACACTTTGGACCAGCTACATCGAACAAAGTTGGTGAAACATTCTTGAGAAGAGTAAGCATTGCATACGCCATAGATCTTATCTCCCACTGAGCAGTATAACATGTTCTTAGAGGTATTATTGCCTCTCTAAATTCCCTACCATTTGCTATCATAGAAATATTCGTTTTTACTCCGTGAGGTATGACGAATCTCCTATCTTCCTTCTTGCCAGACATCTCATTGTAAATCCTCTTAGAAGCATCCATTAACTCAAAGTAAGATATCAAATCCTCAAACCCTTTCTCACTTTTCTCTGCAGCCCTAACCATATCGGGAGGTATAATAAACCATGGCTCATACTTTCCATCCACCAATTTAAAATCTGATGGCTCATTGTATCTCATGCTTTGTTGAAGAAATGTTGCCATCCTGTGCCTAACCAACTGATGCGTAGCAACCCTTGAGATGTCTTCTATCGAGAACACATAACTTGAGAACTCTTCGACAGAGAGGTGCCCATGTTCTTGTATATACTTAATAATTCCTGCTGCCCTCTCATCGCTTATATTTTGGTGTATCTCATGTGCTGGACTATTGGTGTTGCAAGAATCCGCACACGCAGCCATAACCCTCTCTGCATCTTCAAGATAGTCTATAAGCACAACTCTCATAGACTAATTGTATTTGTGCAGATTTAAAAGCTATTCGTAAGTCAAGATTACATTTTCAAAAACTATCATTGCAGACCACAATATTAAAACTATCAAAGTAAGTACATACTTCCAAATGAATATGTGGAACAAGTCAAACACTTTAACACCAAATTTGTATCCTAAGAGTATGGTTGCAACTATCCTTACCAAGTTCACAAAATAAACTGTTGGTAAAAAGATCAAGATGTACTTAAGTTTTGTCTTAAGTTTAAGGTTAGGAACTGCTACGATCAAGGATAGCATTAAGAATAAAGGTATTAATCCCGAGCAAGCATTGGAAACATAAATCTTCATTTCGTTAAGTTCAAGGGTTGGCACATAGTCCTGAGCAAGCGAAACATTAACCCCCAGACCTTTTAATACTTTATAGGACAGCTCTGCTGTGGCAACATTTAAAGTATTAACTTCTGTACCTGTGAACCCAAGCACGTACAAAGGTGTTAAAATCAAATTAAATACTATAAAGAACTCAAGAAGATACAATAACTTCTTCTGATTAGAAGTAAGTCTTTTAACGAAGGATTCATGCTTCTTTTTTATAGTCCCTACTATATTCACTTTTCATCACACTTATTATCCTCTTAGCTTTCTCTCTTCCTATGCCTTCAACCTTCATTAATTCTTTCTCTGTAAGTGAGAATATTCTTTCTAGAGTCTTAAACTTATCCAGGATTCTTCTGGCGAGAGTAAGCCCAACCCCAGGCAAGGCTGAAACAACATATTCCTTTATCTGTTCATCGTTCTTTGGCTTCTGTAAATCTCTTAAAATTATTTCCTTTCTGTCTTTCTTAAGTCTCTGAAGTATGGTATAAATAACAAAAGCTGTCTCTGATTCATTCCTAGTGTTTATGATTGGTATTTTATAATCAAGAATTAAGCTTATTATGGCCCCTCTTATGGCATTTGGATGAACGTTCGTTATAGAAAATAAGTCTTCTTTTCCCTCTACAATAAATATTGGAGTTCTGTACTTTAAGAGATTTTTAGCCTGCTTGAATAATCTTCTATCAAGGATGGAAGATATAAAATCCTTAACAGTCTTCCTTTCGATTATTATCTCTCCAGGCAGGATGTAATCCCCAATAGAAAGCTGCTTATACTTCACTTTAATACCCATCTCCTTAAGTAATTCAGGTATTAAGTTACGTTCTCTCTTATCGACGATGACCCCTTCCATTCTTTCACTTCCTTCTATGCCCAAAGTTCATCCAACCTTTTCTGCTTCTCTTTCTTCATATCATCAATTATCTTTCTCATCTTACGCTCCTTTCTACGTGCAACGTAATAGTATGTTTGATCAGAGGTGTCTTTGGTCACAAGTATGTAAACTTTACCGAAGTTTATTCTTCCCACTCTACCTCTCCTTTGAATGTTTCTTATAGCAGATGGCACGGCTTCAAATAGAATAGCCACATCCGCATTAACTATGTCTATTCCTTCTTCTGATATGGATGTTGCTATCAAAACATTATATTTCCCTTCCTTAAACTTCCTTACAATCTCTACCTGCTGGTCTTGTTTTAGCCCATCTGCACCAGCTTGCCCGACAAACCTTACAGGTCTAATCCCTTCTTCATCCTTTAAGTAGTTGTAAATTTGATTTGTTGTGCTTCTGAACTGGACAAATACCATAATCTTAGAATCTGGGTTCTCCTTAAGTTGCTTCTTAATTATGTTCAACAGTACGGGAAACTTTGGATGTTCGATAGAGTCTTTTATTTTGTCTGTTAGTCTTTTAATCTCAAGTATTTCTGGCTTGCTTCTTAGATGTCTTGCCGATTTTGACTCGTCTTTCCACAGCTTTTCAAGATACGAGCTTAATTCTTTAGGCCCATATAACTCTAAGATTGTTAAAGCGTGTTGAAGCTTTAACAGAACGGATATAAGAAATATTCCCCGGAACAAAATGTGATTTTTCTCAGTCTTAACTCTCTCTTGTAGAGACTTTTGTATGGACAGCAATGCACTTCTTGGAAGATTCTTAGACCTTATGTACCCTTCCTCCTTTAGAATTGTCTTAAACTTGTCAATCTCTTTGAGCAAGAAAGATCTTATTTGCTTTATTTCCGTAGGAAGATCCACTTCCACTCTTATAACTTTTTTATCTGGTAAGAATTCCTTCAGTTCTTCTTCTGTCATAGACTCTATGTTCTCTATGTGAAGATTGTCACATATTTCTCTTATTTTAGATTTTTCACTTGCAGGACTTGCAGTCAGAGCAAGTATGAATCCTTTCGCTTGCCTCATGAAGTGTGCTGCCACATCAACATATGCATAATTTCCAACAGCTCTGTGCGCTTCATCGACTATAAGAAGTCTTACTCCATTCAAACTTATTCTACCACTTTCAACATCATTTTTTATAGTCTGTGGTGTAGCAAATATTATTGGATGCTTCTTCCAAATGTCTGCTCTTTTTTTAGGACTTAACTCTCCTGTAAGTATGGCTGGTTCGTCGTATCCCTTAACAAGCTTCTTAAAGTTCTGCATATGTTGGACGCAAAGAGGTTTTGTCGGAGCTAGGAATAAAACTTTAGCGGATGGATCTCTATTGAACACATCAATAATTAACATATATGCTATGATTGTCTTACCAGTTCCAGTTGGTAGTATGACTAGAGAGTTTACGCCCCTAACGTTCTCAAAAATCTGTTTTTGATAAGGTCTAGGTTCAACAAGTAACTCCATGCTGTTTTAAGAGAAGTTTGGCTTATTAAGTTTTTATGTGACAGTGTTCCAATATAAATGGACCCGCCGGGATTCGAACCCGGGACCTCCCGCACGCCGAGCGGGCACTCTACCAACTGAGCTACGGGCCCAACAAAGTCTAATTAAAATCAAAATTAATAAACATTTTGAAGAAACTTACCTTCTTGAGCTTACCGCCACTGCCTTTGGAATCGCCACAGTATGCACAGGTATCCTTGACCCCTGTTGTCCTAAAGATAAATGTACGAAGATTATGATTGGATCTCCAAACTTCGTCGATATTGTTGCCTTATCTATCTTCCTCAATTGGTACTTTGGTATCTTGAATATCTTTGATGCGTTGAAGATTTCTATCCCAACTACGTTTCCATCGAATCCTATGTCTATAACATAGTCGTCCCCAAGCTCAAGAGAGTACCTAACTGCTTTTCCCTTCTTATGGATGTATAACGAATCCCCTGAGAAATCATAATCAAACTCACATCTCATTTTTTCCGCCCAAATTAAGCTGCAGTGCAGGGGGTGGGATTCGAACCCACGAAGGCACTAAGCCAGCAGGTCTTGAGCCTGCCGCGGTTGGCCACTTCGCTACCCCTGCTCAAAAATTATTTCTTGCTCTTCTTTTTCTTGTCCTCAACATACATATGTAACTGCTTAATCTTTTCATTTAACTGCTTCAACTTCTTCTTTATTTCGTCTTCCTTTTCTTTCTTAACTTTGTTCAAATACTCTATTTCACTTCTTAATTTCTGTATTTGCTCTATCTTCTTCTTTAGCTCTAAAGTGGCCAGCTTAATGCTTTTCACATTTGAAAGCATTGCATACTTCTCTACCATTTTATCACCCATGGGCCGGGTGGGAATCGAACCCACGACCTCATCGGAGTCAACGATGCGTCATACCACTAGACCACCGGCCCATATCTATATTATAGCAACGGATTATAAAGTTTCCCAATCAAGCGCTGGGGGTGGGATTCGAACCCACGCAGGGCAAAGCCCAAGTAGCTTAGCAGGCTACCGCCGTAACCACTTGGCTACCCCAGCTTTATGAAACTAAATTGAATTACCTCTTTAAAAGCTTATCCTTGTTAAGAACTAGTAACACTCCTGCCAATAACAATATCACACTCAAGAAGTTTGTACTTGATAACACTCTAACCAATCTACCAAACACTGCCCAAACAGTGACATCCCATACGAAAGTATCATCAACACATGGATCTCTCTTATCAAAAACTCTTATCTTTAACTGCTCTCCAGATCCTGGATACTTTGGTATTAAGTAAAACACTAATGGAACTTTCTCACCAGGCTCAACCTCAACATAGTACTTACTTATGTCTTCTGGCATAACAGTACCATTTGGTGTGTGTATCTCAAGCAAAGTGTAAGTTGGCACTTGTACTTCAAAGCTAGCATTAAGTTTTGTTAATCCTTTGTTCTCAAGTAATAACCCAAGCCTGTACCCCTTGTTAAGTGTTAACTCAAGTAAGGTTTTGTTCTTTGGGTCGATCAACTGTAAAGGTGATTTAACTACAACTCTCTTCTTAGGTAAAGTTAATTTCCTTATGTGATCCCCTTCTTCATCTGTATAATACACATACTCAAATTCTGGAGTGTAAGTAAACTCCTTCGTGTCAGAACATGCAATGATGTCTGTAACACAATAGTATTGTAAGATATAAGCTTGCTTTATTGGGGGCGGGTTATCTGGATAACAATTGTAAGGTATGGCAAATCCCCTTAAGTTCACATCAACAAGTCTCGTAGGTTCATTCCCAGCATTTAGTAAATAAAAATAAGTTGTGTATCTGTTATTAAAATAAGCCACATCTTGAAGTTGGTAGTCTCTTGCTACTAATTGAGAATGCCTTATCTCTAACAAAGAGTAAGATGTTGTTATAACTAGGACAATCAAAGCCAATAAAATTGTCTTCCTAATCATTAAAGCATAAAGAAACTCTGTAATTAAAAAATTATCTATTTAAGAGAGTGTGCAGGGCAGCTGTGCCTCGATGACATCCCCCTACACAAGAGGTAAACTCCGTTGCTCTGCCCTGCTACCCCAAAAGCACTCCCATACAAGTTTATGGCTGCTCCCTTCCGGGCCTGACCAGGTTAGCTTGTATGGAAGCCAATTGGGACAAGGCTTCATTGCTCAGGAGCTTACATTGTGCAAAGGGACGCACCTCAGCACAGCATTCGGCCCCGCATATTGACGATTTCGGGTACAGGGTACGCCAACCACCCCGCCTAGCCCTGCACATAAATAAAAAGAAAAGGAAGTTTTAAATACCTTTAGTTTGAGATGTCCTCTTCAGTTATGATGTTAACCTTTCTAGACCTGTAATCTGAGTCCTTGGCTATAAGGTATTTAACATTTGAAGCTTCAGCTGCGCTAAGAACTTGCTTCGTAACGTTGCCGTCTAGTACGACTGCTGCTGCCCCTTTGAAGTTTTTAAGTGTTTTAGGTAGTTCACTTATTGGGACTTTTCCCAATAATGAAAAGTCTTCTCCAAGTATTGCTGCAGCCCTGCTCCCCATTATCTCCTCCTTGATGTTTTTAACTATTTCAAGTTTATCTTCCTCTATGGAAGGCTTTTTCCTGTATCTCCTCTGTTCCTGTCTTTGAGACCTTCTTTGCTGATGTTCCTGGTGTTCATGCTCGTATCTCTCATGCCTGTGGTGCCCGTTATCATGCCCATTTGTTTTAAGTTGCTCAAATGGCACTTTTGCCCTAAGCGCTTGGTGAATCTCTTTCTTCGTTAATTCTTCTACCTCTCTTCCTGGTGGGGCTCTTGCTACAAAGTCTATATCGGCTCCAACCTCAACTGCTCCCTTAAGGATCAAGTCTCCTCCTCTATCTCCATCTAAGAAAAGTATTGTATGTTTCTGCTTCGTTAATGGTATTAGTGATCTTGGTATAGAAGTTCCATTAAGTGCTATGACGTTCTTAAACCCATTCTTTAAAAGGTTTATAACATCTGCCCTTCCTTCTACTATTATGATCTCGTCTGCATCCTTTATACCTGGACCCGCTGCTAGTCTATCTGGTCCCCATTCCTCTACCTCAAGAGCTCTAACGCTCTTCTTCACTTCCTCACTTATCTCTGCTGAGTCTGGAATTCTCTTGTTTATCATGTCTTTTAGTATTTCTTTTGCTCTCTCTAAGAGATATTTTCTCTTAGCAACCCTTACATCTTCCACTTGTTTAACCTTGATTTGTGCATTACAAGGACCTATTCTATCTATAGTTTCTAAAGCTGCCGCAATAATTGCTGTTTCCGCTCTGTCCATTGAAGATGGTACTATTATCTCACCATATGTTTTCCCAGCTCTTGTTTCAAGTATTGCGTCTATTCTTCCTATTCTACCAGAGTTCTGAAGCTCTCTTAACTCAAGATCCGTACCTAGTAATCCTTCTGTTTGTCCAAAAATTGCACCTATAACGTCTGGCTTTTCAACCACACCATCTATCTTAATATCAGCATGTATTATGTATTTAGCTGATATTGGAGCTATTTTACCCATATTAATTCACCTCTTTAAAGGATGAGAACCACTAATGACTCACTAATACCAAAAAGTGAGCATGATGTAGTGATCATTAGTGATTCTCATGATCTGTGATCATTAATGTGGCCTGATATACTAACCCCTCGTTTCATGGCAGGCTTTCGCCATACCTCCACGAGGTACCTTCGTATCAGGCCATGTGCTGTGTTTCTTGCACCTTTCTCATGTATTCAAAAGGCCGCAGTGAAACACAGCTGCCTTGCCAATATATAAAGAGAAAAGGACTATTTAAAAACATTTCTACTTTAGCCTGTACATGTTCAAGAAACTCTTAACATCATCTACTACAGAAGTCACTTCCTCAGCTAATTTCTTCTTGAACCTATCCAAGGTTGGCTTATAGAAGGTAGAATCGTATATCTCTTTAAGGATCTTATAGAATGGGCCTTTCTCCCACTTATTCTTATAATCTGTATACAGTTTCGACTTGAACTCTATGCTTACTTCACCTTCCTCTCCCTTCCTCTTAGCCTCGAATTTTATATCTATGTTTGCTTTCGTATAATCATCGTAATTCTTACTACAAGACCATGTGAACTTAAGCTTAGACTTGTCTTCTGATACATCTTTCTCTGTTATCGAATACCCGAAACCTTCTATAGAATCCCTTAACAC
>Ga0190314_1000280_pt1 | contig 19089 bp, 21 predicted proteins | sample 4870071112_MG_FD_165055 | JGI IMG/M metagenome (GOLD analysis project Ga0190314, IMG submission 165055) | Hydrothermal vent sediment bacterial communities from Southern Trench, Guaymas Basin, Mexico - 4870-07-11-12_MG | ecosystem: Environmental > Aquatic > Marine > Hydrothermal vents > Sediment ...
TGGCTATATGATAGGATGAAGGAGCTATCTTCGTGGTTTGCATCTACAGTCGAGACTATTGTCAGGGACTTCTGGAACTTCACAGTTGTGCCATTTATAGATGCTGTGAGGGGCACCATAGATGCTATCTGGAACTACATACAGCAAGTACCAAATACAGTCTATGATTTAGTAACGTATATCAAGGTTCAGCTAGACTACCTATGGAGATCTATTCAAACAGGTATTATAGAGCCCCTAACTCAGGGTCTTAGAAATCTCATTGATACCCTAACCCTAGGCATAGATATGGTTACATCATTCTTTACAGAGACCCTACCAACATACATAGCTGAAATACCAAAGATGATTCAAGATGTAGCAGCCAACATCTGGAGCTTCATAGAGTCCACACTAGTTAAGCCTCTATCAGAGGCCCTTGGCAGATTTGTTGATATGGTTAGTCTAGGACTCGATATGGTTGCTAGATTCTTTACAGAGACTCTGCCCAGCTACATAGCCGAGATTCCAAGGGCTATTGAGGAGGTATCGAGATCTGCATGGAAATTCATAGAGGACAACATCCTAAAGCCCCTATCAACTGCCATGTACACACTTGTAGAGACTGTATCCACAGCTATAGATATAGCTACTAAGTTCTTCACCGAGGAATTCCCAAGACTCATAGAGGGAATACCAAGGGCTCTAGAGGAGTTGGTGTCAAGAGCATGGAGATCAATTGAGGAGAACCTCATAGAGCCCCTGACAAAGGCTATAGCATCTATTCAGACATCACTAGCTGATTTAGCTAACATCATATCAAGCATAGCTAAGCAGATAACAGACATAGCTAGGACTGTGTGGGGCTCCATTCAGAAAGAGATACTAACACCTTTAACAAATGCCGCATACATGCTTGTCGAATCCATAAGAGTAGGACTTGAGACAATTGAGAAGTTCTTAACTGAAGCACTTCCAAGGAGGATTGAGGAGGTAGGTAAGCTACTCTCAGAGCTTCCAACAAAGGTCTTTGAGGCTCTCAAAGTAGCTGGCATGACTATATGGGACTACATATCAATGCTAGCATCTGAGGTCGAGAAGGGATTTAGAGCTGTATCAGATACATTGCTAGAGGTATCTAAGCACCTAAGACAGGTTGGAGCTGTCCTAACAGGATTCACAAATGCTGTACTGCAACTACCTGAGAGGCTGAGAGCAACATTTGGTGATATTCTAAGGGATCTGGCCAAGTCCTTTGAGGCTCTTGCATCTGTAATTGCAGAGCCTGCTAGGATGGTCTTAGCCGTAGCTCAGCAGGTCTGGGGAGCACTCCAGATATTCATAGACTGGATAGCCAAGAGCCTACAGACCATAGCCAAAGCACTAATAGAAGCTGCCACAGCAACATGGGGTGCAATAACTGAAGCAATCTCTAGTGCAGCTCAGCAAGTACTTGTCGTATCGGAGAAGATAGCTACAGCAACAAGGGAAGCCGTTACAAACCTCATATCACGTATACTGATAGATCCCCTGAAATCCATGGTGTCTAGAATTAGGAATATATGGTTTGGTGTTCTTGGTGCTAGACCACCCTCAGAGATCTCTTTGATGTTTGACATTGCTTGGCAGTTCCTGTGGGAGTACTGGAAAGCCACAGTCATGGTCTACCTAGTATCATCCATACCCAGAACCCTAGGTGATGCAGTCATAAACATAGAGCCCGAGGCAGTAGGCTCAAAAGCCCTTGGACTCAGATGGAGAGTTAGACTATCTGAATTAGCAACAGCACTTACACAGGGTCTCCGAGACTTCTACCCAGCATTCCTAACAGGTACCTTCGTAGGCATTGGATCGACACTAATGAGGCCAGTCGAATATGCGTATAGAGCTAGGTTTGTAGCTAACTATGAGAATGTCATACCAAGGATGTATAGTGATGTTCTTAAGGAGGAGATTGAGAGGGGTGCAGTTATCAATGCATTTGTCGAGACCCCCGGCATAACAGAGATCAGGGAGTGGATTCGCAGACACCTACCACTAACCAAGGGTCTTAGGGAGAGGAAAGTCCTAGATAGTTTAATAGCTACTATGAGGGCCCACATGAAGCTCTACGGACTTCCAAAGTGGTACATAGACTTCCTAAGTGATGTAGGTGAGAAGCTCTACATAGAGTTCATAGATAGGTTTGGTGTCAAGAGAAAGATGCTCCTATCAACAATATTCGAGCTTCCAACACACTCAGAGATGGCTAGGATGACCCAGAGGGACGTATTCCCCGGTGTAGATGTCATGAAATCCCTTGGATGGGTTAGGGGCTGGAATGAGGATCTAACCACAATGATATACCTACTCACATTCAAGTACCCAAGCTTCGAGAGATTATGGAAATTCTACATGAGGGCTACTGCTGGTATGCTCTGGTTCTCACCACCAGACACCATCAAGAAGGTATTTTCGAAGGAGGCTGAAGAGGTCAGAGCTGGAAAGCCAATAACACCACTTGAGCTGCAATCCAAGATAACCTCACCACAGCACTTCAAGGCATTTGAGCTGGCCCTAAACACATACTTCAAATGGCTCGAGTACTCAAACTTCTCATGGTTTACTGAGAAGACCCAGATGTACGGTATCAGAATTGGTGAAGAGATATACCGAGCACTAGGAGGTTGGACAGCCGATAGCTGGATCATGGCTGACACAGCAGCCGATATACCGACGAAGATAGATATGCGTTGGATGTCTAGGTACGGTATAATACTTTGGCTGAGGGATAAGCTCGAGAATGTAGGAATTACCTTTAAATCCTACACACCGCTTGTCAAAGCAATACCAAGGGTTCTTGAGGACAGGGCTACATCGACTATTCAGGTTAGCCTCAAGTGGTTCTCAAAGCTCATACAAGCCACAGGACTACACCCCGCATGGGTACCAGTTGTAACAGTTGCTGAGAACATAATGGCTATATCAGATGAAATGACACTTCTCAGAACCGGCTGGCTAAACCTATTCAAGGAGGGAATGCTCAAGGTCGTTGATGTCGAGAGGTACCTAGCAGGAATACTGACAGTATCATATGAGGTTGGATACTGGAACCCAGAGACCAAGGACTGGGAATCCAAGTGGATAAACCTACCTGTTAGGTGGCTACCCCATGAGCGTAGGCTCCTAGCACTGAGAATGACTATGGACAGAATCCTAGACCTATACCGAGAATTTGAGAGATACGTAGCCTCAGGTGTAAGGACACTGGCTATAACAGCTGAGAAGGCCCTAGAGATGATTAGGAAATCCATAGAGATTCTCAATACGCACTACAAGAACCTGACAAAATCCATAACAGGCACAGAAATGACAATAGCCCTTGATGAAGAGTATGAGAGGATTAGGCTTGAGCTAATGAAGATGGCCCAGACCATAGAGGTTAAGGAGCGTCTGAGGTACTGGTGGTACCGTGTTGCTGGCTGGCTCTTCTACAGAATTGCATATGCCTACGTCCGCATAGAGGACATAGACAACCTACTAAACTCAGTCAGAAACGTCATACCACTATTCGACGAGGAGGTAGCTGGCTATAGAGAGATAGCAAAGGCTATCCTCGGAATTGTCAGGCGTGAGTATGTACCAACACCATCACAGATAGCAACACTGGCCGAGATCATTGCAATTGATAGGGTGCTCATAGAGAAGGCTCTAGAGATAAGGCAGGTGCCTGAGGAGTGGAGACCCATTTGGCTTGAGTACATTGAGAAGAAACCGCTCAGAGATGAATTCAATAGACTGGTATCATCTTACTACAGGGCCAAGAGGTATGGTGTCTCAATACCAAGGGAGATTGAGCAGAGAATTGAGGAGTGGTTCAGGTACTTCAGACTAACTGATAGGGAGAAAGAGCTCAGGGAACTAGCGGCATACCTTGAGGTGCTAGTTCTTGAGGCCCGTGAGTACCTACCAACACCAACTATGCTAGCAACTATCTCAGAATACGTAGTTATACCCTCAGACCTAGTTACCAAGGCTCTTGAGGCTAGGAGGGTGCCCAAGGAATGGATGGACATATGGTTAGAGTACATAAGGGTAAGACCCATCAAGTCAGACTACAAATCACTGCTCCTAGTAGCTGTTAGAGCATTTAAGTACGGAGCAATAACCGAGGCGGAGTTCAACAACTACCTAAAGAGAGCCAAGGAATTTGGCTTCAGAGACATTGAAATCGAAATTCTGAGGGAGAGGGCTTCTCTTGAGGCTCTAATTGAGATGGTTAGGGAGGAGCGTAGGGAGTACATACCAACACCATCTATGCTAGCCACTATGTCTGAGTACATACCAATACCAAGGGATCTTATCGAGAGGGTCTTCGAGGCTAGGAGGGTGCCCCCCGAGTGGAGATCCATATGGCTCAGATACATCGAGACTAGACCACTATCAGATGATGTTAGGTACCTACTATCAGCCTATCTCAGGGCCAAGAGGTATGGAGCAACAATACCTGAGGATGTGGAGAGGAGCGTTAGAGATCTACTCACAAGATACGGTGTTACTGATATTGAGCTAGCAATTAGGGAGCTTGCAGTAGCTCTAGAGCTAATGATTGAGACAATACCAAGCCTAGGAGCACTAGCATCAATGGCCGAGTACATAGAGATACCAATGGACTACATAAAGAGAATTCTACAGCTCAGGAGAGTTGAGAAGGTATACGCAGATCTATGGATACGCTACATAGAGGCTAGAACAATATCGAGAGAGGTGAACATGGTTGTAAGTAGCTTCAGAAGAATCTACGAATACTTCTTTGTAGAAGCTGAGATAGAGAAGAAAGTAATTGACTTGATGCTCAGGGGCGGCTGGAAGCAAGTAGAGCTAGAGATCTTCAAATTCGACCTCCAGCTAAGAAAGGCCTACAGAATTATGCAGTACTTAATTCCTACGATTAGGCAGTTTGCATCTGATGCTAGGTATCTACCCGAGTGGGAGCAGCTATTCAATGACCTCCTCAAGGCTAGGGGCATTGATGTTACTAGGTTTAGGAAGCAGATTGAGTACTACAAGAAGCTCATAAGGAATAGGATGGTCTGGAGGCAGATAGCATGGTACAGGACACAGGTAGTTAGAGCTTATGCATACGGAGCTATCTCAAGGGATGAAATGAGGAGGAGGTTGGAGAGGCTGAAGAGCTACGGCCTATCTGATAGGGAGATTGAATTGATTATGGATGGTGCAGAGCTATACAAGGCAGCAAGACAGGCTATGGGGTGATAGGCTGTGCTAGAGCTATCTGAAGATGTTAAGAGGCGAATTGAGGAGCTATCTAAATCAGTTCAGGAACTTCTCAGGAAACTAGATAATACTAGGAAGAGATTAGAAGAGATTAGAAAGAGCTTAGCAACGGGTGAGAGGAAGTGATTGACATATCATATGACCCACCTACAAGGCATGGCTCTAAGCCCCTCAAGTGGATAGTCATAGATTCCTTGATCATAGCTGGCATAGCATTTCTAGCGACACTGCCTCAAGAGAGGATACCTACACCTACTGAGCTCTACGTAGCTCTCAAGGCTTTTGCATTCTCATTTTTGCTCCAATTAGCTGTGGAGAGGGGTATTAAGCCTAGGAGGTATAGGAGGAGGAGCTATTATGGGCATGGCTAGTAGGGAGGCTTGGAAGATCATTGAGGAGAAGCGTAAGTACTGGTACAAGACCCTATCCACAGATGCTATGTGGTCTGTGCTAGGGCAGAGCATAAACATCTTTGACTGGCTCTCATTCTTCTCAGACTACACACTTAGCGACACACTCTTCTCATCCCTAGTCTCAATGCTACTACTAGACATCCCCCCGATAGACATCGTACCTTGGAACGTGAACTTCGTAGTAGAGCTACCACTACCTGAGGAGTTTATCAGGGGAGTCCTGATTAAGCTGAGGAAAATCACATTTGATGAAGTTGTGGATATTCAGCTCCCAGAGTTCTCAGACATTATCAAGCCGGGTCTCTACGACATAGATAAGTTCCTAGAGACCTTTCTCAAGATAGAATTTGCTAGGCCAATTATTGAGACTAGGCCTAGGAAAGCAATCTATGGAGTGACTAGGTATGATGAATCGTACTACGACCCCACGGCAGTTAGGGAATTCTTCAGATCAACTCTCTACACATTTATGAAGAAAGACATAACATTGGAGGAGGCTAGGAACAAGATAGAGGCCACAGCAAAGGTTCTAAGTATACATGAGGAGCTCGCAAGAACAATATTCAATAGACTATCAGCTATTACATCGATTAAGGACAGGGCCCTCACATGGGACTATGGATGGTGGGATAGGTCGTACTGGTCTGAGGAGGGTTCTGAGGGATTAATTGAGTTTAGGAACTATGAGTTGCAGAGTGTTAAGATGCCCTACGAGGATCTAATTGACTATCAGGCATGTGGGTTCTGGGACGATGCGATCTGGGACTATTTCTGCTGGTGCGACGAAATACACCCATTTAGGGTTGAGGAGCCCAACCTACCGATGCTCGCCGAGGCGGTCTGGGTCAACTTCAGAAATAGGATTATATCGACATACCTAGCAGTAGCCAACTACCAAACCCTTGAGGAGCGATCTGAGTGGACTAAGTCGCTAAGAGTAGATACCTATGCCCTCCCAATGTCTATGAGGATGCACCTCGAGAGAATTGTGGAGTCAATAGTCAGGATGTATGAGCCAGCCATAGATCCATGTAGGCTTAGATCATACAAGTCAGCTGCCCTACAGATCTTTGGCGAATTAACAGCTATGCATAGGTGGGGCACAGAGATGTACAAGGCTATGTCCGAGGAGGAGCTCAGGGAGTGGTGGCTTGAGAAGTGGAGCAGAGATGGTCTTGATAGGGGGGTTCTTGAGGCTATATACAGATCTATAAGACCTAGAATAGACACATTCATAGATAGGAGGTTCAGGGAGAGAATGAGGTTTTTGAGACGAAAGCTCAGGAGGATGGGATAAAATGGTGTTTGAACACCTAAAGGTAACACCCCTTCAGAGAGCTACGTCAAGATGGGCTAATCAGGTTGTAGATGCTATAGAGCTTGCATACAGCCTTGGTAAGAGGGGCGATCCAGATGCTCCATATAAGCAACTCTACGGCTACTACGGATACTTCTTTAATGATCTGTTTGTTGCTGGTAGGAGGGTTCTGAAGGATGGAGACCCAATAACTCTCTACAACATTGAGGAGCCCGCTAAGGAGGCTATAACACAAGCTATTGATAGGTCTAAGGTAGATCTCATAGCCCAGTACACATCCGATATACCAAGGAAAAGGAAAATAGAGGAGGAGATTAAGGATAGAGTCTCATCCATTGAGGAGAAGGTAGTCAAAATAAGGATGGATGAATATGGAAATGTAGGCGTCATAATTGCTGAGCCAATAGATGTCTACGGCTACGTAAGAGTAAGACCCACGGATCCCGAGGAGGAACTCGAGCACGTATCAGATATAGTGGATACAGGAGTAGTCTCACCACCAATAACAATTCTAACACCACCAACTGGTAAATCAATAGATGTCAGGAGGGCTTACCTATCCACAAACTCAACATCTGGAGAGATCATCTTGAGGTTTGCTAATTCAAAGAAGGTGATTACAGTTCTCTGGCCATCTACATTTGGATTTGCAATTGTACCAGCAATACGTGTTGTAGGAAATGTAGATGAACCCATAGAGCTTACATGGAGCGATCTGACAGCAGGGGCCAAGATCTTCTACGTAATTAACTACAAAGAGGCTTAGATCTGAATGAGGGTTCTCTATGCTTATCCCAAGTGGCACACTGTATCATTTTCCCTAGTCGCTAAGAAGCACATAAAGTACATGAGGAGGATTTGTTGCATAGAGCTTCATGAAATAGACGAGCTTCAGGTACCTACATTTACACCTTCATCTAGGTACACACTCATTCTACACCCAGCATTCTACATAATGCACAGGGTCATTCAGTCCAGAAGGGATGTATTTGGTAAGTTTAGGGAGGATTACTTCAGGTGGTGGAGGTCTAACTATGATCAACTAGTCGGTGTAGATGTATGTGACTCAGACCGTTTCTCTAAGTATGCAGTTATGCTTGCAAATAGGTATGACAAGTTCATAGTACCTTCGAAATTCTGTGTAGAGGTCGCTAGGAAATCAGGTATTAAGGCCAAGGTATACAGGGTACCTCATGGTGTTGATCCTGAGTGGTTTGAATATCCAAATATATGGGAATCAGCACCAGTATCAGCAATATCACCTATTCTCCTACAGCTATACCTATACAAGCTTAGAAAGAACAAGAAGATCATACTCTTCTGGCTGTGGCACTCAGGTGAGAGAAAGGGATGGCCTGAGGTTTACGAATTCTACACCAAGTTAAGGAGGGAGAGGGATGATGTTGTCCTTGTTCTCAAGACGTGGGTACCTAACCCCATTGAGTACCAGCAGACCATGCACCTAGGATGCATAAACATCTACGGCTGGATCTCAGAGACCGATAAGATGGCCCTATTCGACCTAGCAGACATAACACTAAACTTCTCAAGGGGAGGTGGCTTTGAGCTTAACTGCTTGGAATCCCTCGCAAGGGGTACACCCTGTATAGCTACCAACTACGGCTCATGGTCAGACTACGTACCACCATACCTGCTCATAAGGAGGGGAAAGAAGGTACAACCATTACCAAACAATGTGTTGCACTCAGGCTATGGATACACCGTAGATGTAGAGGATGCTCTGAATAAGGCACACGAAATACTAGACAACATCGAGGAGTACAAGTGCAGAGTGCTTGAGTGGAGGGAGAGGGTTCTCAAGAAGGAATTTAGATGGGATGTAGTAGCAAAGAAAATAGTCGAAGTCTTAATGGACTGAGTGCGGTGTATATACAGAATATACACTGTATATACCCAGACTCCATAACCATGGGGTTTGGCTTTGCTGGTTCTTGATCTTGGCTGTGGTACTTACTGTAGGGGTGATGTTGGTGTGGATATCCAGTTCTGGTATAGACACCCTCTAGATCAGCCTGAGAAGTTTGACTTTCTCTTTGGCTCTAGGAATCCATACTGCGACAGGGTTTTGGCTGATTTGAACTATCCCCTTCCATTTAGGGATGATGCATTTGATCTGGTTCTGGCTAGGGCTGTGCTTGAGCATATCCTAAGACCCTATGATTTGCTACTTGAGGTTAGGAGGGTTCTTAGGAGAGGGGGCAGGCTGAAACTAGTAGTTCCAAATGCAAGGGTATCTATGTCTGATTGGAGGGATGAGGGACATGTATACTCTTTCACAGTACCAACAATAACTAGGCTAGTCTCAAAAACCCTCAGAGTTGTTAAGGTAGAGCTCCTATTCAATGAAGAATCTATATACCTAGAGGCGGTTAAGGAGTAGGGATCTAGCTATGGTTCTAAAAGTATTTGTGCTCGGACTCCCAAGATCTGCTACAACCATGCTCTATAAGCGTATATACATGGCTTTCAAGAGGATTGGTGATGTAATAGGTGTATTTGAACCAACTAACTTCGAGGTCATTGATCATATTATGAAGGGTATTAAGCATGTACACGATACCGAGGGTGATGTTCCCTACGACTACCACAGACTACCAAAGGAGCTACTAGATATGATCTATGAGAACTCTAAGTGGCACCTAGACTGGACATCTCAGGAAAGCCCCAAGACACCATTCCTAGGTGGTAGGTTGCAACTAATTCTAGATACTCTGGATACTATACCGTTCCCTGTGGTTCTCAAGGATGTCCATATGTGGGTCATTGCTGATAGGCTTGTCACTAGGTATAGACATGCAAAGTTCATATTCACATCACCTGATTTAAACACATACATAGCAAAGATGAAGAAAAGGTATGGGCTGGTTAGAAATCCACTTGATAAGGCTGGTATTGGTAAGTTCCTGAGGTTCTTCTCTAACAACCTATACTCTAAGACAAACAATGAGGAGACAATGATCTACGAAGCTACTGCTGTTTGGTCCTTATACCAAGTTATTCTTAGTAATGTTATGGATTTCCCTAATGTGAGGGTGCTTAGCTTTAGGGATAGGATTCCTGATTCAGATGTCTATGCAGTTATTAGGTGGTGTTTAGGTGGTTAGATGGTCTTTAGAGGCTTTGCAGTTGTTGCTAGGTATGTCAAGAAGTTCTTGGAGATGCACGGCTACAACATACACCTAGGTGCGTGGGTAGATATAAGAATAATGAGATTTGGGTCTCCTGTGCTAGTCTTTGACTTCCAGATAGGTACTTGGCTCCAGCACAGACCCCCGAAGCGGGGTGTACCCTGTGCACTCTACGTAGTTGCTGAGGGTAGAATACCTAGGGAGGCTAGGAATTGGCTATCCCAGTACGACTACCTATTCTGCCCATCGAGATGGGTTAGGGAGAAGCTTCAGGAAATAGACCTAGACTGCATATACATGCCCCACGGAATAGACACAGAACTCTTCAAGCCACTACCCCTGCCAAAAACCCTAGATGTGTTGTCGATAGGGATTCACAGCTCACCATGGGATTTCAGAAAATACATGGACAAGGTACCAGAGGTGTGTAGAGGTCTCAAGTACTATGCCCATACACAGCCAACACTACCCTATGAAGGACTACCAGTCCTCTACAACATAACGAAGACATACCTATCCCTCTCAGCCTCAGAATCATTCAACATACCGGTTCTAGAAGCCAATGCATGTGGAGTACCAGTAATCTACAATGACGCACCAGCAACAAATGAACACGCATACGGAGTAGGAATACCACCAAGAAGAATCTACGAGGTCTGTGTGGAGGGATACTACATAACCATACACGAGCCAAACATACCAAGGATAAGAGATGTGCTCCTAGAACTGCTAAGAAAACCAAAGACAATTGAGGAGATGGGGAAGAAAGCAAGAGAACATGCCCTGAGATACGACTACAGAAAAACCTACAGACCACTCCTAGAAATCCTACCAAAACCATAAACACCCATCCACAAAGGAGGCTGTGTATATACAAAATATACACTGTATATACACCGCACCCATCACCTTTCCAAGCTCGGAACCTTTCTTTCCCCATATCCTGAGAGTTACTATCTGTGGTAACACAGAATGATAAAGAAACCAGTACCAATTCACCGAGACCTGATTAGGAAAAGGTTTATATATTTTGGTACCAAAACTATACACGGCGAGAACATGAGATCCAGACCCAAATCCAAATCCAAATCCCAAATCCAAATTCAAATCCAACCCAACATGGTCCTCAAAATTAATTCAAAACATTCAAAACTTAATGGGTTCAAAAGAATTGTATATTGGGACAATAACTTCATAATTGGAATTAATGAAAATGGTGAAGTTGTCAAAGAATTCAACTGGTATCTACCTAAAGAAGAGAAAATTAAACAACTAATTGCAGTAATTCCATTACCAAGAAGGTGATATTCATGCCCAAGGCTATTCCTGCTTATATACCTTGGCATATTGCTAATGACGAATTCCTACTAATGAAATTTAGCCAAATTGTGGCTAGAGGAAAAGTGCCGCCAAGAAAGCTCGTTGAAGAATTAGAAAAACGTGGACTTCTTAATGAGGCTCTGAAGCGAGCCAGAATTGCTACAAAATCTATAATGCTAAAGAATGGACAATTGCTAAAAATGAAGAAACTTGCTAAGATCCTAGAGATGTTACCAAGAACAGAAGCCCTAGAACTTGGACATAGACTAGAATTCTTTAGCAACTTTAAGTTTAGAAAAGATGGCGAGTACAAAGGACATCCAGTGATGATTCTACAGATAACTGTGGAATTTGTGGAGGTTGCTATCTTAGTAAATGATGGAGAAGGCGGTATAACCATTGAATTCCAAAGAATTGCTAGAGAGAAGTTCTTTAACAACTTCAACGGGAATGGGTGGTAAAATGAGGCTTGTATTCCTGAATGCATTACCATTGAATGCTATTGACTTTGAGGCATTCACATTGTACATTAACAGAATTACATTTGATGATCTCAGAGAATTATTAAGAAAAGCTGATGAAGTTGTCAATTTCATAAGGCATCCAGCAACACTAAAGATTATTCAGGAAAAACTGGGAATTTCATTGTCTCCATCATCTCAGCTATACAAGTATAGACATGGAGACCTGCTAGTCATAGTGACTTTGAAGAAACCAGTAAGAGGAGTCGAAGCTATGAACATTACTGAATCTGATATTCTATTGTATTTAGTGAGGGTTGATAAAGAAATGTCTGACGAAGAACTTTCAGAACTCATAGATTCAGTATTTGGGTGAAATATTATGAAGCTTGAGAAGATGATCTCCTTAGTTACCAAAGTCTACTTTACATCTAGAGTTTCAATGATTTTCTTAGGAGCACCGGGGATTGGCAAATCTACGGTAATTCGTGAGGCTTCTATGAAGATTGCTGATTTGTTGGGGAAGACTTGGATTGAGTACGATGATGATGTGGCTTCTACCATACTTGCTAATCCTGATAACTACTTTGTCTTCAATGACCTGAGACTAACAGAAGTTGATCCTAGCGACTTGATTGGTGTGCCAAGAACTGATAGCGATTATGTCAGTTACAAACCTCTATTGTGGGCCAGAGTTCTTAACAAATGTGCTGGTTTGCTATTACTTGATGAATATACTAATGTCGAGGATGATACTGTAAGATCGGTATCTCTAAAATTACTACTTGACAGAAAGGCTGGATATGTTAAGTTTAGTGAGGGTGTAATGGTTATTGCTCTTGGAAATAGACCTGAGGAATCTTCATTGGCTCGTGAGATCCCAGCACCAGCTATTAACCGATGTTGCACTATTCATGTTGATCCACCATCTCTGGAATCTTGGATGTCTTGGATGTCTGGTGAGCAAGCAAAAATCAGAATTCCGAAGTGGTTAAAGAACTACAAGCCAAAGAGGGTACTACTACCCAGAATCCTAGCATACCTAACAACTTGTAGCTCTGACTTCATTAAGCTTGGTAATCCTGAGACACTCCAGAACTTCCCAACACCACGAACATGGACTCTACTTTCAATGACACTTACCGATCGCTATCGAGAAATCTTCGATGATGAAGAAATCCTAGCTCTTTGCACAGGATTTCTTGGTGAGGAAGTGGGTTCTAAGGTCTATCGTTACTTAACTATGAATGTACCAACGATTCAGGAGTTGCTTGAGAATCCTGAGAAATTTGATGATTTGAAGATAGATGAGCAGGCTATATTTGTCGCCATGCTATCTCAGTACCTCACTAACAATATAGACTCAGTCAAGGATGAGAAAGTTAAGAGACTTCTGCTAAAGATCAAGAATACCATGGAGGAATTCGCCATACTACTATTCTACGCAGCAGGAGACAAGAAGTTCCAGTTAGCTTTCAAAGTAGTTGCTGAAATCCCAGAGTACAAGGAGGTCTTCAAAAGGATTGCTGAGCTCCGAAGAAAATTCGAAAAGTGTTATTCTTGGGTGAAAAATTGAAATTCATAGTCTTTCTTGAGTTTAAGGGAAGGTGGTATTTAGCCGTTACTGATAACTATAGTGATGCTAAGAGGATAGCGAAGCTGAAGGTACCGGGCTTTGCAAAGTACTATGGTAATCTGAAACGCCTACTATTTCCATATGTCTCTACAGCTACAATTATCGACATTTTCAAAGTTATTGAGACTAACAAGGTCTACAGCGACGAAGAAATCCTAGAGAAACTTGCTGAGCTCAGGAAAAATGCTGAGTCAATTGAGATGAAGAGAGCTGTGGCTTGGTTAAGAAATGTAGTGATTAAATCAATTTCAGAGAAGATAGAGAGGAAAAAGAGAGAAGGAAAAACAAGGAGGTTGCTATCATACAGAAGAATTGATATGTGTCTACCAAGGCATATTGAGAAGCACTTGCTGAGGGCTGCTAAGGATAAGATTCAGCCAAGGGAATATGACTTTGCTATTCTTCTATTCAAACGCTCACTATGGATTGTTTGGAATTGGTATGAGCCTGATTACTGCCTCAATGGAACTCTCTTCGATGTCTCAATTGTGCCCCTGATTCAGGAGGAGTTCTTGAAGTTCCTGTCATCTCTTGATCCCAAGGAGCTGAGTAAAGTTGTCAAGTATCTTAGGTTGCTCGACCTACCCAATGAGATCAATGAAGTACTAACTATTGCTGAGGTTCTTGGGTGAGAAGATGACTGAGAAGATTCTGAAGGAACTTGAGGAGATTAGGAAGTATGTGATGATTAAGCACCCATTCCTATTCTCAACAATAGCAAAACTACCAGTTGTCATCGAGAATGTGAAGACTGCAGCTACAGATGGTAGGAAATTGATGTTTGATCCAAAATTCTGGAATTTGTTGATGTTCAAAGAGGATAAGGTAGGTGTATTCTTACACGAAGTACTACATGTAGCTCTGAGGCACGTTGAGGCTATGAGGTCTAAGACTTACAAGGGTACTTGGAACATTGTTACAGATGCTATTGTCAATGATATTGTAAAGCAGCTGGGCTATGATCTCCCTGCACCTGCAATTACGTTTGAAGATCTTGCAAAGATGACAAATCATGAGTACACAGCCGATGAGCTGAGAAAGAAGTCTGCTACTGAGCTCTACTGGATAATGCTGAAGTACGTCAAGAAGGTCGAGGCTGAGGACCTAATACCGAGATCTGGTGATGAATCTGGTGTAGCTCCATCTATAGACATACCTACAGTTGATGTATTTGGTAAGATGGCTGGGAACATACCCGGCTCTTTAATTGAACGTATTGAGGAATTACTGAAGCCCAAGGTTGATTGGAAACGACTATTAAGAGTAGCATTCTACAGGGCCTATAGAGGTAAGGGCAGGTATAGCTGGTCTAAAGTACATAGGAAGCTGCCAAATCTTAGACCCGGCCGATTTCCAAAGAAGGTTGTGGAGCCTAGGAAGATCTATGTACTTATAGATGTTTCTGGATCTGTAGTTTCTGAGAAGTTGGTATTTTACCAATTCGTTTCTGAGATTGCTGAGATTGCTAAGGAGTTCAGAACTGAGCTAGAAATTGTGCTGTGGGATACCGAGATTAAGAACATCATTAAGTCTAGAGATCCAAAGAAGATTGTCGAAGAAATTGAGAAGACACCAAGGGGAGGAGGGACAATAATTGATGACGCCATTTACTACATAGATGATAGGGTGGAGGAGAGTGATGCTGTAGTTATACTGACAGATGGACAGGTATCATCATCCCCCCAAGCACAGAAAATAATGAAGGAACTGCCTTCTAGGGTTGGTGTTGCTGTCTACTGCTACACCTTGGAAATTATGGAGCCTATAAGGAATTCCAAGGGATGGAAGATAATTCGCATTATGCCCTAACTTTTGTGAGACCATGACACACGAATACATAGATGAAGACATAGAAAAGAGAGTGGTTGCTGATAGGAGGGCTCTTAGCAAGGCTGAGATATTTGGCACCAGATATGGTGATGCTGAGGAGTACAGACACCACGAAGTTCTTAGTGAAAAGCTGAGGAAAGATGAGATTAGGAGGATAATGAGAATAATATCCATGTACAGACATAGAAAGTTAGAGAAGCCCGTTTGGCTTCTAGCTGTGGAGGTATGTAGCTATGCCGAGTGCCAAACAGCCCTCATAGAATTCTACTACCGCTACATCCACAACCTACCTGTGGCTAGGAAGAAACACAGAAAGCACAGAAAAATTACTGAGGATGAGAAGGAAATTATTGCACAGCTCTACAAATCAGGATACAGCATTCCAAAAATTGCACAGATTGTTAGAAGATCAACATCACAAATCCATAGAGTTCTGAAGGAGCAGGGACTTGCAGGAAATATCGTGAAGCACCGGAAGCACCGAAGTTCAAGGGAGATCGAGGATAGGGTTATAGAGCTTTGGAGGAGCGGAATGTCAACATACCGCATAGCTAAGGAGCTGGGAAGATCTGTATCCACAGTGCACTACATTCTCAAGAAGCATGGTTTGAAGTGAGGTGATTCTATGACTGTTAAGAAGCCTGAGAGGAAGATAAGGTACTTCATATCAGGGCTTAGAGACGAGATGTACATACCTATAACGAGGCTATTGCTTCCAAGGGAGGACATCTACCTAGTCACAGTTGTTGATAAGGGTGGGAAGTTGCTGAGAAATTTCTTCCTCCACAAAGACGAATATGAGAAGGCTGTAGAGATTATGAAGAGGAATTTCATACCGTTTCTACATATCAAGAGGGTTAGGGGCTCAAAGTATGTCTACTGTGTTGTCGAGCCAGATGAACATGTACTCCTATCATTTCTTGGATCATTAGAGTATTTGGAGTTGCACAGAGAAGCCTATGTTAAGAAGCCGCTTTACTACAACATGGACAAGGTTATGAGGCCTTTTGAGAATAGGTTGCTGAGGGAGATTAGACCCCCCAGATTTGCAGCTAAGCTATTTAGCCAGAGCTCTACATACTTCAGGCCCATCATCATATATCCGACATGTGTAGACCCATCTAGCTACATAGCTGTCTTCGGCTACATAGTTGCTTCTAGGGTTGTCAGAATTCTTCTAGCACTTACAATACCCAAGGGTATTGAGGATGTTGTCTCAGGACTTGTCTAGGTATAGATACAGCTATTATGAATCTGTACCACAACAATTTCTGGGGTGAGGTACCTATGCCTAGGCCAAGAGTATTCAATGACAAACCATCCATAACAAGAATTCTGAGATCAAGTAGATCAGGTGCCAGAATGCCTGCTCCCTACGATGCAGATACAGTCTTGGTCATACCACTATCTGAGATCTACATCAACATCCCTATTAGGTTCAAGAAGGCCTACCTAATCCTGACAGATCCTGAGAATGTTGATATAGAGAAGCTAGAGAATCTAAGATTTGAAGGTGATGTTAAGGCTTTCAGGGAGGTCAAGAGAATTGTCGTTTATCCAGCTGGTATCATAGTATCAGAGGAATCATTTAATGAATTAAGTAGAAAGGTTCCAAGGATTCCCAACATTGGCCACATTGTGTATAGGGGTGGTAGAGTAGAGCTATATCCAACATCACCTAAGGAGTTTCCAGTATCTAAGAAGCAGTGGGCTGTTAAGGAGCTTGAGAAATCTAGAAGAGCTATAGCTGTGGCAGAGGAGCTCCTAAAGAAACTCGGCATAGAATTTAGAGTTGCTGAAGGCTCAATAGAGATAACCACCGAATGGATACCCCTCGACGAAGAATTGTAACTCATTCCCAAGGGGGTGACCATATCTTGACATGAGATGTGAGCGGTGTATATACAGAATATATTTTGTATATGCCGGGCCGCCCGGTTCTTGGTTATGACCTGTTTTTTGCTTTGAGACGCTTTTCTTCTTTGGGTGTGTTGGTTTGAGGGCTGTGGTATTTGATGATCTCTTTAGCATTGGTCATGTTGTTCTTGGATTTGTAGCTGCATTTATACCCTTTCTGAGGGTAGCCTCTGTAATGGTGTTTCTCCTGTATGAGTTGGTGGAGTTCATGTATAGGAATAGGAGGGGAGGTGTACCAGAGCCCATAGAGAACTTTGTAGGCGATATACTCGAGTTCTTCCTAGGCCTAGGATTCGGAGCTGTGGTTTGGTGGTCAATATGTCCTCAGTAAATATCTACGGTGTTGTAATTAGGTATGTAAGGCCGAGAGATATCATAGATCCTAATGACCACAACTCAAAGCTAGATGCACTCTGGAAGATATACTACGAGCTAAGCAGTCTAAACACCAGAATAAAGTCCCTCGAAGCCAAGGTGGGCACATGAGCATAGATGCTAAGCTCACAGAGCTTGAGTCCAAGCTAAAGCAGATTAGGCGTGTCAAGGCAGGTGACTACGTACTATCAACTGACCACAACTATGTGGTTGATGCACTCACCATCATAAGGGATATTGTCGAGCTAATGAAGTCTAGGCAGGATGAGCTTGAGGAGAAGCTAGAGAAGTTCAAGGTAAATGTCTACCCATCGATTTACATACCCAGACCTACCCAGTACATTGATGTGTTTGTCAAAGGATTAGCCAGTCTAATGATGGCATCTATAAGTATAGATGTTGGTGTTGAACTCATAGCAAAAAGACAAAAAGCTGAACAGACATATAGCTCATCGGTAGAGGCACAGGTGACAAAACCTTGATAAGGGGTACACCCCAACCAACACCAGAAGTAATAGTCAGACCATCTGTGATCAGAGCACCACCAGTGAGGAGACCATTCACAATAAGTTACGAGGTAGAGGTGATAAACCACAGAACTGGTAAGCGAGTATGTGTTAGGGGTGATCTATTCACAAATAACTTTGTAAAGTTCATGCAGTTTCTATTCTCTAACATTCCTGCAGGATCCTACATTGATGTATCAGATTTCGTAAATTACGATGGCACAGCAAAGACGCTAAGGGCTGGTACCAATGAATATGACTGGGAATATTGCTCAGGGAGACCCCGTGAATGGTATATCGCCACTGGAAAAGGTACTGATACGCCTTCTGTTAATGACTATGATTTATTCGACAGGGTTCAGCTTTGTGTATTAACCTACAGATCAGCCACGGTCTCAAGTACTGAAGCTACGGTAGAATTGAAGGCAGGAGCAACAGCTACAACAACATATGACATAACCGAAGTTGGGCTCATGCTATATTGTTGTGATGATGTGGGGGCAGCTGCCTACATTTTGCTAACACACGATATGCTATCAGAAGCTCTCCATGTAGATGAAGGTGATGGATTTACAGCTATGTATAGGTTTAGGTTCACATGGTGAGAGCAATGGTGTTCTGTGATAGATGCACAAGATCATGTGAGAAGATAGACCCTAATGATCCTGATATGCAGGACTTAGTCCAAGAGCTTGGAGAGGACTTCGTCAAAGACCTATGCGATGAACTCAATGAGATAGCTGATAGAATGAGAAAGATCTACAGAGTTGTGAGAATATGCAAGCTACTGACCATTGTCAAGGTCTGTAACCCAGAATCACCAGCCCAGTGCGTAGATGTCTCAAAGATCTGTGAGTACTTCGAAGAGAAGAGATAGATTTTTCAATTCGTTTCTTGTTTTTTCAGAT
>Ga0190314_1000281_pt1 | contig 19089 bp, 13 predicted proteins | sample 4870071112_MG_FD_165055 | JGI IMG/M metagenome (GOLD analysis project Ga0190314, IMG submission 165055) | Hydrothermal vent sediment bacterial communities from Southern Trench, Guaymas Basin, Mexico - 4870-07-11-12_MG | ecosystem: Environmental > Aquatic > Marine > Hydrothermal vents > Sediment ...
GAAATCACCACCGTAGGGGCGGATTCCATATCCGCCCCATCTGGATTCCATATCCGCCAAAATGCTACAGGGCAGAAATAGATTCTGCCCCTACTAAATAGTGTACCTGCCTTTGCGTATAAAATATGCGGAAATATCGCGCCTTAAGTCTATTGTGTTCACAGCCGGAGCAGATGTGACTTTTTTGACAATATTTAAATCTTTGGTTAACTGCTCCCCTTCTTCGCATGCGATCAAACATTTTTTAGCCATGCCTGCCATTTTTTCCATTGAGCTATTCACAAGAACCTTGCACATTTTAACAGGTATATCAGCCTTTGAAGGCTTTTTGCCTTTAAGCATCTTGATGGTCCTTAGTATGGAGCTTTCAATTGAGTAAACTGCAATAACCATGTCGCTGATTGTTCCTGTTACTTCCTGCTCATTTTTTAAACCTTTTCCATGTTTGACATGAGCTTTTTCCATGACAAAGACAGTGAGCATTTTAGCAGACTCAAGCATTTTTGCCTGGGCATCAAGATTATCCGGCATGTCTGTTGTAACAGATTCGGCTTTTTCAAGTTTTCCTGAAACATCATTAAATGATGATGCTAAATCAAAGGCTCCCTTATCAGCCCGTTTTGTCAGAGTGCTTGTGATAACGATCCTGTTAATTTCATTTGACCCTTCCCATATCCTGTTTGGTCTGGAATTTCTGTAAGCAAGTTCTGCAGGGTTGCCGTGAATATATCCGTACCCGCCAAAAATCTGGACAGCTTCATCAACTACAAAATCCTGGGCTTCAGTTCCAAATATTTTCATAATGGAGCATTCAACAAGGTACTCTTCAAGGGATTTTGCAGTTCTTAAGCCGATATCGTCCTGGCTGTTTTCAGGAGCATATATTTTTTTCTGAAGCAGATCAGCCGTTCGGTATATCATGCTTTCACCGGCAAATAACAGGATCCCCATGTCGGCAATTTTTTCCTTGATCAGACCGAATTCGCAAATTGAAACACCAAACTGAACCCTTTGCTTTGAATATCTTACTGCTTCACCAAAGGCATTTTTGGCATTACCTATACATATAGCACCAACTTTAAATCTGCCCATATTTAAAGCATTTAAGGCTATGACATGCCCCTTGCCCACACCGGCTATGACATTTTCCACGGGAACATTAACGTCTTTAAATATAACCGAACATGTGGATGTACCTTTTACCCCCATCTTATCTTCTTCTTCATCCAGCGAAATACCTTCAGAATCCATTTCCACAATAAAACAGGTGAAATATTTACCGTCCACCTTTGCCATTGTAAAAATAAGATCTCCAAATCCGGCATTTGTAATAAATGCTTTTGTCCCGTTTAAAACATAATATTTACCGTCTTCACTCAATTCGGCAGTGGTTTTTGCATTCAATGCATCAGATCCGGCTTCAGGCTCTGTTAGTCCAAAGGCTCCTATTAATTCACCGGACGCAAGACCTGGAAGATATTTTTTTTTATGTTCATCTGTCCCGAAAAGAGCCACCGGAAGCGTGCCTATTCCTGTATGGTTCAATTCAGTCAAGGTGAATGACCCGCCACCCTCACCAAATCTTTCAGAAATAAGAGCAGAACTTATCTTGTCTAACTCCATTCCATCAAACTCTTCCGGGATATCCGCAGAAAGAAGCCCAAGCTCACCGGCCTTTAGCATCAACTCTCTGGAAAGCTCATAATTAATTTTTTCGATCTCTTCACCTCTGCTGACAAGTTCTCCTGTAACGAAGTCTTTTACTGCTTTTGAGATTGCATTATGTTCCTTTGTAAACTCTTCAGGTGTAAAAATCTGCTCAGGGGTTACAGATTGAATTAAAAAATGACCGCCGTTTAACATTTTTTCCTCCAGTCCCAGCTTTTGTCGCGATTGGTTTGTTTGTTAATAAGAAAATTAGCCTCATCTTGTGAATGACATCTTTACTATTCTTAGCAAATACAAAGAATAAATACAAACAGTTCTTTATTGTTAAACCAGGGCAACCGCATTTGAAAATTTTATAAAATCCATATGCGTTTGATCTGTATAAATAAATATATCTACTTGACTTTAAAAAGTTTTTTATAATATCGTACAAAAAAAAGTTTGTGGGCGGGAAAAATTATATGAAACATAGTAAACCTGTCCACAAAACAGGTTGCATAAGGATATAATCATATGAAATCTTCTGTTTTAAATTTTATATATGCAGTTGTTGAAAAAGCTTCTGAGTTCATGCTCTTAGCTCTTGCCTTGATTATTGCCTATGATGTTGTTCTGCGATATGTTTTTAACTGCCCAACCATGTGGGTTCTGGAAATCAGTGAGTATATGCTGGTTTTCCTCACTTTTTTAAGCGCTGCCAAAATCCAGAAAGAAAAAGCTCATATTAAGATGGATTTTTTTTATTTAAAGTTCCCGCCAAAAATTCGTGTTTTTGTGGATCTTGTTTTTTATATACTCATAGTTCTTTTCGCGTATGTTCTTTTATATAATGCAGTAAAAATGACTATTACTGCATATAAATATGAATCCATGTCAAACTCCCTGCTTGAAGTTCCTTTATATATTCCGTATTCTATTATCCCTGTTGGAATGATTCTTCTTATGCTCCAGGGGATCATTGATATTGTGGACGCTGTTAAAAACATAATAACCTGGAATCATCCCAATGAATCACTCACAGGAAAAAAATTAATATGAGCGTTGTCTTGATTATTACCATCAGCATAACAGCGGCGCTTATTCTCTTAATGGTCGGCTGCCCTGTTTTTGTATGTCTTGGCATTAGCGGCGGACTGGGGATTTTTCTTAATGGAGGTATAGCCGGTCTTTCCCTGCTGCAAACCACGGTTTTCGGATCTGTTTCCAAATTTACTCTTGTTGCTGCCCCGCTTTTTATTTTAATGGGTGACATAATATTTCGCAGCGGAATTGGAGCGGATCTATACAATGCTTTCAGTAGAGTATTACGCCGCTTGCCAGGCGGTCTTGCCATTGCTACCGTTTTAGCCTCTGCGGTATTTGGAGCGATGTGCGGAGTCAGCATAGCTGCAGTGGCAAGCATAGGAGTAATTGCCCTGCCGGAAATGCTCAGGCGGGGCTATTCCCCAAAACTTGCGGCAGGTTCTGTTTGCGCCCCAGGAGCGCTGGCCATGCTGATTCCACCAAGCCTTCCTTTTATTCTTTATGGTGAAGTGGCAGGCGTGTCCGTTGCCGAACTTTTTACCGCCGGAATTCTTCCTGGTTTACTGCTGATGCTGCTCATGTGCGGTTATATAGCGGTTCATGAAATAATGTTTAAAACATCAGTTTTAACACATGATGATCCCCTTACTTTAAAGGAGATAACAGGATTCATTAAAAGACTGTGGTCGCCATTGCTGCTCATCTTTATGGTTCTCGGTTCTGTGTATTTCGGAATTGCCACTCCAACTGAATCTGCGGCAATAGGAGTAATGGGAGCCTATGCCATTGCTGTTTTTATTTACAGAAAGCTTAGTTTTAAGGACTTTATTCTTACCCTGACCACTTCCGCCCGTGTAACAGGGATTATTCTGGTAATTTTTGTGGGAGCTGTAATATTTACCCAGTTTTTAAACCTGCTGAGGGTACCTGATATGTTTGCGGAGTTTATTGTCTCTATAAACGTATCCCCCTTGATGAAGCTTATATTAATTCAGCTTATGCTTTTTCTGCTTGGAATGTTTGTGGACGGAGGTTCAATGATACTGATAACGACCCCCATCCTCCTTCCAACAGTGTATGCAATGAACTGGGATCCGATCTGGTTTGGGGTGCTTATGGTAGCCAATATAAATATTGCTGTTATAACTCCACCGGTTGGTCTTAATCTGTATACACTTGCAGGCATAAGTAAAGATGTGGATATGGAGACAATTTTGAAGGGAACAATGCCTTATGTTATTGTTGAGATAATAGGCCTTATACTTTTAATGGCATTCCCCCAAATCAGCCTTTGGCTGCCGGGTCTCATGTAATTATACCAAGGAATAAAAAAGAAAAAAATATGTCCAAAATAAAAGAGAGCAAAGAAACATTAGAAAAATATATGTGGGCTATTGTTGGCATTCTTCTGTCAGCCCAGCTTGTTATGTCCATGGGAGCCTATGCATGGGGACCCCTTGCTCCTTTTTTTAGACAGGATTTTCATGTAACCTGCACCCAGATAGGTATGATTACATCTGCCATATATCTGTCTGCCACTATAATTGCGCTTCCATCCGGTTTTCTGGTGGATAAGCTTGGCGCTAAAATCGTGCTTGTTTTTTGCCTTTCGATTATGGGGTTCTCTTTTTGCATAATGCCTCTTGCCCGCTCTTTTTCCATTATTATTATATGTTCTGCTGCAAGCGGCATAGGATACGGGATGATCAATCAGGTATCGATTAAAGGGATTATGTACTGGTGTACAAGCAGAACAAGGGCAACTGCAATGGGTATTAAGCAGGCAGGGGTTACAATAGGCGGCGCTGTTGTGGCCATATTACTGCCCGCCATGACAGTTTCATTCGGCTGGAAAACAGGCGTACTTGCAATCGGCCTGATTATGCTGCTGATGGCTGTTGCAGTATTTATTTTTTACAGGGAACATCCTGAATCCCATGCTCCGGTTTCCGCTGCTGCAAAAGTAAAAAAAACAGATGCGTCATTATTAAAAACACTCTCAAATCCTGTGCTTTTTACCATTATTTTGCTGATTCCCCTTATGACTTTCAACCAGGTATGCGTTACCACTTTCTGGGTTCTTTATCTTAAGGAAGCATTAAATTTTTCAATTAGTACTGCCGGGCTGTGCCTGACTGTTGCAATGGTATCCGGAACTGTGGGAAGAATCGGGTGGGGTATTGCAAGTGATAGATTTTTTGACGGAGACAGGCTGATGCCTTTGATTATATTGTCGATAATCGGCGCCGTGTCGATTTTTTTCTTTGGAATTATATCAGCAAAAACATCCTTATATGTTTTTTATTTTTTATCCGCACTGGTGGGCTTTACAATTGTGGGCTGGAACGGGGTATATATAACTCTTGCAGGTGAACTTGCGGGCACTGAGCTTGCCGGGTCAATCATGGGAATAATTGCAACAGCAGGTTATATCGGGCTTGTGGCAGGACCCATCGGGTTTGGATATATGGTTGATAAAGTCAATTATTTTACAGGCTGGCTTTCTCTTTCTGTAATATCCATGTTAACAGCCTTTGGTTTTATTTATATTTATATGCGCACCAGAAAAATACGCATGTCGGAAAAAATAAAATCCGTCAGTCTGTAATATTTCAGGTTTTTAAGAAAGGTAATTATGAAACAAGAAATTATCAGAGAAGACATTATTAGAGAAAACGGGGGATACATCACCAAACTTATATTTAATCGTCCTGAAAAAAAAAATGCACTGAATGGAGCTGCACTCTATGCTCTTGGAGATGCTGTCAGGGAGATTGAAAAAGAGAACAAAACAAGAGTTGTGGTGTTAAGGGGGACAGGCGACAAAGTCTTTTCCTCCGGAGCAGATCTTTCCGGAGGATCAAAACAGATGGCGGAAACTATTAAGGCGCTTGAATATTGCCTTGAAGGTTTAATAAACTTTTCAATCCCTGTGATAAGTATGATTTATGGACCTGCCATTGGAGCAGGACTCGATATTTCGGTTATCTCCGATTTGAGAATAGCAGAGGAACGGTCAAGATTCGGAGCTCCCCTTGTTAAACTTGGAAGAACTTATTATTATACTGCCATTGAACGTCTTACCCGTCTTATAGGAATGGCGGCTGCAAAAGAGATACTCCTTACAGGGCAGTTAATAAATTCCAGGAGAGCTCTGGAGGTTGGGCTGGTTCACAAGGTGGTTGCCCACGATGAACTGGAACCTGCTGTTATGTCTATTGCTGAAAAAATTGCAGATGGGACAGCGCCCCTTTCTGTTAAAGCAACAAAACTTACAATAAAAAGAGTGTGTGAAGTTGTTTCGGTTGATTCATCGGTTGAAGAGGAATTAAAACAGTTTCTTGACGTGGTTAACAAAAGCGAAGATGCTGAAGAAGGTGTAAAGGCAATGCTGGAAAAAAGAAAACCTGTTTTTAAAGGGAGATAAATATGAACGATAATATTGATATGGAGGTGAACACGCCCAGGGATGCTCTTTCTTTGCTTACACAAAGAATCTATTCCAAATGCGGAGCAGATGTACTTCCGGAGATAGAAGAAGCCTGGTATAAACTTGGTCTTGCCTTAGGCAAACGTATGAAAAAAAAACTTCCTGATAACGACCTTGACACAGTGGCGCAGTTTTTTGTTGATACTGCAAGAAAACGTGGTACAAAGGCAGATATTTTAAAGCTTGATAAAAAGGAATTTCATCTAAAAGGTTATAACTGTGCTTTGGGTCTGGATGGAAAAGGAAAAGAGCTTTGCTGGGCAGCCATGGGATGTGACAGGGGAATTTTTGAGGCTGCAACCGGAAGTAAATTAAAAATGGATATTATACAGTCTCTTGCAGCTAATGATGAATGCTGTGAACTTTTTATAGAATTAATATAAAATCCGGTTATGCCGGAATTTATAAGTCGTGGATTATTATTGATAAACCAAATAGTTTTTTGTAGCAACCGGATTGTTAAATTCTGTTATTAAAGGAGATATATTTATGGACAAACTGACAGAGGATAGAATCAAAGAACTGCGTGAAATTAAAGAGCGAATACTTAAGGGAGGCGGTGAAAAAAAGCAGGAGGCTCACAGGGCTAAAGGCAGGATGACTGCCAGGGATAGAATAGACTATCTGCTTGATGAGGGTAGTTTTGTGGAGTTTAACAAGATGATCTGTCATCTTGATGGTGACCCATGTGACGGCTTGATAAACGGCTATGGCACGGTAAATGGCAGACCTATCTGTGTATATTCCCAGGATGCCACCATCAGAGGTGGTTCGGTCGGCATGGTGCATGGATTTAAGATGCACATGACAGTTGAACGGGCATTGAATATGCGTATACCCTTTGTGGGTTTGCATGATTCACCAGGCGCCAGACTCCCTAAGCTTGGTGAGAGTAAGTCGGCAGTAGGTGATCAGATGGTAAAAAGCGGGGGAACCCTGTTTTATCCCAATACCCAGGGTTCAGGAATAATACCCCAGATATCGGCCATAATGGGAAGCTGTGCGGGTCTGTCTGTTTACTCTCCGGCGCTGACCGATTTTATATACATGGTTGACAAACAGAGCCATATGTATATTACAGGACCGGTCATGTCAAAGACCGTTACAGGTGAAGACCTGACCCATGATCAGCTTGGCGGGGCAGAGGTTCACTGCAAGGTAAGCGGCGTCTGTGATGGCAGGTTTGGAAATGATGCAGAACTTTTAGACGGCATAAAAGATCTTTTAAGCTATCTTCCGCAAAGTACTGATGAGTCTTCACCTGAATTTGATTTGGGGGATGACCCCAACAGGATGGTTGATGAGCTGACAGATATAGTATCCTCTTCACCCAATGTGCCCTATGATGTAAGGGATGTAATAATCAGTATTGTTGACGCAGGAAGATTTTATGAAATAAAGCCTGAATTTGCAGGTGAGGTAGTTGTGGGATTCGGCAGGCTGGATAAAAAAGTTGTTGGTTTTGTAGCGAACAACCCCATGACCTATTCCGGCAGCATGACTGTTGACAGTTCTGATAAACAGGCGAAGTTTATGAGATTATGTGATTCGTTTAATATACCCGTAGCAATGCTGATTGACACTCCTGCATATATGCCGGGAAGCGATCAGGAACATCGCGGAATGATTCGCCATGGAGCCAAGGTTCTCTATGCTCTTTGTGAGTCAACAGTGCCGCGTGTATGCATAGTTATGAGGAAGGCATATGGAGGCGGCAACCTGGGAATGGGACTTATCCCGGGAATGGGCACTGACCTTATTTATTTTTGGCCCATAGTGGAAGCCGGCGTTCTGGGTGCCACAGCCAGCGTAAGGCTTCATTTTGGAAAAGAGATAAAAAAGGCCGAAGATCCAAAAGCGATGTTTAAGATAAAGATGGAGGAGTATGCCCAAAAGTATTCCAACCCCATCCGGGAAGCTTCAGGAAACTGGGCAATAGAAGATGTAATAGAGCCAAGAGAGACAAGAAAAGTGCTTATTCAGGCATTTAAATATCTTGCCACTAAAGACAGAACTATAAAATATCCTAAACGACACGGAAATATTCCGCTGTAATTTAAACACAGTCAGATGTATTTTTATAAAGTAAGGGCGTATTTTAATACGCCCTTACTTTATTTGAGATATAATCAAAAGTTCTGTTTGAGGAATTAGAGGCCGAGAATGGGCAGTCCCATCAGAAACTAATATGCAAAAAGACACGTCATTTACATCTGAAGAGGATGAAAATAGCCAGGTTACTTTAAAACAGTTTGTTATGAAATCCTATTTATCTGTCCGGGCAACCAATGTTTTGTTGGCAAATGTCGGGTCTTTGAAAGAATTGAATTTGATGGACGAAGCAATCTTGTCCTCGTTTCCAAATTGCGGAAGAAAAACGATTCAGGAAATTCAAAATTTTGTTCATGCCTTTCGATTTCAAGGAGGGATTCAGGCACCAGTTTCAACAAAAGAACTCCTATCAGCACCACCCATAAAATCAACAATCGCTCTGCTTCCAATTTTTTCCAACAATCTCCTTGAGGATGTGACCATAAACGATTTACATCTGGCTTTTTGCGCTGAAGTAAAATTTAAAGATATACCACTGTCTACAAGAACATCAAATGCCCTGCATAATCATCGTATAACAAAGGTTGGGGAGGTAATGTTAACTCCCTTGTCTGCACTGCGGGAATGGAGAAATCTTGGTAAAAAGAGCATAAACGAACTCAAAGAAATAGTCCTTTCATTATGCCTGACCGGAAGCTATTCACCAAACAATGAAGAAGCAGTAGTTATTAATTTTTCCAGCTATGAAGAAATGGTGTCAAGCTTCACTGCTGTCTCTGTGAAAAAGAAACGAAATCAGGAATTGTTCCAGAAAAAATTTTGTTTTCAAACTGAAAAAATTCCGACCCTTGAAGAACTCGGTCAGGCCTTTGGTATCACAAGAGAGAGAGTCAGGCAGATCCTCAACAAAGGTATCCGCAAGTTCAAACTCAGGGTTAACTTGGATAAGTTGGAACATTTTTGGGAAAGAATTGACAGGGTCGTGATCAATGGTGGTGGTATTATCCATTTAGGGGCATTGCCCTTAGTCTTGCAGAAAAGCTTCAATTGGGCGACGGCTCCTCATCCCCTTGCTTTAGGGCAGTTGCTAAATCTTCGGGAATCAGATGACAGCAATGAAGGCATCCGCGACCTTATCACAGCAGACTGTGATTGCCCATATTGTGATAAAGTGTTGGAGCGAACTAATAATTTGGAATTTACAGTAAACGAATCTTACCATATTGAGGTTCTTGCTTTAAAGCTTAAAGATTATTGTCAAGCCCATTGCCCGAATCAAAAACCGGTTAATACATTCCACAGGGCGTTTATTGAGCAATTGATTGACCGAACTGGTGGCGATTTGATTTTGCATGGAGACATTGTAATATCTCAAAATAAATGGCTTGAAAAATATTGTGATAAGCTTGAGGATGTAGCCTGCTCTGTTCTTGAAAACCATGGCAAGCCTATGCATTTCAGTGAAATAGCAAGTCAGGTTCGCAAGCAAAATATTAATTTCCAAGAGCTATCAGATCATAACCTTCACACTTCTATCGGTCGCTATGATAGAATCAAAATTGCCAGCCGGGGAACCTATGGTCTCAAATCATGGGAACTTAAAAGTTATCGGTTTGTTTCGACTGCAGTCGAAGAATTTATTGATGAAAAAGGCTTACCACAACGGCGGCAGAATATCATCAAGCATCTGGATGGAGAATTTACCGACACAAACATTACGGCATCACTGATGGTTGAAACAAAATTTAAAAGTATCGGTGACGGGATTTATGACCGGCAGAAAAATTGGCAGAAAAGAACTCTTGATGATCTTATCGAACGTTTACCAGCTCCGGTGGCAGAATTTGCCTGGTATCTGACAGGGAGGAACAATACATCCTATAAGCTTGTGATGGCCTTTATTTTTATTCGCAGTATGGATGAACAGGGTGCCATTTACCTGTTTAAACTCAAAAATATGTTTTATAATTTTTACCTGTCCCGTTATAAAAAAGGACTGGCCATTGAAATTGATACGGCGGTAATGAGTCATATCGGGGACTTGTCCAAAAATGAGATAAAAAACCAGGCTTGCAGAAGGCCTTTAGAAAGTTTTTTTAAATCCGATTATTTTGTCAGGTATTCCCAGAATGGCAGAAAAATTAAACTGATCAACAGGGTTTTTTCTGAACTTGACAGCGCTTCCACCAGGGACAGCCTGCTCATTGTTATTCTTAAGGCCATTGATAACTATTTTCAAATAATTTCTCCTGATATAATTACCTATATACATAATCCCAAAAGACCTTCTAAAGACAGGGAATCTGTTTCAGAAAAAAACAATCTTTTCCCGGCTGAGCCTATGAATAAGAGCACCACAACCCTAAATATCAAGAAAAAAAGACGGGGCAAAATCAGGTTGTGAGCCAGAAAAAAAATAAGAGAACCTGGTGGTGTGATACTTGTCATGTGCCGCTTTTAAAAGACCATTGTCTTTCCTGTGGATCGGTTGGGCGGGATATTTGTTCAGCAACTTTGGTCCCGGTCTTCAGACCGGAGATTCAATACCTGAAAAAACAGATTGACCCGGAAATCCATCTGCTTTTAAAAGAGGGGGAAATCTGGATTTCACCCGGAAATTGCACTTACTATTGCCAGGGGGTGCCCATTGCAAAACTGACAGCGGCCAATGGCAATGCAAAAAAGTTGGAGAAGAGCAAATCATTAAAACCCCTGAACCGGACGTTGAAAAAATGCCTGATCGCCTTGAGACAGGCCAATAAGGGATATATTGAAAATCTGCAATATGAAGCTGAGGATTTCATCCGGCAAACCGCAACATCTTATCACGGAAAAACAACTATGATTTCTTTTTCCGGGGGTAAGGATTCAACCGTTGTTTCCCATTTAATTATGAATGCCATGGGCCGCAGTGATGTGCTTCATATCTTTGCCGATACCACTATGGAATTTCCGGATACCTATCAATATTTAAAAAACTTTCAACGCCAACATCCGCTGACCCCATTTATCGAGAGTCGATCCAAACTTGATTTTTTTAAGACGTCTATAGCAATCGGCCCGCCCAGCAGGATTTTACGATGGTGCTGTACCACGCATAAAACCAATCCTTTGGCCAAGCTGATTGATAGCATGAGTCCGGATAAAGGCGTACTGACATTTGACGGTGTCAGAAGAGCTGAGTCTTCAAAACGCGCCGATTATCCCCGTATTTCTGACAAGCATAAAATTGCCAGAGAAATATTAGCCAGTCCAATTATAGCGTGGTCTGACATTGAGGTCTGGCTTTACATTCTGTTTCATCAATTGCCCTTTAACCAGGCATATAAAAAAGGATTTAGACGGGTTGGCTGCCTGTATTGTCCATTTAACAGTTCCTGGTCACAAAATATGATTAAGGATCGCTACCCGGACAAAGGGAAAAAGTGGCAGACCTTTTTATCAGAGCAGGCCAAACGAATGAACCACCCAAATCCGGACAATTTTATTGATCAGGGATGGCGGGTTAGAGCTGGCGGCCGGGGGCTGGATAACTATAAAACCGCTATAGAATCAACTCCCTGCATGTTGTCAGACAACGCGGTTATGTACCAACTGTTAAGTGGTAATATCCAGTTGGTTCATCATTTTCTACGCCCATTGGGTCCTCAGTCTGTGGTCAGCCATGATGAATTTTCCCGAGTTTTTCTGATTCATGATCCTAAATCTAATGAAATTCTGGCAAGCGTGGAAGTTGGCTTTTCGGACAAGGCAATTCGTATCAACTATTTGATCAAAAAATATCGACGACTCTTTCAACAGAGGATTGAAAAACAGATTAAAAAGCTTCAGGTATGTATTTTTTGTGGCGCCTGCGGTGCAAAATGTAAAGTAAAGGCACTTAATGCAGACGGCATTTTTTGTATTGACGATAACAAGTGTTGCAGTTGTTTGGCTTGTGTTAAACACAGATGCCCTGTTCTCGATTCATTAATTAAAAAAGGAAAGTAACAGTTGGCAAAATTTGAATTCGGCTTCGAGGAAGCATGGTTCCGATTAATTATAAAAAAGCTCCCGGATCATCCAGACCTTTTTTTACCCCGGGCTGTGGAAGAAGCACAGGCCATCCTTCGTGTGGGAAAAGTAAAAGTTGGCGCAGCCAGGGCATGGGCTGAAGCTGCTGGAATTATTTGCAAAAAGAAAAATAGTTTTTACCTGACCCCTCTGGGAAAAATTATTGCCCGGCATGACCCCGACCTTGAAGAGGATGGTGTCTGGTGGATCATTCATTATAACCTTGCCCGCAGCACCAGTTCCGCATGGTTTTATTCTTTTTATTTTAACGAATTTTCTTTGGATCAATTCAGTCGCGGACAATTGGAAAAACAATTGCGGTCTTTTTGGGACACAAATCATGAAAAACCCATGACAGACAGTGTATTCCATAAATTAATCTTTTCTCCCTTAAAACAGGTTTTTGAGGGCACCCGGCTGGGTGAAGAATTTGGGTTCTGGCAAACAAATGAAGAAGTAGATTATATTCGGCATCCTCATAACCCGTCACCATTTCCCAAAGCGATTCTTGCATATGCACTCCTGGACTGGGGCAGACAGCAGCAGCGGCAATCTGTTCATTTTGAAAAACTTCTGGAACCCAATGGAATTGGTAAGATTTTCAGGTTAGAACGGGAAAATCTTGATTCATTGCTCATTGACATTGGCGAGTATTATGAAAAACAGGTGGGTTGGATCAGCCACACAGCCGGTCTTAATTCCGTATCGATTATGGATGTCCATCCACTGGTGCTGGTCAGTACATATTACCATGAACTCGATGGAGACGAGCCTGTGGCAGCATTTCTTACTGGTGAAAAAGAGGTAACAAAGATTTTGAATCAGGAGATGATGCAGGAATAGAATATATATGGATATCAATGAACATAAATTAAATTTTCAGGGTCTGGTGGGAATCATCCAGAAGGTTCACATAGACCTTTCAACCAATGCCAGAAAGGCCGTTAATATCAGCTTGACTCTTAGAAACTGGCTCATTGGCTGCTACATCAGCGAATACAAATTATCCAGAGCAGACCGGGCAAAATATGGTGAACAGCTTTTGGCGGAACTGGCCAAAAAATTACAAGACACCAGTAACTGCAATCGCCGTCAGCTCTACCGCTATTTGAGATTTTATCGGTTTTACCCTCAAATTGTGGGTTCACTGCCCCCACAATTTGAAAAACATCTACCCCAAAATCTTGAAGATCGAAAAGTGGGGACAGTGTCCCCACAATTACATCCGTCCGGTGACATGCTTTTACAACATCTTTCTTACAGCCATATTGATCAATTGGTGGATATTGATGATGAGACCAAACGGTTATTTTACGAGGTTGAAAGTATCCGGAGCAATTGGTCTGTGCGTGAACTCAAACGACAGATCGGCAGCCTTTACTATGAGCGGTCAGGTTTGTCTTTGAATAAAAACAAACTGTCCTCCCTGGTAGACAGCGCAGCTGAACAAACAGATTATAAACTGGCAATTCGTGATCCATATGTGTTTGAGTTTCTCGGTCTTAAACCCAAGGAAGTGATGAGTGAAAACCATCTTGAAGACCAATTGCTTGGAAAAATCCAAGAATTCCTATTGGAAATGGGGCATGGTTTCTGCTTTGAATCCAGGCAGAAACGTATTCTTATTGGCACAGAGCATTTTTTTGTTGATCTAGTGTTTTACCATCGTGTACTCAAATGCCATATCCTTGTGGAATTAAAGCTTGCAAAGTTCAACCATGAAAATATAGGCCAGCTCAATACCTATGTCAGTTGGTTTGAAAAAAACATGATGACCAAAGGCGATAACCCGCCAATAGGAATACTGCTTTGTACGGATAAAAACCACACCTTGGCTGAATATGCCCTGGCCGGTATGGACAATCAATTATTTGTGTCCAAGTATATGCTTCAATTACCAAAGAAAGGCGACATGGAAAGATTCATCGAGGATAAAATTAAAGAAATAGGACCATAAGCCATGACTATTCATGAACAACTGCTTGAAAAATGGCAACAATGCCGTGGGAAACGATACCCTGTGCTGTTCATTATCACTGCACCGCTGGATACATTGTTTCCCTCTGATCTTATCAAAAATTTTGCTGATGAATCTGCGGCAAAAGTGATTGATTTTAAAAACCGATATCAAAACAGACTTGAGGAGTTTTTAACCTGGCAGACGGTGCGTGATGAAATCTATGATGAAGCAAAAGAAGCGCCAGTCATCATTACTGAACTTGAGCCGCTCTACGCCAAGTGGCCGATGGAAGAACGACTCTCTTTTATAAAAAACCTGCTCAGAAGTGAACCGGCTCACGGTATCGTTATTATTATCAACTGTCAGGAAAATTTAAGTGCATTAAAGGAAATTGAAGAAAACAGCAGGGGGCTTATCTGGGCTCCTTCCAAATAGCATTACCAAAATAGATGACACTGCGCTCAAAATAAATGAAATTTTATAAATCAGAGGTTTTGCATGACAACAGAATATCTAAATGAGTTTATCCATATTTCACCTGGATTTAAGGCGGCGGTTAATCTGAAAAATGATCAGAACAATCTAAAAAAAGTAGCCGGCTTTATTCCCACGGAAGTTGCACGGGAGATTATTCTTGATCTGGGGAAAAAGCTTCACCCTGCCAGTGATTTAAGATCAAGAATTATCATGGGGACCTATGGTACAGGGAAAAGCCATCTTGCACTGGTTTTGCTCAACTTTTTTGCTCAATCCATTGAAACCACTGAATTACAGATTATCATTGATAAACTCGATCCTGATACAAAATTGGTCTTAAAACAATACCGCAAACAGGTCCCTGAAAAATTTCTTGTTGTGAATCTCTATGGAGATGAAGGAGATATTGCAGATGCCTTGACCATGGGATTACGGAAGGCATTAGAAAAAGAAAAGCTTGATTTTCTGTTGCCTTCATCGGCATTTGATGCTGCATTAAAAAGGATTCACGATGTTAAAAAAAATTATCCGGAAAGCTTTGCCATATTGAAAGAAAAGGTCGAACTAAACGGTATGTCAGTGGATGAGTTGAAGACCCGTTTAGAAAAATATCAAAAAAAAACGTTTGATTTTTTCCGGAAAATGCATCCTTTTTTCTCGGCAGGTGGCCGTTTTGAATACACAACAATGCTCACTCCAACAGATTTTTACACCAGTGTTGTTAAAGAGTTAAAAGAGAAGCATGGTTTCAGTGGCATTGCTGTTTTCTGGGATGAATTTGGCCATAAGATGGGAGAGGTTGTAAAAGATCCCACAGGCAGAGAAGGGTTGATTCTGCAGGAATTTGCAGAATGCTGTAATGACAGCGAGGACAACCAGCTTCATTTCTATCTGTTCTGTCATCGTTCTTTAAAAGAATATCACGATATCTCCATGAATGCGTTGGGTGTAAACAATAAGCAATTGGAAGATGATCTTAGAAAGATTGAAGGCCGTTTTAAACAATATATTATGAAAAGTACGGATGTTGAGACTTTTCAGCTTATTGACGGTGTCATTGTCGCAAATGAACAAACAAACGGCTGGGATCAATTAACATCAGATTTCAATGACTATTTTGAAACACTGGTGCAGGAAACAGCCCTGTTGAAATATTTTACAGGTTTCACTTCAGATGAACTTAAAGCCACTGTGGTTTTGGGAACATATCCACTGCACCCAATGGCTGTTTACAGTTTGCCGGCAATTTCCGAAAAAGTGGCGCAAAATAACCGCACTTTGTTCACCTGTCTGTGTGAGGATGAGCCGGGAAGTTTTAAACGATTTCTGGATAAGGCTGTTTGTCATGCAGGTGATGCAGGTCCCCCCATGTATACAGTTGACGGGTTGTGGGATTATTTTTCCAATGATGTAAAACAGCAGGAGCGCACCTATTCAATTTACAGAGATTTTGAACATCTAAAAGCAAGGCTTGAAGATGATGATCTGCTTGGGCTTCGAATTTTAAAGGCAGTCTCGGTGTTTCGTGTTGCAAATCCGGCCAGAGTCAAAGTAACAGAAGAAATCCTTTCTTATTCGTTGGACATTCCGGAAAAAGATAATGAATTTTTTACAAAAGAACTTGCAAGACATTCCGACCTGAAAAATGAAAATCATATTCTTATGAAGTTACAGGCGGACGGCTCATATCGCCCTGCTGTCAGCAGCGCCACTGAATCTCTCATGGAAAAAGTACGGAAACTGTTGAATGATTCTCCTGAAAAACTGGGCCAAAGCCAGGTTCAGTATTTAAAATCATTGTGGAAGCAATTCCAATTCAGTGAAAGCTATGAAGCAACAAGCTATGAAGATGATTTTGGTGTGAAGCGTAAATTAGAGATCGAACCGATCAGTATGAATCAGCTTAGGGAAAGCCTTCATATTTTGACTAAAAATCTTGGTGCGGGATCATTTTCAGACGGTATTCTTTTGATAGTTTTTTGCAGCAACAGCAGTGAAATTGATGAAGCAAAGCAACTTGTCACCACGCAATTGATGGAGGAAAAATACAACCAGGTTGTGGCAGCAATCCCGAAAGAACCCATACAGCTATTTGCGTTGCTCAAAGAACACCAAGCTTTGAGCTATTTAAAAAAGAATGAAGCAAGTCTTTATGGTGAAGGTGGCGAACTGCATGAAGAATGGTGCATCTATGATAATGACAGATCCACCCAATTGAAAGATACGGTTGATGATTTATTTGTTCCTGAAAAACAAATGCTCGACTATTTCTGGACAGGACTTCTCCAAAAGGTCTTAAACACCCGGCAGATAAAAAAGATGACATCCACTGTAATGTATAAATCCTTTCCTGACTGTCCTGTTATTGGGGAGCCCAAATTGGCCATGGATGATTTTGGCGGAAATTGGGGGTACCGGAAAGACTGCCGGAATATCACGATAAAGATGACTGAAAAAGATGCGGCCCAAAAGCTTTGGAATGAAACCGCTGCCGCCCCTCAGCATATTATTCGGCAAGTGCTGAGAAGTAACGGCATTTTAAGAAAAAACCAGGCCGGAGATTGTGTCCTTGAAAAGCCCCAGGCCGATGTGTTCAATGGTGCCAACAAAACCTGGGAATGCATGGAAAAATATATCAAAAGTGCTCGAAAGCGCCCGGTTGAAATGAAAAACCTGGTGCGAACCTTGCGCAAACCACCCCATGGGGTTAAATGTCGGGTGATGCCTATCCTTTTTGCTTCAGTTGCCCATGAAGAGTTGACATATGGAAACATTTCATTTGAATTCCAACGAAATGCCAAGCAGATCGAAAAAATAACAGCTATTGAAAATGATACGTTGGAAAAAGTATTTACCACACCTGAAAAATATCGATTGGTTTACGTTAATGTCAGCTCAAATCAAAAAGCTTTAGTCGATGCCTTGTCTAAATTATATAATGTGGATTTATTGCCGACTGATCCGCCTTTGGAACGGGTAAAGAAAGTAGGCATCAAAATGGGGGGATGGTGGAGAGCACTCCCGAAACATGCACAGTTGACCAAAGAAATTTCTGATGAAGCAAGGCGATTAAGAAAATATATTTTTAAGCCCCTTGCCGAGTTGAATCCTGATACACAGCAAATCTTGCTTAAAGATTTTCTTGAAGAAATTTTTGAAAATCCAAACAAGATTACCCCAAAAGGTGTTGAGAATGGCCTCAGGCCTTTTAAAGAAGAGTTTGAAACACTTCTGGACAGCCTTACCCAAAGGATTCTGGCCGCATATGTCTCTGTTTTTGATCAATCTGAAAATCCCGAGCAAGGCGTATCAAATTGGTTCTCAAACCTTCCCTCTGACAAACAAAATTATACCTATAACGGTGAACCTGCCATCCTTGTAAATGCCTGCCGAGAGAGTGCCGACATCAATGATGATACATTATTAAAAGTTGCGAAAGAATTGACCGGCTTGAGTGTGGCATCCTGGAGCGATGATTTGGTTTTGATCTTTCGGGGTAAACTTGATACAGCAAAAAATATAATTGATACCTTTGTAGTACCCGATCCTCTTTTACCGCCTGTACCAAACCCTGATGATCCAGAACCAGGTCAAACCAGGATTAGCATTTTTTCCCAAGGAAAAAATAACGAACGTATTTTTGAAGTGCTGGATGAGGTTTCATCAAACGGACAGGTTTTGGAAAACATGCTGAATTCAACAATTGATCAACTCGGTAAAGGAATGGATGAAAAAGAGAAAATAATGATATTGTACCGAGTGATCGAAAAACATGTTTTTGGGAAATAAAAACAATGATTGAAATTATTTGCGATCAATATGAATTTCATGCGTCAGAAGATTGTGACAATCTGATAACAGAACCATTCGAGTTTGAAGGCACGCTTGAAATTATTAAGAGACATGCCGAAAAGGGAGAATCGCTAAAAATTGTTGTTCGCAATCCTGCACTTTTTGACTGGTTTGATGCAGCCTGTAAATATGGCGCAAAGAAACAGATCATTGATCCTGTTATCATGCTTGCAGACAAATTAGAACTACAGGTCATGCCGGAGTACTTAAAAAATAATCCCCACTGGGTTGTTGAATTAGGATTAATTAAAAAGTGTGAAGGAACTCCTATCCATGGCACGTCCGCAGATAATTGGTTAAAAAGAATCATGATAGGAGAAGTATGGACGAAAAATGAGCCGAGTTCTACAACTGATCTAATCAGAATTTTTAAGTTTCTGATAAAAACTAGTGAATCAGATCTTCACGAGCTTGAAAAATATCTGATCAGTGATTGTTTGATTTGCTGGAGTAATAATAAACTTGATAGCGCTGAACTATTTTCCTGGTTAAAAGACAATCCCTTTACGAGGGC
>Ga0190314_1000283_pt1 | contig 19086 bp, 31 predicted proteins | sample 4870071112_MG_FD_165055 | JGI IMG/M metagenome (GOLD analysis project Ga0190314, IMG submission 165055) | Hydrothermal vent sediment bacterial communities from Southern Trench, Guaymas Basin, Mexico - 4870-07-11-12_MG | ecosystem: Environmental > Aquatic > Marine > Hydrothermal vents > Sediment ...
TGGTAGGTGTCACAGGTGTAGCGTTTACGTACGCAGATCAAAAAATAGCTGAGTCTCTCGCTGGAAGTGATTCAGAATTTCTGAGAAACATGGCCGATGACACAAAGTATGAAAGCTACATACTTCCTATCGTTTACGTTATCGGTGGTCTTTTCCTCATGGGAAAACTTTCCGGAGTTCTCAAATGGGTCGGTTTTGGAATCGCAGTCTATGGAATAACAGAGATTGCAAGAAAGATCATGGCTCAATTTCAGAGTGAACAGAAGCAGTCCGCTTAATAATGAAAAAATATAATGGAGGTGTTGAGTGATGAGGAAGGTAGAGCTTTTCTTCAGCGATGCTTACGATCCTGTAACAAAGTCTTCTATTGATGTAACTAGTGATACTGTATCTCTTACTGCAGGTGTTAAAAGGTCAATTTGTTATTGGAAAGTTCCAAGAGGAGCTAAATGGAGAGTTCCTGCAGTTCTCAGTGATTTTGTACTGAAGCTCAAAGATAATTCTGGTAATGAGCTTGATGATCAGACTGAGGTTATTATTGGATTCAAAGGTCCAAGCGAGAGAGAGCAAATATACGAGCTTACAACCTTTGTATATAGAAGGTACAAGAATCTCACGATTCAGCAACAGCAGTCGAGAGATTACAACACGGAGGTTGTTTTCCCATCCGATCTTCCACTTGAGCTTAAAGAAGACGATGAGCTTCATATAATAGTAAAATCTCCATCTGATGTTACACTATCCTTTGCAAATTCTACAATAGCGTTCACGATCGAGGAGTACAACTATCATAAGTGATAAGGAGGGATTAATATGATTAATGATTTTCTGAAAATAGACGACTTCACACATACCACCAATATAATCAGTCCAGTAACTCTTTCACCATTTGCCAAATACACGTTGAAGAGACAGATGTACCTCGAACTTGATGATACAAGACCTCTCATTCTTCTTCCTATGGCTTACGAGGAATTCACTATAAATGACGTCGATCCCGGATCTTCAGATTATACAACTTCTCAGACTCTGACTTTTGAACCTATTGACGCTGATGATGTTCTTGTATACTATAAACACGTTAGCGGTACTGCATCTGATGGTTTTTACAGCCCGGATTCCGTTTCCGGTAAAACTGTTACTGTTACAATAAACAATTGTGATAATAACGATATCCTCTACATCTACTACTTTGCTTACAATATTCCGGTTTATTTGATGATCGAAGTTCCTCAGGGTGGATCTGAGTATAAAGCGGTTATTGCGAGATACGATTTAGGTAAACTTTCTACTCTCGACTTCTATAACAGAGATTATCAGATATTCCTTCCGTTCAATATACCGGTTGCAGAAGATATGTCAATAGTTCTCGCTACAAAATCCAGTGTTTATGTAGGATTCGTTGATCCTACAGGGTCAGCACTGTCAAAAGCGAATCTTGAGCTTCCAGTTAAACTCAGTACACTTGAAACTGAAGAGAGAAGGAGAGGAATAGTTAATCTGAAAGGATGGGTAGCTGATTATCTAAAAGGGTTGTGATAACATGATCTCATCTCTGTTTCTTCTTGTTGTGGTTCTCTACGGGATCGTGTTTATAATTCGCTCAATGGAAGCGATAAAGATTGTATTAATACCTATACAACCTAAAAAGAAAAATCAAGTAGCCGCTTATTACCTGTTTGATGTTTTAACTGTAGTACTCATTGTAGTATATATAGCAATGGCTCTAACACTGTACAGGAAGGTGAGCGAGAATGAAAACGCTGGATAATGCTACAAGACTGCTTGTTCTATCGATAGTTGCAGTTGTTGGTGCTATCGTTTTCGTTATTCTTTATGGAAAATATGAAGAGAAAATGAAAGAGCTTGAGGATGACGGTAAGCGAATAGCTCTTGGTGGAATACTTGGTGCATTGTTTGGAGTTTTGAGCTATTTCTTTGAAAGGGCAAAAGGTATAAGCAAAGTTCTTCTTGCATTCGTTAACATATTTGCTACATTCTACGTTCTTTACGTACTCTCACATGTCGGTGAGAAGGCAGGTGGTTAACGTGGATTTTGGTAGTATCCTTGGTTCACTTGCAGGTATCCTTGGATCGATAATTGGAGGTCTGTTCAAACAATCTCAGCAGGCTAGGGTTCAGGCTCTTCAGCAAAAGCTTGAGCAGAAGATGAAGAAGCTTGAAGAGCTTAAAGCAAGAGCTGAAAGTTTGAAAACTGAGATTGCAGGCTACAGCGATGAAATAAGGGAGTATGAGTTTAAACAATTCGTTAATGAATACGGTTTCATTCTTGGAATTGGTGGAGGATTGTTGCTCGGACTTGTAGCTATGAGAAAGAGGTGATAAGTGTGAATCTTGAAGAACTGCTTCAGGAAGGGCTTCAAATTTTTCAACAGCTTCAGGCTATAAACAGTGAAGTCAGTCAGGTAACAACTAACATTGAAGGAAAAATAAGCGAGCTGGATGATGCGATAAACAAAATGGAGACATATGTTAATAAGCTCGAATCTGTAAAGAACGAGATAAGAGAGAAAATAACCAAGCAACCTCAGATTGAGTGGATGAAACCAGTATCCGGTTTCATTGTGGGATTTGTTCTTGCAGTAGCTTTCAAAAAGTTGAGGAGGTGATTTGAATGCCTCATCAGTTTCCTTACATTCCAGATGAAGGAGTTCCTCCATCAGATACAGGTGTTTATGATGCGATAAAGTATATGCTCAATGCGTTGAAAGCTGAAATTCAGGAATTCGGATGGGATTCGATAGAAGTTCAGGATACACTTCAGGAACTCGAAGAACATTTCAGAGAATATCTACCGTTTGTTCCAAGGTCTCCAGATGAAGTTTATCAACTTGATAATTATGTCAGTAACAAGATAAAAGGTAATAAGGGTTTTGAATTTAACTGGTTCTGGATCGTTGTTATAATCTTATTACTGGTTATAATTTATCTGCTCGTAAAATGAGAGAGTGCAGTCTTGACTACAAACTTTTTGACCCTGATTACAGACCAGAATTTCAGGTTACTGAACCTCAGAAAACGTCAAAAGATTCAGGGTTGTTTTTTGCTATCGTTATTCTGTTTGTATTAATCATGATATGGGAGATGATTAACAGATGGGGTGGAGTCAAATAGTGTATATTATAAGTAACTGGGGATTTCCGATATTCGTTGCCATCTGGTTATTAACGAAAGTTACAAAAACACTTGACAAAATAAGCGTAATACTTGAAAGACTCGACGTTATGGTCAATAATATAAAGGAGGAGACAGATAAATTCAGTTCTGTCTCTAAAGAATTAACGGAAGCAGTAACGATGATTAAAATGATTATCGGGAGGGAGAAAATGTGAATTTGCTTAATATGCTCGGTGTCGATCAGAAGTCGATGGAGAAGATGATCGAAGAGCTATCAAAATTCGATCAACTAATGAAAGCTATAACTGGTGCTCTGATTAAGATCGAAAAAAACACAGCTGAACTTCTTGAAGTTACAAAGGAGGTACGTGATCTACTGAAAGAGGGGAAAAAATAATGCCTGATATTTTCGGTAGAGATACAAAGAATCTGGTTTATAAAACAATTCTGGAAGGTCTGGATAACAACGTTAAAAGTGTGAGTGGTGTGGGCGTGAGCAAGGATCCAGAGCTTGTAGCTGGAAAATATGTAGTTGAAAAGTACGGTGTTAGCGATTTCTACAGTCTTTACAAAATAGTTCAGAATATCAAATACATATCTGATGAGGAAAGGTACAACCTTTTGGGAAAGCAGGCTAGCGGTGAAGTCAGTCAATCTGCAGTTCTCACAGCGTATGCGATGTCTGGAGACTGTGATGATATAGCAAGACTTCTGTATTTTGCAACTGAAAATCTACCTTTTAACTATGACGTTTACGAAATTGTTGTAACATGGAATGAAAACGGTAAGTTCTACGGTCATGCATTTATAGGTATTCACGATGTTAAGAATAGAATAGTTGCTATTTTAAACTACACACGTTATCTCATTTACAGATACGAGGCATTTTCATACAAGATCTTTTTCGATTTATGGAAGACGTTTCTCTACTATGATGGGAGGGACGCTGAGCTTGACGTTGGAGCTCTGATCAAATACAGAAACTGGACGGGAAGCTATGATAGAAGAATGGAAATCGTTGATGGTGGTTACTTCTTTAAAGATGGGAGTTTCACAGTTTACGATCTTGATGAAGTTACAGCTATAGGTTATCCATGGAGCTTTAAATTTCCACAGTGGATCATCTTTATTATTCTTATTGCAATTATAGGAGGACTGATATTATGGTGAAGAAATTCGAGATCGATCTTTCAACTGCACACAGTGATTATGAAGTTGATATAGATGCAAAGCTCGTTTACTTCGGTCAGGTCGACGATACATGTTATATAAAGATCAATGATAAAACCGGAGAGCTCATTCAGGTAACTGAGGGGATGTATCTTGAGACAGATCATAGGTTCAGGAAATTCTACATAAACAATGAAGCTGGAAGTGGAAAACTGGTTTTTTATGCAAGTGATCACGTGAAAATAAGGGGATAATATGTATGCAAAAAACCAGATCACCAGACTCGAACTTGATCTTTCACTTGAACGTAGAGAGTGTAAATTCGATATTCCCGGAAAGCAGGTGTTAGTTGATGCACCTGACAATGCTAATGTTTATATCATATTTGAAGGTGGTACGACAGTACCTCTCAGGTATGTTTCGGCGATTAAAACACCGGGTTTCCGCTACTTCTACATCTCAAACTCACCTTCCTCTGGAACGTTAACTCTATACATCACAACCTGTGGTGCTGAGCTTGATAACACTTACGTTTCATATGAACAGCTGAAGTCCCTTGTATCTTCCATAACTGCGAAGTTAATAGAAGCAACTCAAAATATAAGTGAGGTGGTAACATGAGACAGCTAACGTATGCCAAAACAATTGAACTTGATCTGTCAACTGCTCGGGATGACGAATACTTCAATATAGCTGGAACCACAATCGTTGCTCTTTACAGAGACGGTGATGTTTACATCAAACTCGATTCAAAGAGCAATACACCACTGAATCTCAGACAGATCCCAAAGATCGAAAACGCTGACTTCCAGTGCTTTTACATTTCGAATCCAGCTCAACCTGGAAAGAAAACGATCATCCTTGTTGGTTACAACATAGACGTTGATCGTCAGGTTTTATCGCTTGAGGAGCTCCAGTCAGCGCTTAACGATATGTACGATGAAACCGTGAATCTTGCAAATGCAACGCTTGAGCTTAAAAATCTATTCGTAAACGGTACATTGATCGTAGGCCCTCTTCCAGATCATTTTATCCATGATATGTTTATAAATTATCCAGAAGGTGTAAAAGGTGAGCTACCGTCTAACGTCACTGATAGAACTGAACTTTCACCACTAGCGTATATGGAGAACCTTCCAGAGGGTACAATCATCACACGCTATCTGTATGCAGGTGAGCGAATATCCGTTGGCGATAAAGTTCTGATCGAAAAGACAACTGGAAATCTCGGACGTATAACGATACAGGATACAGACGGAAACAATCAGATCATAATCGGTGAATCAGCACTTCCAGATGGAAGTGACGGGATATTTATTAACAGCGGTGGAAAGTTTCAGATTAATCAGGAAATAGATCAGTATTATTTAAGGTGGGATGGATCTACATTAGAATTAGCAGGAAAATTAAAAATATCGTCGACTTCAGATGAACTGTATTTCGTTGATGCCGACATTGAAATTAGAGCTCCTACAGTTTTAGAAGGAAGCGATAGTGGATACAGTTTTATAAATGCCGATCCTGATTCTGATTTAACATGTATTAAAATCGGTAGTTATTCAAACAGTAGTCATCATCCAACAACTTCATTTATCTTTCCATACACTGATAATGGTAAAGGAATGGTACTAAGATTCAGTGTTGATAAAACATCGTGTTCAGATCCTTTTTATGATCACGATTACCACGTTTTCGATATTGGTTTTGACTTATCAGAGTATTTTGATAATGGAACTGTTAAAAGTGTTATTTATTCACGTGATCCCATTGTGATTAAAACAATGGGTACAGAGTGGTTATCATACTCTCCATATGGTGATCCAGGAGGTTCTATAACAATTGAAGCAAACGGTGGAGGTGTTGAAATAAAAGGAGCTAATGTTAATATTAAAGATAAATTTTATGTTTATAACGATTATCCTCAAGTTCCTGACAATGTACCATTAGTTTTATCTCATGGTCAGGATATTGATGGAAATTGGAATGGTGATGAGCCTCCAGGAAGTATATGGGTGTATCAGGATAAATTGTATTACAAAGACGATAATGGAGTTGTAAGGTATCTTACTGGAACCGCTATATAAGGAGGTCGTATAATATGAATGGGAAACAGGAATTTCTTGAAATATTGAAGTCTATATCTCAATCAATAAACGATTACCTGCAGATTGTAACGTACGCTCAAAAGAATCTTGTTAAAGACCTGCAGTTCTATCTGAACAAGCTCAACAGTTTGATAAACGATCTGTATGATGAAAAGAAAGAGGGTGATAAGTGATGGCGGGTTTGAAGGCTTATCTCGACTCAGATCTTACAACGAGAGCCAAAACTCAGGTTGGAAGGCTTGACGGTGATGGTACAACTAAAACGTTTTCCGTTAGCGAAGAGCCTGATGAGGTTAGACTGTATAACAACGATAAACCATACGGTGAAGTTCTTACAGGATGGACGTATGATTCCGATAATGAAACTGTAACACTTGCTTCAGCTCCAGCTAGTGGTGATATTGTTATAGCATTCGTTGGAACGTTTATCTTTTCAGATCAGAGGTCGAAGGTTACTTCCGCTACCGAAAGTGATAGAACATTAGAACAGCAAATCTGGTTATATGCTGATGGAATTGACGTTGAAAATATTTCCGTTAACATTGCTGATCTTTTGTCTACCGTTGGAGCTGATACTTCCTGGTATCAGATAGCACCGGACTCAGGAGGTTCTCCTGGAACATATCAGGATTTTCCATATACGATCAGTTCCATCTCAAACGGAAACTCTGTATCTGTCTGGATCAAAGCGATTGAACCACAGGATGCGGGTAAAACAGATCCTGAAACGTTCAGAGATGTGTATCTGGATATAAGCTACGATACAGTGAGCATTCAATAAGGAGGGATAGATTGTGATAGGGAAGATAATCGATAGAAGGTTTAAAATGTTCAAGTTATCGTTAAAGGAGATATTTGATCCGGATGAGTATAAATCGCTAAGAGAACAGTACAAGCTTCTTGACAAACTTTATGAAAAATGGAAAGAGTATAAAAAGCTAAAGGAAAAAGATCTTGCTACAAAGCTTCAGGATGAACAGACAAGACTTGAAAATCAACGGGTACAGTTAAATGATGAACTTACAGAACTTCAGAAACTACAAAGTGTTCTACAGAACGCAGTTAAAGAAATGAGTAATGTTACAACTTGCAGGGATAAAGCTTTACTTGGAATGATAAAAGAGAAGCTAAATGATGTTAACACACGCATCTCCAGTATTAATGACCAGTTAACTTATATTTCCAACCGATTGAATAAAATTCCAGCTGAAATTGACAATTACAGGACACAGCTCACAAACCTGAAAAATGAACTTCTTGATCTTGTGAATCAGCTTGGTGGTCAGCTTCCAGAGGAGGTGAACTGATATGGCAACAAAAACCGATCAAACACAGATTCTATCTGTAACTGGAGTCGCAAATGGAGCTTCAGCTACATCATCAATTTATGATGTTTCAACTGCGATAGCCTCTGAAATTGAAGTTTTAGTTTCAACCTCATCAGCTCCTGACCCCGATCAGGGAGCTAACGTTGTGATTGAGGCTTACGCATCTCAGGATGGAACCAACGTTTCAGCGGTTCCATTTTACTCTACAACGATTTATCCAGACGCTACAAGCTACAGAGTCGTACTCGAACTTCCCGATGCAGATATTCTGTCTATGAAGTACTACCAGATTAAAGTTACAAACAATCTTGTAGATTCAGGCGGTAGTGGATTATCCGCTGACTTTACCGTTAACGCAATCCAAACAACCTGGTGATAGGTATGAATAGAGCAAAAATTTATATCAAATCTGAAATCTCTGAAACTGACGCTACAATATCTTTCAATCTACCGTGGTATCACGGTATGGCTTCTGATTTTTCAAACATCAGATTCTTCATGTCCCCTTACAGGATTATTCCTCACTGGATCGAGAGCTACACATCAGATTCCGCTAAAGTCTGGATCAAGCCTCCATCCATTCATCCCGGTATAAACATTGTGTTTGTGGAATGGGGGAATTGGAACAATGGGCGTGGAGACATTGAAGGAATAGCATACAAAAGAATTGGTGATGATTTTGAAGGGACAAGTCTTGATACCTCGAAGTGGAATCAAGGTATAGGATCTGCGGGTGGAACGATATCTGTGGAAGATGGTGTACTAAAGCTAGCACCAAACAAGCCTTCGTCAGGTGGTAACAGTTGCTGTATTTGGACGAATACAACCATCACAAACGGTTTCATAATTCGAGAGCGACGAAAATTTACTGATGAGCACTACGCCGATCTTGGTCTTCCTGTAGAAGAGCCATCGAATTTTAACACCATACATGCAAATGATGTCTGCTCACAAGCGTATACTTTTAATCAACAATCACCTATATCTGGCAATGATGAAAAATGTGTTTATTTGATTTACAAGTACTCGAATGGTTACTCATTCCTTGATTACATACACGATTCTAACCTCACGTCTTTGAATGCTTTTCATATAAATGAGTATTATTACACGCACGATGGACTGTTGCGATGGGTTCACACACCATCAACAGGTGAGCCTGGATGGGATCTTTCAGCAACGCATACGGCATATCTCGATGATCAAAAGTATATTCTTTTATTTCAAGGGAAATATTACAACGGCAACGGTGGAACATCTTATATCGACTGGGTTTTCGTCCGCAAATACCTCGACCCCGAGCCTGAACTCCTCGACATCCGCCCCATTCAATACAATCGATACATGGTATATGAACTTCTTGAAAGTATGCGTCAACACTTGCGGGTTTTCACACTTGCATGTGAACTCATACCCAAGTCGGCTAAAGTATATACACAGGTACGAGAAGTAACTGAAAGATTAGCTAAAACATATACCAGTGTTATAGAAGTAATAACTAAAAACGTACAGAACTATACACAAATCAGAGAATCTGTGGAAAAAGCGTTAAAAGAATTCACGCAAATAAAGGAAATAGCTGAAAGAGATTTGAAGTCATATACACAGATTTTAGAAACTACAGATAGACTTCTGAAAATATATCCAGAAATTACAGAAGCAGTACCAGAAGTAATTAAAATTCAAACCAAAATAACTGAAGTAACTGAACGTGATCTCAAAACATTTACAAAGATCGCAGAAATTATACTCACATCTCTCAAAACTGTCGATAAACTTCAATATCTCAAATCATCACACAACGTCATCATTTATAACAACGTTTTCCCATTCCCAGCTATGAAAATAGATTCTGCTACCGCAAATGAAAACGTTAATATTTATTCAATACTCACATCGTCAACTTCTGGGAACTACACAGTCTTCACAATTCCAGCTAATACTGAAGATACAATCATCGAATCAGATCCAATATCGTTAACTGGATCAATTAGCGTTTCATTCGAAGGCTCTCTCCCATCTAACGCTACCGCTTACGTCAGCGTAAACAACACACTTTACCAGATGAAAAATATCGGAAACTATTACTACAGAACAGTTAGAGATATAACATTATCTGATACAGTAAAGTTCATCATCAAATCAACCTCAGCTGATACAGATACAAAGGTGTTTATAAGAAACATTCAGATCGAGAACACAGATGAACCAACCGCTTACGTTTCAGCTGGAAGCTCAAGAGATGCAGGTTTTCTGTCTTACAACTTCGATCCAGAGAAAATAAAAGCCATTATGCTTTACGTTTACACACCTGAATCCTCAAATGAAAAAACGATTTTGTATATGCCAACATCCAATGTTTATCTGTATGTGAAAGGTAGTAAGCTCTATCTCAATAATACAGAAATTCTTGATTGGGGTAACGATCAATGGAATCTGGTTTATATTGACAGTAACGGTGTACGTGTAAACACTGACAGCTACAGCACAACGATTAACTTCCTGTCTGATATCCTGTATGTAGCTCAAAAGAATGGTGAAAATCATCTGAACGGTTTCATATCAATGCTCACGTTTCTGAAGAAAGAACTTTCAGATCCCGTGAAAGTCATGTCCTCGCTGATTGTGAGGTGATCGTTATGAGCATGCTTGAAACGTTAGTTGACTGGTACGTGAGTCAAAAACTGAACAGAATAAGATCGAAAATGAAGGAGAATATACTGTACGCTGAATCTCTGGTCAAAGAACATAATCTGAAGAACGTACAAGACGTTAAAAACTTCCTTTCACAGTATAAATATGTTCTTGACCCCGGTTTTGGACTTTTTGATCAGCAGAATGATATCAAAACATTTATTGAAAAAGGTGAAGGAGACTGTGATGATTGGACATTAGCATATTACCGATTACTGTCAGCGTTGGATTACGAAGTTTACTATACAACTCTTGTTGATTCACAGATTATTAAAAGTCATGCGGTATGTCTTTTCAGAGCGAAGAAAAAGGATAATCTAAGATCAGGATGTATATATTCAGCTGATCAGAAAGCTATTATTGGACCGTTTGAGTCTAAAGACTCTCTCATATCCCGCTACAACAAAATCAACAACGCTGATTACTGTGTTGTAAATATAAGAACTGGAGATTATCTGGATTATGGTGTAAAAGCTGAGGATTTACTGAAACCGTGTAAAGATAATAGTTCAAACAATAATGGTGGAGACAATATTCCGGTATACCCAGTTTCAACTGGAAATATCTGGTACTGGATCGCAGGTGGAGGGATAGTGATTCTCCTTCTCCTGCTTCACTTTCTAAAGTGAGGTGATCAGTATGAAGAGGCTTCTTGTGATCTTACTAGTGATTGTACCATTCACGCTCATGTTTGCAGACTTTAAAGATGCAGTTGTTCAGATCTACACCAAGCTCTATGTCAGAATAACTCTTGAATCAACGAAAGTTACTGTTACATACGTTGACGGAAAGGAGATCGATAAAAAAGTTGAAAAGACCGTTATAACAGAAGGTGATCGTGAGCTATGGGTAATGGGTTCAGGATCCGTGATCTTTTCAGGAAAAAACCCGTTCACGGAAAAGCTCGAAACTTTGATTCTCACAAACTACCACGTCATCTCATTCGTTGTCGAACAACCTGAAGAGCTGACAAAACTCACAAACGATCTAACACTCGCAGTTTACGAGAAAAAAGGCAATAAGCTTGTAGCCTTCAAACCAAAACAGTGCTTCTATCGATACAAAATAACGAAAATTGATGGACCGTATCTTCTGTTCTACAGAACATTTAAGAAGAGAAACAAGATGACGTTTGAAGTACCGTGTAAAGTTGATAAATACGACTCGCTCCTTGATGTAGCTATTCTGAAGCTTGAAAACGTGTGTGGAATTGAAACTGTAAAGCTCGCAGAATCGGTTGACGATTTCGATATTGGAACTGAACTTTACATCTTTGGAGCACCGCTTGGAATTCCATTCCAGCTCACACGCGGAGTTCTCGGTCAGAAGCACTTGGATATAGACGAAGGTTGGTTAGATATGCTCAGGTACGATGTATCACAGGCTCCAGGATCTTCTGGATCAGCTATTTTTGATGCTAGAACGAAACAGGTTATAGGTATTGTTAGAGGATCGTTTGTCAATTATCTTGGAGCACCGTACGATGGTCAGCATCTTGGAATCGCAATTGACAACGTTAGAGACTGGATGTTTTATAACGGATACATGTTCGTTCTGGAAGAAAACGAAAATAGTGAATAATCGTTCTACAAGAAAACGGTAACAGAAAAATGATATAATTTTAATGATGGAGACTGGAGGTGATACAGTTGAAAGTTAACTTTGAAATTTTTCAGGAAGAAAAACCAGTTCCTGGTGGAACTGCTACTTATTATGTTGGAAAAATGAACATTGAAGATGAAATATGTTATCGAGGAAAGTGTGAACAGGATCACGCAACATGGGAATTTTTTTGGAATCAGGATGGAAAATTTGTAATATCAACATGGAAGTCTTCAATTACTGGTATTCTAAATTGTAATAAGTATAAAACAAAAAGAAACTTGGAAAATAATCCAGATTATAAACAATATTTTTACGATCTCGCTAGAAGAGTAGCTATGCGATTTGATACCATGCTCGAAGATCCAATAACCGGTAACTGGATCAAGCCAACAGACACTGAACCACCTCCACAGGAAGATGAAGAACCTACACAGCCAACTCAACCGACACAGCCTACACAACCTACTCAACCGACACAGCCAAGTCAACCCGGTTATCCAGCACAACCGTACTATGTGTATATTAAAGAAAAGAATCAAGATAACCAGCAAATGATGTTTTTCTTTATCTTTCTACTCGCAATTATATTGTTAATAAAAAAATAATAAAGGAGGTTGATGATCATGGCTAAAAGGAGAAAGAAAAGAGGGAGAAGGAAAAAGAGGAGAACAAGCAGAAGAAAAAGGAGGAGATAAAGATGGCAGATTGTATCTTCAAAGGGAAATCGTATGATGAAATCTCAAGAATACTCACAGGAAGAGGATTATGGGAATTAGCTAAATGGTCATTAGACGGTCCAATGTACAATGGACGTGATCCGTGGAAATATCTACAGCAATGCGATTTTGAAGGTTTTGCCAAAGCGATGAAGTATGTAATTGAGTGGTTAGAGGAAAGAATTCAGACGAATCCTGCACTTGCACGTCTTTACAAAGATCACCCAAGAAAACTTCGTGCCCAACTAAAGTACTTCAGTGGATACTTTGGTGGTACTTCACAAACCTGGTATATAGATGGAGATAAACTGAGCTACACATGGTCTGGAAACACTGTTAGATTCAGCGATGGCTCCACATTCGAAGTTCACTATAACTATGTACTTGTAATTAAAAGAGGAAGTGAGTTCAATGAAGCAGTTAAACAAATAAAGGCACTGACGTTTGGAAAGCCTGTTATAACTTATTATGAACCCGTAACAGATGTTGAAAGTGGAGAGACGCATTATATTACACCTTCTGATGAAGTTGTTACAGAACCATCTAACACAACATATATACAACCAGGAGGACAATATATACCTTATCTGATCAGTGAACCTGAAAAAGAGAATAAAAACACAATGTACATGATGATGGCTCTCGTTGGAGTTATAGCTCTGGCTTTCCTGCTTAAAAAGTAGGTGATAATGTGGTAAGAAATTTACCATATGAAAGAAATGTAACAGCAGACGATAGTAAGGAATCATCAATGAAGGGAAGTGTGCTTACTATACTCTTAATCATTGTAGGTATAACACTGGTTTGGTATTTCTTAAAAAACAGTAAAGGAGGTTGATAATAATGGCCAGAAGAAAAAGGATATCTCTCAGAAGAGTAATGAAGAGAGCTCAAAGATACAGGAAACAGGGAATGAGCTTGTCGAGAGCAATGAAAAAAACCTGGAAAGTTGAGCTTCGAGGCAGAAAGTGAGGTGATATAAATGGATCGACCATACACGATTGAAATCACCAATTCTGAAATTATTATCAATATCGATCCGTCAATAGTAAAAAAACCGGGAAAAGCTAAAGTTTTAAAACTTGCACTTGTATTCGATCGTGCGGGAAAATTTCAATATATGAAAGTTTACACGGAAAGAACTTATAAAGTTGTTTGGGGTACAAGAGTAACATATCAAACAAAACGCACATGGCATGGATATACCGATCCAAATTGGGTTAGCCAAACGTTAAAAATATGGGGTGTTATGAATTACTGGAATCAGATAGTCGCTGATGTAAAAGAAAAAGCAGGTGTTGTTATACAACTAGTTCCAAAGAAAACTTTTAAAGATGAAAAACATCTAGGACCTGGTACAAAAAAATATGCGAATGATATTTACCAAATATACATTAGAACTAACCCTGTAGTGGGTCCTGTCGCATGGATCGTATTTAACCCAAATGTTCTTCCATCGGGTTATAAGAGTTTTTCAATGGGTATTGCATTGAATGATAGAAAGATATTTCGAATGGATTGGAAAGATAACAACAATGCTTCACACGGTGATTTTGCAGTTTACCACAATCAAGAGAGAGCCAAATCAAAACTTATGGATCTTGGTTTAGCGAAATACTTCAAACATATTAAAGAAAAAATCGCTGAAATCTTCCACGTTGACATTCCCTGGGTTATACCTCCAGATTATAACTATGTTGATATAACAGAACCTGAGCAGTATCCGAATGAAGGATCAACTACAGGTGGTACAAGTGGAGAATCAACCACAACAGTTCAACAACCAGAAGATGAATTTACATCCTGGGAAGAATTTCAAGAATGGGTTAAAAATTATATCAAACAGTGGCAGGAACAAACACAACAACCGGTTCTCATCACGGAGCCAACTAAGCAGAAAACCAACACATGGCTCTGGATTATTGCAGGAGCATTAATTCTCTTATTGATAATAAAAAAGTGAGGTGGAAAAATGGTAAGAGAACTTTATAAATGTGATGCTTACACAATAGTTTTAGATGATGATACAAAACCACCATCACTTGTTATTGCCTTTTCACGACATCTTCTAAAACCACATGGGATTAGGTATTTCACTTTAAGATACAGCCGTACAAGTGGAGGACTTATGTGGATCGAGTATCAAGAAGAAGGTGAAAATATAGGACATCTCGATATGGGATATACGAGATCTTATAAAGCTAGAAATCTCATGAGCCGAATGAACCTGTACCCATATTATGATGATGCAAGATCAAAAGTTAAAGAACTGCTCGGTATCGAGTTATCACTAGTAAGAAAATTAAAACCGAGTAAAATAGAGAAAAGCGGTCCAAAACTTTTACTTGAAACATTCTGGATATACAACGGAAAACTTTGGCATGTAATAGTTAATACAAATCGAATATATATCAAACATGGATTGTATGAATACCGCATGAGAAAAAACGACATAACAAATAAATACTACTTCGAAGAAGTTCTCAAAGGCTCAACCTGGTATAAAACACTGACACCCGAAGACATTGAACTCTTAAATTTTATCGCTTCAAAACTAGCTGAAAAAGGAATATATGTTGAAGTTAAAACTGAAGAAGAGGGATGGGAAGAAGCATTAGAAAAAATAAGAAAAGAAATCGTTATAATACCAGCAAAAGAGGAGAAAAAAACAGTAAAACAACCTGAACCTAGATCTAACGAAGAGCAACACATTTCATGGAATCAATACACAGAATGGATTAAACAGTATCTTAATCAAATAAAAGACCAATACCAACATCCAGTAATCATTAGCGAGCCAACAAAACAAGATAACAGTTGGATATGGTTAGCATTAATTGCTATCGCTATTATTTTATTGATAAAAAAGCAATAGTACCTATTTCTGAGGTGATACACATGCATAATTGGAGGAAAATAGATGTGTTTTATCCATTACCTGATAAAAACTGCTTTTACGATGAACGTACAGGAAGATATTACTGTATGGGATATAAACCTATACCAAAAAAATACAGACAATTTCAACCATACGATACTCAGTTTTACACCATCATGCCATCACGCTACACTGATAGAGAACATTCACACGAAGATTATTACTCTATACAACCTGTAAGCCCTATCATCCCCCTAAATACAGAATCAACAGTAATACCAACACAACCGATAGCTGAACCTGAAAAGAAAAAAGATAACACAATTCTCTTGTTAATCTTTGGAGCTTTACTTGTATTCATTCTCATGAAAAAGAGGTGATTAACGTGAACGATAAACTCTTCTCGCTTGCGATCATCGTTGCAGGAGCAAGCAATATTTTATTCTCGATGACAGATAAAATAAAAACGAAAGAAGATAAAGCTTTCGCTCTTGCGCTTGCAGTTGGATATTTCCTGTCATTCATTGGAGTTTTAACGGAAAAGTCCAGAATAGCAATTCTTGGACTTTCGATAGCAATGCTCGCATTCACTTACCCGATCTATAAGATATTCAAAGAAGAGGAGGGATCGTGATGGGAGTCAGAGTTTCATTCAAAAGATACAAACCTCCGAGAAGAATAACATTAAGAAGAAAGGCTCCAAAAAGCTACTTCCTTGATCCAAAGAATTACGATTTTCCGTACAAGATTTTGAGTGGACCTGATAAGGGAGCTATAAGTTGCGATCTTCTCAGAAAAGCGATAGCTCTTGCAGGTTTGCACTATCACAGAACGAGATCCCCAGCCAAAAGAAGGAGATTCAAATCAATTCAGAATAAAGCGAGAAGACTGTATAAGAGGTACTGTGAAGGAAAATTCTCATGGAAGAGGGGAAGAAAACGCTAAATCTTGCATGAGATGGTGATATTATGCTATATTTAGTAGTGGTGCTTATAATAGGTTTTATAGTATTGACCTTAATCAGTATAGCTGATGCAGTTTACTGGTATCGTCTGTACTCAAAATATTCTCATTACAGAGAGGGGGAGAAAATTGCAAACAGAGGAAAAAATAGAACTCCTTCCGGTGTATCGAATCAAGACCGGGAAAACCGTAAAACTGACAGTAGTAGCGGATCTTCACCTTGATGATATTGCATTCCTGGAAAGCATTTACAACAAAGTTATGGATCGTGTAGCACGAAAAAATCTAAAGCTCATCTTAAACGGGGATTTTGTATCCCTTTTTTTCTTGAAAGATCTCTCGTCAATGGCTGAACGCAGAATGCACACGGATGAAGCTCTGGATAAAGTCTGGGAGTTTTTGAAAAAGTACAGAAACAGGATTTACCTAGTTACAAGAGGAAATCACGATAAACGCTTATTCAAATATGCAGAATCAAATTTCCTTCGAAGATATGCTAAAGAACTCAAACTAAACTACGCTGACACTCAAGGTGTATTGATTATTCAAACAGGAAACCGTGAATGGAGAATTTTGGTTACTCATGGATGGGGAAACGGAAGAACAATTGGAGCCAAAGTCAACAAAGCCGAGAACCTTGCACGTCAATGGGAACAGATCGATATCGTTGTTATCTCTCACACACATCAACCTTTTTACTTCCCAATTTCAAGACGAAACCCGTATCTTCAAACTGAGCAGTACCACTACACACATATAATCTCAACATCAGCATTTATTGGTGATCCACCATACGTTCTAGAACAGGCTTATCCTCCTCCAACGTTTGTGGTGCCGATTATAACTTTATCGGAAGGAGGTTTGAAGATAGAATGGGAAGAGATCCGATGAAGATAATCGATATTATAAGAGCACTGGAAGATACGCTTGAGATGATGTACGACGTTGTGGATGACATGAAGCTCGAAATAGATGATCCAATGAGAGCTGAAATTCTCATGATAGATTATGAGAATCTGTATGATGATGCAAGGGAACTTCTCAGGAATCTTCGGATGAGTCTTCCTGAAGAAAGTCAAAAGTAGAATAATCACCGTAAAGCTCAAACGTGAAGATGAGATAGTCAAGAGATCTCATCTTGACTATTTTAGAATCATCTCCAGACAGCATATAAAATATGGGAAGATTTCCATTTCGTAGTTGAGACAAAAATTCAATCAAATCATCGAGATCGTGAAATGTGCCTGTAACTTCAACTTTGTCATCCAAAACCTTGACCACCAAGGCTTTCAACCTCCTTCAGAGGAACCACTCTCCCGTTATCAAGAACGATTCCCTTTTTATAATCACGCTGAAGCTCTTTTATTTGATAATAAGTATAGTAACCTCCACTCTGAACTTTCTTATGAAGCCTTATAAGACCAGCCGGAGATGGAAAAATAAGAACTTTATAAAGATTATCTCCTATTCTTATTCCATTTTTCCCCACACCTTTGATTTTCTCCTCAATCACTTCCTCGTTCTCATCAAGCAAAACGTAATCCTTCGGAGCTCGAATTACAACTACAGGATAGAAACCTTCAAACTTGAACTTTCCAAGTTGTTTGTTATCAAGAAGATTTAACCTCCGTAATTTTTTATACCCTTCCTCAGTCAAAAAGAAGCTATCCGTATCCATATACAGAACATTCTCATATCCGAGTTTTTCTCTTATGAGAGTCATATACGTCCATGCATATGCAGTAACATGAGATGCTATAGCAACAAAACTGTTCCAGCTATCATCCCCTTCTCCGATACTCATTTCATATATTCCCCAGAATTTTCGAATATAACGTCTTCTATCACCTTCAAAGATTATATCTAATGAGACGCCGTCATCTTCAGCTTTACCCATGTAAATCCAGTTTGGATTTTTCTGCCCCCATTTCCCGTAAAGGGAATTGAGAAACAGTTTGTAGAAAGCCTTGTACATCCCGGTTGAATTCATCTTCTTAGAATAAAAATAGTCGACGTACTCTTCAAAAATACGTCGACCCTTGTAAACCGCTATTTTTTCAACTTTCAGAATCTTTCCATATGCAAATGCAAGCCTGACCTCTGGTGTTGAAAGAACCGTCCAAAATCTTCCAACCGGTGCAAGTAAACGATCCCTTTTCTTTGGAAGAATGTTTTTGTCGATCTCCACAAAAACTTTCGCAATCACAAGATAACCTTTATCGATAATCTCTTTTAGCAGTTGAACCCCATCATCCTTTGGCTTCACAACCGATAAAAGCTGAACCGGATATTTATAATACTTCATAACAAAAGGATAAAGCGAATTAACGTCAACATAATACATCCCCTTATTCCATTTACCGATATAGAAACACTCACTCCTTCCACCGTGATACGCTTCCCTCTCAAGCTTCATCGCTTCCTCATCAGCATGAATGTGAATCCGGTATTTCATAAATCTGTGACGGTAAGCCTTCATCGCCTGAGAT
>Ga0190314_1000284_pt1 | contig 18955 bp, 23 predicted proteins | sample 4870071112_MG_FD_165055 | JGI IMG/M metagenome (GOLD analysis project Ga0190314, IMG submission 165055) | Hydrothermal vent sediment bacterial communities from Southern Trench, Guaymas Basin, Mexico - 4870-07-11-12_MG | ecosystem: Environmental > Aquatic > Marine > Hydrothermal vents > Sediment ...
TCCTATGGCCGAGGATGTTTTACCTTCTCCCTTACCAGTATATACATATAACATCTTTTCACCCTGCGAGTATATCACACTTACATTTCTCGCCCTCTTCCATGGTAGTGTAAACTTGTCCTCTCCTAGAGCCATACCTGTATACAGTAAGTCCTTTACATCCCAACTTGTGTGCAAGGATGTATGCTTTCTCTACATCCTTAACGGTTGCACTTTGTGGCATGTTTATTGTTTTGGATATGGAATCAGTTATAGCCTTTTGTAAAGTAGCTTGTGCGATTACGTGATCCTTCCAGGACATATCCATTGCTGTAACAAATATTCTTTTCATGTCTTTAGGAATCTCATCCAACCCATTTAAGGTTCCACCATTGTCTATTATCTTCTTGATTAGTTTCTTGGAGTAAAGTCCTCTTCTCTTAAGCTCATCTTCCAAAATCTTATTCACGTAGTAAAACTTCCCAACACTTATCTTCTTAACGAAAGCTAAAGAAAAGTTTGGTTCTATCCCATTGCTTGTATCTGCTATCATTGAGATAGATCCTGTTGGAGCACAGGTTGTTACCATAGCATTTCTCAAACCATACTTCTTAATGTCTTTAACTAAACTATCCCAATCAAGAGACCAATTCTTCCTCTCATAATAAAGTTCTATTGGAAGCTCACCCTTCACATAATCTGTCTTCTTGAATAAAGGAAAAGGTGATCTTTCCCTTGCAAGTTTTATCGATTCTTTATATGCAAAGTAAGTTAAATTCTCAGCAACTCTTAACATGAACTCGTAACCTTCCTTTGAGTTGTATTTTATCCCAAGAGCATACAATGTGTCCGCTAAACCCATCATACCTAAACCCACCCTTCTTGTCTTTAGAGTTTCTTCTTTTATCTTTTCTATCGGGAACTTGGTCATAAGAATCATATTATCCAAAGCCCTAAGACACACTTTAACCACATCTCTAAACTTCTTCCAATTGAACCACTTCTTTTCTCCACCCTCAACAAACTTGATTAGATTTATACTTCCTAGGTTGCAGGACTCATATGGATAAAGGGGTTCTTCCGAGCAAGGGTTTGTAATCCATATCTTTCCTTTGGCTGGGATTAACACATTTCTTTTGTTGATGTTGTCAAAGAATAAAACTCCTGGTTCAGCACTTAACCATGCGCTATATGCTATTGTATGCAATAGCATTCTTGGATCCACTTCCTTCCACACTTCACCATTTCTTGGATTTCTAAGAGGATACTTCTTTTTCTTGGCCAAATGATCCCAGAAATCTTCCCAGATACCAACAGATATGTTGAAATTCTCCAACTTACCTTCTTTACTCTTCAAAGCTATAAACTCATCTATCTGTGGGTGCCAGATTTCTAGTATACCCATATTCGCTCCTCTTCTAACACCACCTTGCTTTATAACATCTGACACTTTATCTATCAGCTCCATAAAAGACAATGGCCCAGATGCTACACCCATAGTAGATTTTACTATGTCTCCTCTTGGTCTTATCTTTGAGAAGTTCATTCCCGTTCCTCCGCCGGCCTTCTGTATCAAAGCTACATCCTTAGCAGCGTCCATTATGGAAGCTATGCTGTCCTCCACGTCCAAAGTAAAGCATGCTGCTAGAAGACCCAATCTGTTTCCTGAGTTTATCAAAGCTGGTGTGTTTGGAAGGAACACTTGATTGGACATTAGGCTATAGTAAGTGTCTACAAGGTACTCGTACTTGTCAAAATCTCCTCTCTTTATGAGGGCGAGGAGTGTGTCAAAGTCCACACGCAATCTTTTCTCCTTCTTTACTAACTCAAAGGCATCTTTGAGTCTTTCTATGTGATACTTGTTGAGAGTATACTTACCTATTCTCATCTTTCCTTTAGATCTTTTCAACCTAATGTTCTTCTTCAATATAGGATCGTAAAGAATCTCAGGTAGCGCAATGTTAATCGCAACTCTTTGAAACAATTCCTTTGGAGATTCGATCACATCCCCATCTTTATTCTTATTTAGGTATCTTGAAGCAAGCAGTTTTATAGCATTAAGACTAAATCTCTTATCAACTTCGTCTAAGCTATCCTTATTCAAAAGTCTCTTCTTCTCTTCCCTTATACTCGCTCTTTCTCTCCTATAGGCCTCGTAAGCTTTAGCTACTCTCTTGAATCCTTTCTCCTTAAGGATTGAAATTACAATGTCTTGTATGTTCTCAACAGTTGGTATGGCTCTAGAACCATACTTCTTGTTAAGTACCTTCACGACGTCCAGGGCAAGATCCTTTGCAGGAGAAGCGTCCTCATTGCATGCCTCAAGTGCCTTGGCTATCGCTCTAATAATTCTATTAAGGTCAAAATCAACAATCCTTCCATCCCTCTTCCTTACTTTCCTAACAAGGATTTTCATATAAAATCTAACTCGCTCCGAATATAAATAGTTTCTATATGTACTTCATAACCTCAAAAGTCATACCAAGCAAGAAGACTATGGTGGTTATGATTATAGTTGCTGTTCCACCCGGGACCATAAACTCTGGTTTGGTTTTTTGTTTTTTTCTTGCAACATAAACTGTGTAACCTAAGATTATTCCAACTAAACCACCAGTTATAGCTCCTGTCAACCCAACAACGGTTGCAAAGTTAAGCCTGAGAAGAGTTATAAAGAATGGTGGGAGGATTGTTAAGAGAAAAGAATATGTTGGCTTGAGGTTATAATCTTCTATGTATGTGTCTCTTATAACTAACCCAAGAATAAGGAAGGTTGTGGCCATAGCTAAAGTTCCAACCAAAATGCCCACTATTCTCCATATTCCACTCAAGGACTCAACAGCAAGCTCTTCAACACCTTGCCCGTATGCTCCAACAAAAGAGAATGCAAATAAAGAATACAACGCCACAAACAAGAATGTTCCTAGAAGAATAACTTTCCTAAGCTTTTTCTTCTCAACAACTTTGCTTATCTCTGGAACGCTTTGGTACGCTAAGCAAGCGAACAAGATTATTCCAAATGGGTAAAAGAAGTTCTTAATGTTGATTGTCATGATATTGGGAAGTTTGAACTCCGACAAAGCTACTATGGAAAGGAAGATAAGGGTTGGAATCAAAAAGAACATAGAAATCACTTCTGACTTATCAACGGCCCTTATACCTTTATGAATTATGAAACCTGCTACAGAGAAAAGAGCAATTGTAACTAAAGTGTAATCTATGCCCAAGAGTTCACTCAACATAGTGGATATACCTATCCCATATGCTGTTAAAGCACCATATATTCCTATGAACATAGCTAATGTTATGAATATCTTTCCTTTTTTACCTAAGAACTTCCCAACAAGACCAACTACTTGATGTCTTCCTTTGACACGAGACACAAGCTCTGCAACATAAAGACTCATGAAACCTGAAACCAAACCAACTAAGAGAAGTTGTATCAAACCAAGTAACAACCCACACTTAGCTATTCCATAGGGGATGGCTAAAAAACCTGCTCCTATGGCTCCACCTACCAGGATCATTACACCAGTTAGCACCTTTCTATCCATACTATCACTCATAAAGAAGTTACAACTTGGACTTGAAATACTTTTCTAGTTTTGGACGAAGGGCTTCCATTTCTACTTTGTAACCTTTCTCTAGAAAAGAGAGTTCCTTCTTAAGTCCGCGGCCAATTCCCTTCACAAAACTTAGAACAATCTTCTCTTCGTTGTTAAGTTTGATCCTGTGCCTTGAACTTAGGAATCTCTTACAATCTTCAAAAGTTAATCCAGCAAACTTAACATCGAGCAACTTCCTATCTCCTGCTTTAAACCTTCTCTTACCAAATACAAACGAGAGGTAGGTATATATGCTAGTTGGGTCCAGATCTCCAAAGTAAAGAATCTTTTTACCTTTCAACTTCCTGAGATGGTTTAAACACTGTCTTGAGGGCACACCACAACTACACATAACATAGAAATTGTGGGCGTTCTTGAATCCTCTAACAAAACTCTGAAAAGCCCAGAATTTCTCAAAGAGCAGAACTTTACTTGCCTGGTGGATCTCCAAACACATAAAAAGTTCTGTGGGGATGGTACTCTCCTTCTTCTTTTAGCAACTCTATGACCTTCTCTTGGCTCACCATATACCCTAACAACGCTCAAGCTTAATAAGACTTGCTAACAACAAAAAAGCTTTATAAATGAAGTAAAGTATTTTATCTTAAGCTCCCATCGTCTAGTCCGGCCAAGGATGCGAGCCTCTCGAGCTCGAGACCCGGGTTCAAATCCCGGTGGGAGCACTTACTCCCTTCTCTTAAGGTAAGTATCTCTATACAAAAAGAAGAGCTTTGAGCGACTATCTGCCTCAGATATCGCTCCACCCACATATCCGAGGTACGCAAACAAACCTACAACTGCTGACAAAACAGAAAAAGTAAAAGAGCTAGAAAGATAGTACGATCCCATAAACACGAAAGGTAGAGCAAATGCTGAGTATATTCTCTTTCCAGCAAATCTATGGAAAAGTAAAGAGTCCACATAATCCTCATCACTAAGCAAACGCTCTAGCTCGTCATCAACTACAACTTCCTCACCTGAAGACACTTTAAGAACCACATCAAATGGGTCCTTTTCTTCGCCATACTTCTCCATCATACTAGCCGCCCATATGTGCAGAAATATAAATATTGTCTTCGGTAGGCTTTTTATACAATCACAGTCTTTAAAAGAATATGGACAATCAAACGATAGCCAAGATATTCTTTGAGATTGCGGACATGTTAGAGATGCAGGGTGTTCCATGGAAGCCACAGGCTTACAGAAAAGCTGCAAGAACTATTCTTTCTCTGTCAAGAGAACTTGAGGACGTGTACAGAGAAAAAGGAGAAAAAGGAATAGATGAAATACCTGGCATAGGAAGCAGACTAACGAAAAAGATTGTAGAGATGATTGAGACAGGTAAACTAAAGTATTACGAGAAGCTAAAGAAACAAATGCCTGTCAAAGTTGAGGAGTTAATGAGTGTCGAAGGATTAGGTCCGAAGAAGATAATGCTTCTGTACAAAAAACTTGGAGTTAAAGACTTAAAGAGTTTGGAGAAAGCTGCAAGGGAAGGGAAGATAGCAAAACTTCCAAGAATGGGTGAGAAAACAGAAGAAAACATACTAAAAGCAATAGCCTTCCTAAGAAAGGCTGGCGGAAGAAAGCTCTTAAGTTACGCATTAGATCTATCAAATGAAATAGTTAGCGAGCTAAAGAAGAATAAAGACATAGAAAGAATACAAGTTTGTGGATCCTTAGCCCGAAAGAAGGAAACAATAGGGGACCTTGACATTCTTGTGATCACAAAAAATAATAAAGCTGTTATGAATTACTTTACTTCGTTGAAGGGCGTAAGCGAAGTTCTGTCTAAGGGAATCACCCGTTCGACTGTTATCTATCATGATATGCAAGTTGACCTTAGAGTGATTAAACCTGAAAGCTTTGGAGCTGCGGTACAGTACTTTGTTGGCTCAAAAGATCATAACATTGCCTTGAGAAGGGTCGCTATATCTAAAGGTTACAAATTAAATGAGTATGGATTGTTTAAAGGAAGTAAGAGAGTGGCTGGAGACAAGGAAGAGGAAATCTATAAGATACTCGGATTCGACTGGATACCATATGAACTTAGAGAGAATAGAGGTGAATTAGAAGCTGCTAGTAAGCATAAACTTCCAAAGCTTGTTGAGATCAAAGACATAAAAGGAGACTTACAAATGCACACCAAGTATAGTGATGGTTCCAACACAGTAGAAGAAATGGTACAAGAAGCCATAAAGCTTGGACACAAATACATAGCAATAACTGATCACGTTGGTCAACTTGCAATAGCAGGCTCTATGTCTGAAAAAGAGATAGAGAAACAAAAGAAAGAAATAGAGAAAGTAAGAGAGAAGTATCCAGAGATAGAAGTACTTCATGGAGCAGAAGTTGATATTAAGTTAAATGGAGAACTTGCTGCTCCGGACAGAGTATTAAAAAAGTTCGATATTGTTCTTGGTGCAATACATTCTGGTCTCAAAAGAAGCAAGGAAGAACAAACTAAAAGGATACTTAAAGCCATGGACAAGGCAAATATAATTGCTCACCCAACTGGAAGAATACTATTCCAAAGACCAGGGTACGACCTTGACTTTGACAAGGTTTATGAGAAAGCAGTTAAAACAGATACAATCTTAGAGATCAATGCATTTCCAACTAGATTGGATCTAAATGACGTACACATCAAAGATGCAATTGAAAGGGGTGTCAAACTCTCCATAGGAACAGATTCCCACTACAAAGAGCAATTGAGGTATTATGTGCTTGGAGTTTATATGGCAAGAAGAGGATGGTGCGAAAAGAAGAACATAGTTAATACAATGAGTTACAGAAGTTTAATTAACCTGGTGAAAAGGTAATGGAAAGAAAAACACACATTCTCTTTTCCATACTGATATTCTTGATAATTTATCACTTCTTTAGGGTTAGTCCCGTGCTTGCGTTATTTGCCTCGTTTGGAGCAACTTTACCTGATTTTGATTTTGTACTGGAAAAGAAGTTACCAAAGCTTCTAAAGAACACAACTTGGAAAGCAATATTTAAGAGAGGGCTTCACAGAACAATCTTCCACAACGTATGGGCTTTAGGTGTATTTACTTACATCTTTTATATCCTATCAAAGAACTTAACTATGAGTCTCATATTTATGGTAGGATATGTTTCACATCTTGCCTTAGACTCTACAACTAAAATGGGAATACACTGGACCTGGCCGTATGGTGACCCTAAGGTCTTCAGGAAGAAGAGGTTCTATACTAGAGGAAACTTCACAACCGGAAGTTTCTCTGAAAGGATTCTTCAAGTTATTTTACTAGTTATAATAATCTTGGTGCTGGTAAAATGGAAGTTAAGGTTCTAAGGAACGATAAGGAATTCGCATGCATATCTTACATATTTGGAGATACGATGATAGATGCAGGCGTTGTTCCAAATCTCCCGAAGGGAGTTATTAAGAAGTTAGTGTTAACACATGCTCACTTTGATCATGTGTTGTATGCAAATGAGGTAAAGAGAAAGTACGGTGTAAAAATCTATGCCTCAAAAAGATGTTCGGAACATTTGAAGAAAGTGGATGAAGTAGTGAAGTTGGGACTAAAACTTGATCTCAAGCCAATAGATGTGGATGTCATTGTAAAAGACGGTGATAAGATTGGAGATCTCATAGTAATAGAGACTCCTGGGCATACAGATGGATCAATCTGCTTGTTCTATCCAAAGGAGAAGATACTATTTAGTGGAGATACTCTCTTTAGGGATGGAGTTGGGAGAACAGACTTACCAACTGGAGACGAGAAAAAACTGATGCAATCTATAAAAAAACTTCTTAAGCTTAATCCTCGCTTGATCTTCGCGGGGCATTGAAAGCGCTAGTTAAATCTATTCTATACTTCCCCTCTGCTATCCTAATAACAACAGGCTTTCCCCTAAAAAGCTGAGCAACATCTATTTCGTACTTTCCAGGCTTAACAACACGAATTGTCTCTATGTCCAGAATAACTACATCTTCTTTCTTTTCCTTTCCTAATAATGCTCTAACATCCTCTTCCATCTCCTTCAATTCCTTTGGATTTAAATTCTCTCTTACTTCCTGTGTCTTTCCCTTCAAAGATTCGTACTGTTCAGGCTTAATGTAAAAGAAGAATCTTGATCCACAAGAACAACCTTTTATGATGACATCAGAATCATCAGGATAAATCTTCCCGCACTTAACACACTCATGTGGCATAATCTACCTCCCAAACCTTAATAGAAGAGATACTTTATCTGGGTCCTTCTTTATGTTCTTCACCAAAGCTGCAGGACCTATTATTGTTATTCCTCTTCTACCAGCTATTTTCTCAAGCACAGTTTCTTTAATCACATCAAAGAACTGTTTCTCTTTCTTCCTGAAATCAGCGGAGTTAAATGAACATATCTCTATGCCTGGGAAGGACCTTGACACCTTTTTCATAGTTTCCTCTATCAACTTTGCTTCTTCTTCTGCGCTTAACTTCCCATCTATGATCAAGACGCTATTCTTCTTTACAGTGCTGACTATAAGATTTATCTTCCTTTTCAATGAGAGATTTTTCAGCTTGTCAAACGGAATGAACTCTATTCTTAAGTTGTTCATTCTACTTCACCAACTCAAACAACTTAGCATAAAGCTTGCTCATGCCTTTTCCAGTCTTAGCTGAGACAGGAACTACTTCATATTTTGGAAATGCAGTTCTTATTCTATCTACATTTGACTTTTTCATATCTATCTTATTCGCAACTATGATTGTTGGTATATTCCTTGCCTCTAGGTTTCCAAGTATGGTTATATTTACTTGTGTGTATGGATCTTTAGTTGAATCCATAACAGCAAGGACGACATCCATTTTGTCCAACCATTTTATTGCCTCTATAACTCCTTTCGTAGCTTCCTTTGCTCTCTTCTTTGCTTCTTTTGGCTTCATCTTGTATTTTAAAAAATCTTCGAAATCTATTTTTGTTGCAATACCTGGTGTATCTATCAAATTAATTATTAACCTCTTTCCTTTTCTCTCCATAACTATATGTTCTTTCATTTGGATTTCCCTTGTTTCGTGAGGAATATTTGAGACCTTACCTAACTCTTCGCCTAAGAAATCAAGAGATATCCTATTAGCAAGAGTAGTCTTACCTGCGTTTGGAGGACCATAAATCCCTAACTTTATTTCTTTTTTCTTTTGGAATATCTTAAGTAAGAGCTTAACTCTATTTTTTATGCCATTAACAAATTTCTTAAGCATAAAGTATTCTAAAAGGACGTAGTTTATAACCTTTACTATGATTTTGGTGCTTTAAGGTTTCAAAAAGGTTAAAAAAGATTTAGGTCTCATAGATTTGTTGAGCAGGGGTTCCCGAGTGGTCAAAGGGGCCAGGCTTAGGACCTGGTGGCTTAGTGCCTCCGTGGGTTCGAATCCCACCCCCTGCACTGCACATGTCAACACATTGTAAATGGGGCTAAATTATGAAGATCGAAAAGAAAGTTTGGCCAGAGTATTTTCAAAAGATAATCGACGGGGACAAGACTTTCGAACTAAGACTAGCAGACTTTAAATGTAGTCCCGGCGATATATTAATCTTAAGAGAATGGGACCCAAAAACAAAAAAGTATACAGGCAGGATTATCGAAAAGAAGGTCACTTATGTAATTAAAACTAAAAACATAAAATTTTGGTCGGATGAAGACATAAAAAGATATGGATTCCAGATTATTGGGTTTAGATAGCTTGGACTTATTCTAACGCTCGTTCAAATTATCAATTTCAATTGCCATAAACGATCAAAGGAAGAATAAGAGTTGCATCCCCTTCTACTGTGACGTACTTTGCGTTCTCGCTTAATTTTCCCCAAGAGATTGCTTCTCTCATTCTTGCTCCTGAGAGAGAACCATCGTACTCCGGCGCTGTGGTTATGTAAACTGCGTAATCCAAACCATCTTTAAACTGATTCCACCAGATTGTATGATGCTTTGATATTCCTCCACCCAATATCAAAGCTCCAGTCTTCTTGTGCTTGAATACTATGTCCGCAAGTAACTGCTCATCTGAGAAGAGATCTATGTTAAAATCTTTGTGGTCCTGCCAGAACTGCCAAAGCTGTGATCCAAAAGCTCCATCTGTAATACCAGGAACTATGATTGGAATCTTGTTTTTATATGCCCAATATAGAATTGACTCTTCCTTCTTACTGGAGTCTTTCTCTAGGAATTCTCCTATCTTCCAAATCAACTCGTAGGTTGGCCACGACTTCTTTATAGAGTAAAGCTTCTCAAAGTAGGGCTGGAGCTTGTCCTCCAAGAAAGCCCCATAGTCTTCTTCCTTTATTATCACACTTCCAAGCCTAAAGAGATGCTTCTTGCGTAACTCCTTATCATCTAACATAAAAGATCCCTTGTAGAAGTCTCTATAGCAACGTATGAAATCCAATGCAACAGTTCCTGCTGTCGTGATTATCAAATCTACTTTTTTATCTTTGACAAGGTCCTTTATTACTCCCCTTATTCCCGTAGCTATAAGACACGATGGGAATGATAAGAACTTAAAGCAATCCTCTTTCTGCATATCATTCCAGATCCTCCTAGCTGTGTAAACCTTGGCCGCGGTAAAACCACCCACGTCTTTAAACTGATCAACCAGATCTTTAATCGAATCTGTTTTTTTAACATCGAATATTGGTTCCATACTTCTTAGTTCAGATAAGTATTTATATTTGTTTTTATTTTATGGCAAGTATGGCACTAAGAGAACCGGAGGACATATCAGAAGTTAAGTTCTTTACAAGGCAAGTTCTAACTAAAAGAGGTTCTAAAGAGCCAACCGGTTCTGTATTCCTGTGGTGCTACAAGAATAGCAATGAAATGCAGGGCAAGTACACTTGCCCATACTGTGGACACAAGGGAGAAGTAAGGGGAGAGTTCAAAGTCCCTTTCAAGTTCGAGTGTGAGAAATGTGGAAAGAAAATAAGAGTAGATAAGTTAAGGAAGTCTAAGTGATCTATTCTACTTTAATCTTCCAAGCCTTATTATCCTTCCAATCCTTGTACTTTATTGTTTTGTATATCCTCAATAAAGAACCCACTATTTTTTCCTTAGAATACATCTTTGAATATTGCTTTGACTTCTTCCCCATCTTTGCCCTTAAACTTTTACTTGAGATTAACTTCTCTAACTTTAACTTAAGATCGTGTGGATCGCCTGGTCTAAATTTAAAACCATTCTTACCGTCCCTTATTAAGTCTTTAACACCAAGCTTATTAGCACCAACTACCGGCTTACCGAAGTACATAGCCTCAACAAAAGTTAGCCCTTGTGTTTCTGTATCAGAAGGGCTAACGAATATATCACATGAATTGTAATAACTCCCAAGATCTTCGTCTTTAACATAGCCAACGAACTTAACATTTTTTACTTTGTTTTCTCTCACATATTTCTTATACTGCTTTAAGAAAGGTCCTTTTCCCACTACAAGAAGATAAACATCCTTCCTGTTAATCTCCTTAAGAGCGTCGAAAAGTACATCAAGTTTCTTCTCAAAGGTTACCCTACCAACATAAAGTAAGAGTATAGCATCTTTAGGTATCTTATGTTTCTTCCTTACGTCCTTTAGCTTTACCCCCTTAAACTTGTCAAAATCCACAGGATTAGATAATGCTTTTACTCTCTTGAATCCTTTTCTCTTAAGAATACTTGCAAGCTCCTTAGTTGGAGCTATGGTTAAATTACACCTGTTAAACACAGTTCTGAAGTAAACCCAACTAGGTGTACCAAGTATCTTCTTTGAACCTTCTCTAAACCTTCCGTTAAAAAGGTACCCTGTATACTCCTCAAGGTAAGTGTGGAATGTTCCAACAGTTGGCTTTCTAAACTTCCTAGCAAAGACTAAACCAAGGACACCAAATGAAAATGGTGACATGATGTGATAAACATCAGGTCTCTCTATCTCAAGCAAGGTGAGAAGTCTTATGGCAAGTTTAGTGGGGTTGACCACTTTGTAGTCTGGATACGGCCTAAATGGCCTTCCCTTGATATAATACACTCTGGCACCGTCTATAACTTCTAACTTTGTTTCGTCACCAGGGGTGAAGACCACCACCTCTATTCCTCTTTCTCTTAATGCTTTAATTGTACTTAGAATAGATGTAACAACACCATCTTTGTTTGGAAGGAAAGTCTCCGTGAAGATCGCCACTTTCATGCTCTCACAATAGAAAAAGAAGTAAGAAGAGTTTATAAATGTAACGAGAAGTGCGCCAACCGGGATTCGAACCCGGGTCACAGGCTTGGCAAGCCCGCATCCTAACCACTAGACTATTGGCGCATCATTATAAAAGTTTAACTTCTGATTTATTAATTTAACTAATAATTCAATCTTATGTACAACCTCATCAATTTCTCGTAAAGCAATAAGGAAAGGACGACACATATTGGCCTTAACACGAATGTGAAGAATAAGAATGATAAGGAGAATATGGCTGCTGAGATTAAGATTGGTATGAGTATGATTAGAATGTTAAAGTAAGGGAATTCCTCCGCGTACTGGCTAAGAATCTGTAAACCTCTAGCTGATTCAAGTATCTCAGAAGCTCTAGATTTTGCCTCCTCCTTAGCAAGTTGTCTTTCAAAGTCTGTTAAATTAGATCCTGCTTGGTAATCTACACCTTCCATGAAGCCTATTATGTAAGCTTGCCTTATTTGATTCTTAAGAGCATCTAGACCTGAAGTTGAACCTATGGAAGGTGCATTGATGAATGCTTGTTTTGTTGCTAGGATGTTGTAATCAAGGTCTACTAAGAACGATGTGAAAAACGCTAAGGCTAAGGAAAGAGACACTGCTATAAAGAGGATATATGTTCCCTTCCAAAATAATTGTCTAACTTTAAACAATCCTAATCTTTTCCTTATGTAATTCATTGCATATGGTATGGATATAGCTATAAATAACGAGGATATTATTGTGACGGGAGAGTGGCCGAGAATTAAAATTGACTCAACCATAATTATGATAAAAACAATTATAGATGCATATATTCCATCAGACTTCTCAAACACACCTGAAAATGATACCACGAGTACAAAAACCAGTAGGAAAAGTAAGGAGAAAGGCAAGATTAGGAACAAATTAAAAAACTCTGTCTTAAATTGGAAAAGGGAATAAAGTATTCCCTCATAAGTATAAGAGAATACACTCTTGTACACAAAAAGATTAAATCCAAAAGCAACGGCGAATAGGATTGTGAACAAAGCCAAAAACTTCACTGCCTTTGGCTTACTTAACTTAGTTGGCTCAAAGCTTCTACTTGGCTTTGGAATTAATCCAAGTAAAGATTTAAATGAGACCTCGTACTTCTTCGCCTTCAAATCCATAAATATTTAAATATTCATTAGAATTTAAAGCTTTGTATGGATGAGACCTTCAGAAATCTTTTAAAGAAGCAGGGCTATGCCTTCTGTGGAGAGCACTCTTGTGTAAAGACATGTCTATGGCTTAAGAAAGCCATGGTAGGAGAAGGTTTCTGCTACAAACAAAAATTCTATGGTATCCAATCCCATAGATGTGTACAGATGACTCCAATAGTATCTGCATGTACTCAAAACTGCTTATACTGCTGGAGACCTGCTGAGTACATGTCTAAGGAAAAAATAGTCGACAAACCAGAAGACATCGTAGACAAATGTGTCGAAGCCCAAAGGAAATTAATTGTTGGTTTCAAGGGCAACCCGAAAGTCAAAAAGGAAGTGTTCGAAGAAGCATGGAATCCAAAACATTTTGCCATATCTCTTGCTGGGGAGCCTATGCTTTACCCTTACATGAGCGAATTCCTAGAAGAAATACACAAGAGAGATATGACTTCTTTCCTTGTAACAAATGGTACTTTACCAAATGCTCTCAAGAACTTAAAAGTCATGCCAACACAACTTTACATATCTCTATCAGCACCAAATGAAAAAATCTACAACTCGCTATGCCAACCAATAATAAAACAAAACTGGGAGAACCTAAACAAGACACTTGAACTTCTACCAAGTCTGGATACAAGAAAAGTCATAAGAATAACAGTTGTTAAAGGATACAATGATACAGACCTTGAAGGCTATGCTAAACTCATATCAAAGGCTAACCCTCACTTTGTTGAGGTAAAATCATTCGTTAGTGTTGGTAATGCTAAGTATAGACTATCCCCAAAGAACCAGATGGAGCACACAGAGATTATGGAGATGGCTGATAAACTAGCAAGCTTACTAGGATGGAAAGTAATAGATGAGAAAGAAGAATCGAGAGTTGCACTCGTAGCAAAGGAAGATTATCCTTGGAGAATACTAAAAGTTAAGTGACTTACTCTTCTATTCCTTTTGCCGTACCCGTTGTCTTCTTTTCTTTCTTTAGTTCTATGGTTCTTATCTCAACAACATTTATTGGGAATATCTTCTTAAGTATCTTGTACACTTCTTTCTGGATCTTATTTGATATGGTTGCAAGTATCAAAGAGTCAAAGGTGTTCTCTTTAACGAAGTTCTCTAAATATTCTGTAAGTTTCTTTCTTATCAACTTTCTCTGACTCTCAGCAGCTCTCCCTCTTGTTATGGCCAAAGCTTTAATCCTAGCCATCTTACCATCCTTTGTCTTAAGGTCTGTTATAACTTCTACCTTAGAAGTTCTCCTCCTAATCAATCTTGCTAAGTATATTCTTGAAAGATCATACTTTACTATCTCTGTGTACGCATCTGCTCCTTTCACCTCAATAATCTTAAGCTTTAACTTTTGGTTGGACTTACCTCTATCTCCAACTAGCTGCGATAACTTAATTTCAAGTGTTCTCCCCAACAACTTCTCAGGGTCGGAACTTAAAGTATGCCCAACTACATTTTCCTTGTTAAATATCTCTGGGGCATGTACTTCGTACCATGTCTTTGATTTCACTTTCTTAATTGCTCTCCTTTTCTTTGCCATCTAAACACCCTACAAGTTAACTATTAATTTAGCCTTTTCTGGATCGTACTTCCAACCCTCTGGAAGTTTACCTTTCCTTACATAGTATCTTGCAAGCTTTCTTATTTTCGATTCAGTGAATATAAGTCCCCTTTTAGAGACATTGTCTTTCTTGTTTTTGCTTAGGTGATTTCTGATTATAACTGCCTTCCTTAATAGTGCATAAAGATCTTCAGGTATTTCGGGGGCTAGGTTATTCTCCTCAAGAATCTTTAATATACTCTTGCCTGTAAGCTGCTTTACATCAGGTACACCATAAGAATCCCTTAAAACAATACCTATCTTAGAAGTGGTTAAACCTTCCTTTGCTAGCTTAACAACTATCTTTTCAACTTCCTCAGGCTTAAACTTAACCCAAACTGGAGGAGTCTTTCTTATTGGTTTTTTAGATCCACTCTTTCCACTTCTATTCCTTGCCAAGTTCATCACCGAGCATTAGCACGCCGAAGCTTGCTAATCCCTGCTGTTTCATAAAAATTTCTATTTAAAAAGCTTTCTATGCTTTCTGAGACACAAAACAATATAAAGCGCTTTACAAGTTAGGATATATGGTTCTAGACAAAATAAGAAAGAGGGATGGAAGAGTTGTAGATTTTCAAAAGGAGAAGATTTCTAATGCAATATGGAAAGCACTTAGAGCTGTAGGGGAGGGAAACGAAGAGCTGGCTGACAAGCTAGCAGATAAAGTTGTCGATCTGGCTAAGGAGAAGTTTAAGGATAGAATTCCTGGAGTTGAAGATATACAGAACCTTGTCGAGAAGGTGTTGATAGAAGAAGGTTTATCCAAAGTCGCAAAAGCTTACATCCTATACAGAAAACAACGTAGTGACATAAGGAACTTAAAATACATGTTTGATTACATTGACATAGTTGATGCTTATCTACAAAGGGCTGACTGGATGTTAAGAGAGAACTCCAACCTAACATTCTCTCTTCAAGGGCTAAATTTTTACCTATCTTCAAAACTTGTATCAAGATACTGGAGAGATAAGATATACCCAAATGAAGTTGGAGCTGCTCACACTCTGGGGGACTTACATATTCATTCTCTATCTGTCTTTGGAGCATATAGAGTTGGATGGAATCTAATGGACTTGTTAAAGCATGGTTTCACAGGTGTGAGAGGAAAAGTGCAATCCAGACCTGCAAAACACTTCAGAACAGCCCTTGGACAAGTGGTTAACTTCTTCTATACACTACAAGGAGAAGCTGCTGGAGCCCAAGCTTTCTCTAACTTCGACACACTTCTAGCACCCTTCATAAGACATGATGACCTAAGTTACAAAGAAGTTAAACAGGCCATGCAGGAGTTCATGTTCAATATGAATGTTCCAACAAGAGTTGGGTTCCAAACACCATTCACAAATATTTCCTTGGATGTTAGAGTTCCGAATGAGCTAAAAGATAAGAATGTTATCATTGGTGGTATAGAAGAAGATAAAAAGTACGAAGATTTCCAGAAAGAAGTTGACATGCTTAACAAAGCATTGATGGAAGTCCTTAAAGAAGGTGACAGCAAAGGAAGAGCTTTTACATTCCCAATACCTACAATAAAAGTGAACAAAGACTTCAACTGGGACAACGAAGAACTTTGGGAAGTGGTGTCAAAGTATGGAAACCCCCACTTCGCTAACTTCACAATACCTATTAAAGAAGGGTGTGAAGAAAGAGTCATGGGCGTACATTGGTCACGTCCAAACTCTGGATCTGTGGGGGCTGTTACGATAAACCTTCCGAGAATAGGTTACGTTTCAAAAGATGAAAGTACTTTCTTCAACAAGCTTGATAAAATGCTTGAGTTGGCAAAAGAAGCTTTGGATATTAAAAGGAAAGTGATGGAGAATTTCACAAAGCAAGGACTTTATCCATACTCGAGATTCTACCTTAGGGGTTTAAGGGGAAAGAAAGAAAGGTATTGGGACAATCATTTCTCTACAGTAGGATTTGTTGGTATGCACGAAAGCCTACTTAACTTCTTGGGAGAAGGGCTTAACACAAAAGAAGGCCTAAAGTTTGCCAAGAAAGTTATGGAGTTCATAGCAAGAAGACTAAAAGAGTTCGAAGAGGAGAGTGGACATAGATTTTTACTAGAAGCAACACCTGCTGAAAGTGCAAGCTATAGACTTGCACTCCTTGATAAAGAGAAATATCCTGACATAATAACGTCCGGAAAGAAAGAACCTTATTACACAACAGCTGCCAACCTTCCTGTTTATTTCACACACAATCTAAAAGAAGAGCTTACAATTCAGAGTGAAATACAAAAGTTATACACTGGAGGAAACATGTTTGACTTGTATCTAAAAGAAAAACCTGATGTAAACATGATAAGAGACGCTACTAGAAAGATCTTGAAAGATTACAAGATTCCTTACATGACAACAAGCCCAACATTCAGTATTTGCAGAAAAGACGGTTATTTTAAAGGCTATGTTGAAAGGTGTCCAAAGTGCGAAGGGGAAGTTGAAGTTTATTCCAAGATCTCAGGCTACATAAGACCAATCAATAGGTGGAACCCTGGAAGGAGAGAAGAGTATTTCAACAGGAAGTTCTTTGATTTGAAAACAATCTAAGCTAAGACTTGTACCTTCTTCTTTTCTCAATGTCCTTCAACCTATCAACAACTTGTTGTTTGTCCTCTATCTTATAGTATTTCATAAAAGTCTCGAAGCAAGCATCTGAAATCTCATGATGCTTAGACTCTAAGGCTTGCTTGAGTAGATACAAGTCTACTGCCCTATCCTCTATTTTATTAGAATTCTGTGCAAGCCCAAAGTCTATTAAGAACACATCATTATTCCTTAAGATCATATTAGATGTTGTTAAGTCTCCATGAACTATACCTGCTCCATGCAACAAAGAAACCTGTTCTGCTACCTTCTTCATTAAGGATTTGTAGTTTTTCTTATTTAAAACATTCTTGAGTTGTTGGCCATCTATGTATTCCATAATTATTTCATATTTATTTTCCTCTAGAACTGCTGGAACATTCACTCCATATCTTCTTGCACGGAGTAATATTTTAGACTCGAGCTTTGTTCTTCTTCTCCTTAGTTCTTCATCTATCTTTTGGATTCTATACTTTTTCTTGATCCTATATTTAATTATTTTATCCCCTTCTTTATAGATAATAGCCTCCGCAGCTTGGGCTATTTTCTCCCTTGCTACTTTCTCTTTATTTTTTGGTGTGGATTTCAATAACATCACCATCCTCAAGTACATGATTAGGTCCAACTGTCTGCCCTGGGAACGAAGCACTCTTGCCCCATATTCTCGCATACTTAAACTTCTTGACAAAGTCTTTATGTATTCTCTCAGCTGCGTCTATTACCCTCGAGCCCCTTTTAAGACCCATAGCCTCTTTAGTAACACTCTTCCCCGGTTCTTTAGTATACACCCTTATCAGATCCAGCTTTTTCCATATTAAATCTTTAGCATTTTCTGGAGTTATAAGAACTGTAGGCACTTTCACTCCTGCTTGTTCCAACTCCTTAGTTGGAATCTTTGGATCACCAAGTATTGCAATGAGATCAGAGACTCTTGCTATACTCATGTAATTTGGATACTTTTTGTGGTAGCCTTCAAATACTGATGGAAGTTCTACTAGCTGAATCTTAACGCCATCATAGTCTATCATTCCAACCTTCGGTTCAACAGTTTCAAATGGTTTTAAAGTCGAAGGAATGTTCGATCCTGTTAACATATTCATAAGATAAGACTTTCCTGTATTCGGTAAAGAGAAAAGACATACTGTGGCTGCACCTTGCTTCCTAATTGAAGTGGGTTTACCTTTCCTCTTTAATTGCTTCTCTCTTTGGATTATTTTCTGGAGCTTTGATATCTTTGCTTTTAGTTCAGCTAGCATTTTTTCTGTACCTTTGTGCTTTGGCGCCACAGAAAGCATCTTCTTTAAGGCTTTAAGCTTCTCCTCATTAGTTCTAGCTTCCTCGTATTCTTTCTCAGCCTCTACAAATGCCACATTAACATTCGCTGGCATCTACAACAACCCCACCATAACCAATCCAACTCGCTATTAACAGATTAATATTAAGCTATTCCTGGCCCAAAGAATAGTCCTATTATTACTCCTATTAACATCTGCAGCAAAAATGGCACAACACTTACTTCCCCTTCTGCCATAAGATTTAGAAGGGATTAACTTTAATAATACTTTCCAACATTCTAACGCCAAGTTATCTTAACTTGGTCTGTACGCCAGTTTGGGTCTATGTCAAAGTTGTTATCAGGTTCTGCTAAGGCTCCAACAACGGCTATCATTGCACCATTGTCTCCTGCATACTGTAAAGGTATGGTGTAAAAACGTGCACCTCTTTCTTCGCACATAATCTTACTCATTTCCTGGAGTCTTTTATTTGCAGCCACCCCACCAGTAAGCAACATTTCCTTCTTCTC
>Ga0190314_1000288_pt1 | contig 18616 bp, 26 predicted proteins | sample 4870071112_MG_FD_165055 | JGI IMG/M metagenome (GOLD analysis project Ga0190314, IMG submission 165055) | Hydrothermal vent sediment bacterial communities from Southern Trench, Guaymas Basin, Mexico - 4870-07-11-12_MG | ecosystem: Environmental > Aquatic > Marine > Hydrothermal vents > Sediment ...
ATCATCCTTGTGTTTGGATAGGAGCCATAAGACTTCATGAAGTCTATCACTCTCATAAGTGCAAAGTTTAGACCTGCCTCTGATGCATCAAACATAGATGTTGTGACTATGTCTGGAGATATTGTGGTTCCTGAGGATATGTAGTGGAAGTTGTCCACAAGCAACCTGTAGAACCTCATGACTGCGTTGTGGACTAGACCTAAAACTGCCAGGAGGCTATCCCTGGAGACTACTGTGGCTGACAAGAACAATCACCAAAGAAAAAAAACCATGAATAGAATAAAAGGGCTTCTGTTGTGGCTACTTTCCTTTTTCTGATGACTTCAGTGCCTCCTCTATCTCCCTGAGCACCTTCAGTAGCTTCCTTGCTAGGAGTATTAGTATGATGAGTGCTGTTGGCTCTATGATGTTCCATATGAGAGCAGATATGACCATGAACATCATGAAGAACTCCAAGGATACCATATACCACCCCAGCATGAAAACATTACTTTTCCTTTTTAAAAGTAAGAAATTTTCTTCCTTGCTTTCCTCAGTCTATTTTATCTAGAGTTTTACTACTAACACAAACTTTATAAGGATTTTTTAGTTCTCTTATGTGGTGGTCAGCATGGCAGAGTTGGAGAGAGTTGTTGAAGAGTTAAAGAGATATGGGTTTGAGAATGTCAAGGTAACAAACCCATGGGTGGGCCTAGATAGGCGTCGTGTAAGTTCAGCCATAGTGGCAAAATACAAGGGAATTGAAGTGGTGTTCACCAGGTGGCGGGACGCCCATGGAAATCCATCTTTCGTGGAGGTAGAGGCAGAGATGATAGTAGGGAAGAGTAGGGCATCTGTCTTGATGCTTGGCTGGTACAAGGACTGGGACAAGCTCATCAGCAAGCTACCAGAGATAGTTGCCAAACTTGAGGACTTCAAGATGCACCCGGAGAAAGGAGACTTTGTGTGGTACTATGGACCAGAATCTTGATGCACAACAAACCAAGCTCTTGGGGTGCCCCATGAGCATCAAAGCCTTCTTCGAGGGTAATGAAGTTGTCCTTGGGATAATGTACGAGGGTACTTTTTGCCCAAAGTGCGGTAGGGAAATAAATCTAAAAGATGTTGCTAGGGAGTTCATCTACAGGTTTGCACTCAAGCTGGCAGAAAAAGGAGATATGGATACTGTGATCAGAATAAATGTATCAAAGCGTGGGGAGTTGCTCGAGGAACTTAGGAAGTTCTTGCAAAGGGATGACTTTCTCGTGTGTTGCCACATAACAGCCATGGATGTTGTGGAGGCTCTGGAGCGTTTTTACCCAAAGTGGGAGAACATGCCATATGACTCCAAGGAGTGGCACGATATGTTTCTTGTGTACGACTTCCTTGGTAGTAACATAGGAGTAGTAGCCAAAGCCATCATGAATGGAAGGCCACGTGAGCTTATATTTGATATGTACATAACTGACTTTGAAGTTGTCTCCTTGGCAAGGGGTTTAAAACTGGCTGGGCTTGGAAAGAGAAAAAACATATACATGGAAGTAAAGATGACTGAAGAAGAGTTTGAGGAATTTATGAGGATGGCGTATGAGATGACTAGGAAGTACGCAGATAAGAAGAAAACCAGAGATACATGGCTTGTATCAGCAGTTGAAACTCTCCTGAGCTCAAGAGATCCTATAAAGAAACTGTTGGGCTACCGCTACATATCTTCATATGATGTGTATCAAGTTTCATGGGAGCTTGTAGACCATGCTATCAACACAGGGTTGTTCAAAGTTGTAAAGGAGGTATACAGAGCTATACCATACGCATACAGGAAGCACGGACGCTGGAGAGGGATAAAAGCAGTTCAGAGTTGGAGAGTCATAAAGCCTGCGTGGAAATAAAGGAATACATATTTTTTCCCTTTTTTATCAGTTTACAAACTTTTTAAAAGATTTTCTATCTTCCTATGTGGTGCCAACTATGCTTGCAGTGATAGTGAAGACCATTACTCCTGTAGTTGCTCCAGTTCACTCAAAGCGTATGCTGAGAAGGCTCATTGAGAAGTACAACCTGAACGAGCACCTTGACAGGATATTCTTCAGGGTGAGCATAGGAGGGAAACCTCACATCTGGATACCTGGGAGGGCTGTCAGGTACGCCATCAGGAACGCCCTCTACGACCTTGGGGAGGAGAAGTTGCCAAGGTTTGAGATGTTGAAGATCTTCGGCATGGTGTTCAAGCAGGAAGATGTGGTCATAGAGCACTTCTTCCTGAAGCCTAAGGGTCAGAAGAGCTCGCTCATGTGCGTTGAGATTGTGCCACCAGACTCCATGGGACTCATCCTCTTCGGCACAAGAGAGATACCAGACATCATCAAGAAAGTTGCCAAGCTTCAGATAGGAGGCTTGAGAACCCACGGCTACGGCTGGGTGGAGATTTTCTGGGATAAAACCACTGAAGTTAACATTTAAATTTTTTATTTTTTAGTTTTTCATTGGTAGCGTTTCTGATTGATTTATCATTTATATAAATGATTCATCATCGCCTTCGCTCTGCCTTGCGGGCTTCTTCATCAACGCCTACCCCGTCCCCCCTGACTCCAGCCCTCTGCGTGACCCGTCCCGCTTCGGGCTGGCTTCATCGGACTGTCGTCTCGGGAAGACGGGGCTACCACACTTTAAATAGTTTTTCTCATATTTTAAATTTTAGCCCGAGGTATCCATGAGGGCTTTTTTAGGCGGATGACATGAGGCGTCACCTCCTGTGCATCACGCTTACTGCATTTATCACACCACCAGGTGCAGTTGTTGCTGTGCAACATGTGTAACACCCCATGCTATAAGCTCTGGTCATACTGTTTTGTGCTTCATGCTTTCAGCACCACGCTTTCAGCAACATGCAAACTCTTCCAGCACATGTGCTCTACGCCTGAAAATGTTTTTATGCATTTTACTTCCTATATGGTAGGGTGCCCCGAGGTGTCCATGAGGGGCGTTTTATGCATATGGCTAGATGTCTGTTACCAGATGCATGCAACACATGACTCCATACATACTGTGCCATGAGGCACACTTACAGCACTTTGTGCACAGCGTTATGTACGTAACCCGATGCATTAAGCAAAGAGTACACAGCCTTATACTTTGTGTGCACGCATGCGTTGAGCACCAGGTATACAGCTTTGAGCATCTTGCACCATGCATTTAGCATCCAGATTCAAATGTCAAAGTGCCCCGAGGTGTCCATGAGGGGCGTTTTGAGTTTCATTCGTATCGTACCCGGCACATAGCCTTATGTCCCTTGCTAGAGTGTGATGCATCATGCATGCTACGCTTTGCTTAGAGTATCTAGCTACAAGTATTCGACACTCAGCTTTGAGCTACTGACTTGTAGCTCATGTCATACAGCGTTATGCAGCTAGCAACTTTTGATCATGAAGTATACTATGTTTGCAAACATCATCAAAATCTATGTTTTTTATACTTTCTATGAGTTGATTTTTCTGGTGCTTTAGATGAAGTCTCCAGCAGTCCTAGTCAGTTTTTTCAGGCGTAAGAAGCCTGGAGAAGTAACTGACTGGATGAAGGATAAGGAGCACAGACACTACATCTCCAGGAAGTTTAGAACCTATGAGGTGTATCTCTCATTGTTTGATGAAAGTAAAAAAGATCTGTATAATGAAGTTCTAAACGCTCTTTCCGCTCCCATGGACTGCATAGTTGAGAAGTTGTTTGATGCGACTGGCACTGATTACTTCACCTTGGGCATATCAGAAAACAGTGTGGCTCTTTATGGCGTCTTCACATGGTTCCATGGGATGCACAGAGTGAACAAAGTCTGTGAAAAGATAGGCATAAAGTTCGTTGCTGACTACGAGGGGGAGGTTAACATAGCTACTGAGATTTCCAGGCCCATCACTGCAGAGAAGATAAAGTCTGCACTTGAGAAGTTGCTCATGGGTGCTAAGCTTTATGAGGAAATAAGGGTGCTGCAGGCAACACTTGCTGAGGATGTAGCCAGGACTTTCGTAGAGCTCAAGGAGGAGCCTGACAAGAGGATAAAGGTGTATGTTGAGGGAGATTATGTGGTGTTTGAGGTCTACGGAGCACTCAAGATGATGATACACAAGGATGAGATCTTCAGGATGATAGCTAGGAAAATCCTTGTGGAGGAGTTGAAAAAACAAGGAAAATAATCACTAAAAATAGTGTGGAGTTGCTACAGCGTCATGGACTTTAGAGGAACTATGACCTTGATGTCTTTATCCTCAGGGACAACTATCTCTTTCTCAAAGAGCTCATAGCCGTAGCAGTCAACTCTGAGGATATATTTTCCTGGTTCTACAAGGAGGATGGCTATTCCATCCTTGTTCGTCCGCTGAGTTACTCCATCTATGGCCACTGTTGCCTTGTATATGGGTGCACCAACATCAGCGTCCTTGACCTCCACTATGACTTTCCTCAGGACTTTCTTCTCACCAACCAGAGCTTTCAAAACCTCAACAACTTTTTCTATGTCAACCGTCATGGCTCAACACCTATCAACTTCCTCAGATCTGAGATGAGTTGAGAAAACCAGTTGTACACAACCTGATCACTTACTAGAGCTTGAGCTAGATTTGGTTCCACTCTTCTTAGATACTCCAGAGCTACGTCCACTGTGAGATACTTCCTTAGTTCCTCCTTGTTCTCCAGAGCTTCTATGTACTTCCTCACCCTTCCTATGCTCCTCATGACTGTGTTGTACAGTGGAAGGTTGTACTGGCGGAGTAGTGCCAAGAGGTGGGAAATTGTCCAGCCCTTTTCCGCTACTACTCTCAAATAGCCTATGTGTGGTACCACCAATTTCAATAACATCTGTAGCGTTGCTTCCAAAGCGTCCCCTTTGAGCCTCTGGCGTGCCTCTGCCTCCATGATAGCCTTCTGGATAGCTGAATCCAACTCCTCCTCCAAGGTTAAGTCCTGGGTATCCTCCTGGTGAAGGTGGATAACCATAAGGCTCTACACCCAAATGTCTATATAATAATATTCCAAAAGGAGCTATAAACCAGTCCTTTATTATTGGGAGGATTTCTTTCAGAATTGTGTCGCCTGTGCTTTCTTTGCTCCTCTTGGAGAGTATCTCCATGACTTTTTTCTTCACATATTCATCCACTTTGCTCCGTGGAACATATGGGGGCTCCAACTTCCAGCCCCTCTTCTTCAGGAACTCCGCAGCCCTTTCCTCTGTTAAGAGTACCTCTGACATCTCCTCCAACTTCTTTTTGATGATGTTGTCAAATTCTTCCTTTCTTATGACCAGGTATCCTCTGCTCTCCAGGAAGTTCTTGGCTTTTCTGGTGAGATCCTCTATAGCCGTGACATACTCTTGAGCCAGGCGAAAGACATCTCCAGGAGGCAAACTCTCTTGAGTTTGTTTTTCCTCTTCATAGCTTTCCTCTATAGGAACTCCAAAGGGAGGAGGAAGACCAGAAGTCTGCGTGCTAACAAATGTGCTTGTGAGTGGTTGAGCTTGCTGCTGAACTGGAACGCCTAGCAACTTTGCCAAGAGTTGCTTGGCTTTTTCTGCTTGCTCTATCTGTTGCCTCAGAACCTTTATAGCCTCTAACACAGTTAGTTGCCTCTCTGGGACTTGGGGCCTCTTTTCTTGAGTTGGTTCTTTCTCACCTTGTACCTTTACATTCTTGATCTCAGGCATGCTTTCCTCCCCTAGGCTCTTGCTCAAGACATCCACATCAACATGCTCTTCAGGGATTAGCTCCTCTAGGGAGGGCTCCTCCCTTTTCTCGATCTTTTTGAGTTTGTTTTCTATCTCCCACTGTCTCAGCTTCTCTTCCAGATACCTAGCGTCGTCCAGGCCATAGTACTCAATAACCCTCAGTATGTGCTTGGCATACTCCCACACCTCCTTGTCTATCTCGTCAACACTCTTTTTCGTCCTTTCTAGCTCTGCTCTCTTCTCCTTGAGCATCTCAGAGATCTTCTGGACGAACTTCTTGGCCTTGGATACAGAGGGATACTTCTTGGCTATTTCTCTCATGGCAGTTTCCACAGATATCCCATCGAAGTGAGCTATGTAGGCTGCCTTTATGGCCACCTCTAGGCCAGACCTCGATCTGGGGATTGGAATAGGCTCGTCCTCCAACCTGCTCCTGGCTGCACTTGCTCTGACCTCCTCTGTTCTGATTTCCTTGGTTTCTGCCTTCTTAGCAGTCCTTGCACTCTCTGCCTTTTCAGTTTTCTTCCTAGGAGGAGCTTTCTTTGGCTCCTCCTTGGACTTTTCAGCACTCTTCTGAGAAGCTTTATCCCTTTTAGACATAGCCTCCCCCAAAGAAATTATTAAAAATATTTATAAAAAGGGGAATGATTTTAAGTTGCTCACACACCAACAGGTGCACCACTGTGGCATGCACAGTAGCTGTGAGGAAATATAATAAAATTTATAATATTTTTGTAGCCACTAAAAAACCACACAGAGACAACCTCTTTAGGGCGACCACAGTTTCTTTTCTGTTTCTTGGGGTGAGTTGAGGGTTCAGCACAGAGTCCCCATGCTCTTTGGTATAAAAAAGCATGATAGAAGCTCCTGTGCTGCGTCCTGGCAACACGCCACAGAAGCCAACATGACCTGCTGATGCTTTTCAGATGTGTTATAGATATGCTATAGACATTGCTAGGACATTGAACTGCTTGCCAGAAACTCTTTTAAGAAGCAGAGTATATAAAAACATGGAACGCAAGGGGACGAATTTAAATAGAGAGGAAGAGTTATACATTTGGGGTTTGTGGCTTGTGCTCCTCGTCTGTGGTGGCCCCCACAAGGGGGCACCAAAGTATAGTATGCAAAAGTATTTAAAAATCTTACTGAGTAGTATTTGGTAGGATGAGGAGGGTGAGTTCATGCAGTTTGTTGTTTTCTTCACACCTGAGTTCATAACCTTTCTGGTGCTCTTTGCATGGGCCTGCATCACAGAGGCGGCACTGGCATTTAAAAAGCATGAGGAGTTTTGGGTTGCACTGGCTGAGGGTTTGCTGGTTATTGTTTTTGTGATCTCACTCTTCTTCTTGATAAGCTCTCCCATGATAGTCATAGAAGTTGTGGAGTAACTCAAGGGTGGTTGCTATGGAGCTTCTCTTGGACTTCTATGACATAAAGTCTTTCCTGGCGTTTGCCCCAGACATATACAAGGTCTTGAGGAAGGTCTTTGGAAGGTTTCGTGCTGACAGGATAGTTGATGTTGCCATCAGGTGTGCTAAGCTGGGAAAAGCACTCCTGGCTGATGCTGGATACAGCGAGAAAATTGTCCTGTCATCCCTGATCTTGGGGAAGTGGAAAAAGGTTGGGAAGTTCTTGGAGGATTTCTTTCATCAAGGCATAAGCTTTGCTGTCTTCATCATAGGAGTTAAAAGAGATGATAAAGAGGAGGTAACCATAGAAGTGAACTCCCACAGGATCAAGCTGAAGTGTAAAAGGTGGGTTATACTAACTGGAGACAGGCCTGAAAGGGCAGTTCCTAGAGTGTTTGTGAACATCAAGGGAGGATACTTTGAGAGAGATAAGATACATGTTGAGCCTGATGATACAAAGGTTTTAGCTCTTGTGGTGTATGCTCCAAAGCTAGAAAAAATGTGAAAAAAATCAATCAGCTGATATGGCTGATATTTCAAAGAGCTTTATCCATGCAACATAGCCATCCTTTCTCAGCAGTTCTATGGATAACTCCAGGCAAGTCTCTGTTCGCCCATCAACTCTAGTTTCCCTTTCCACACAGACCTTGCTTATGCCTACTGCTTTTGCCCTCTCAAGGATGTTGCTTAACACTCCAGCAGAGACTGAGTTTATATCCTTAAATTTGCTGTCAAACACGCACTCAGGATCTATATGAATGCCTGAGCACCTGACACCAAGGTAGTCACAGATCTCCTCTACAGCCTCCTTCACCTCATCAGGGCACTTCTTTATATCTATCCATGCAGATGCTGCAGGGGGGAACTCTTGAGTGCTTATGAGTGCGTCCTCTGGGTTTAAACCAAGCGACTTTATTACTTCTTTCACAAGGGCTACTGCTTGCTTCACCTTCTGAAGCTCCTTCCTCACATTCTCCCTTATCAGAAAAAGTGGTTTCCAAGCATCGCTCATGGCTTTTCACCTCCTACACCACTAGATCTATCACCTCAGGCTCCTCTGTCTCCTCTGATATGCTAACTATGTCAAAATCGTACACATCACTCGTGCTGACAACCTCCAGGAGCTTATTCACAAAGGCCTTCAGAACTTCCCTGCTGGGGAACTCCATGCGGTACATGTACTTCTTCTCGTACTCCCTCCTTCTATAGACCACAACCTCACAGTCTTCCCAGTATATTCTGAGCCTTATCCAAGCACCAGCAAGACTAGCTTTTTTAACATCAAGCAACACCTTAGCCACAGCCTTATCAACAGTAGTTCCCCACTCAAATTCATCAAAAACCCTCACAGAGTTCATTTTCAGCCACCAAAAAATCACATGGTTCTCCTGAGCTCTTCGTCAGTCTCAGAGAGGAGATCCCAGATCATTATGTCTACCATATCCCCGCTTGAGAGCTTGTCCATGATGCTGAAGAACTCTGATGATGAGGTGCACTTGGCAACTTCCTCAAGGACTAGTCTAACTCTCTCCAGAACTGCTGGGTTATCTAGAACCTTTGTTATCTTCTCCCACGCCCTCTTTGCTAGGTTCACATAGTATGGGTCATAGCCAGAGAAGTCTGGTGTTGGCATCCTTGCTCCGGGGAAAACCTGAACTTCTCCCCATATGTCCTTCATGCTTATCTTTATCCTGGATGTGCTCCTTTTCCTCCTTGTTCTCCTAGGCCTTCTCCTTGTCTGCCTCATGAGCTTTGATAGCTCTAGGATTTTGTTTATCTCTTCATCAGACAGGCCAAGAATCTTGAAAGCCTTCCTTATGTGTCTCTCATCCAAAGCACTCACCACAAATGAGAGTATGCAACTTATTTAAAAAGGTTTGTGTTTGGTAGAAAAGTTTACATTTTTAAATAATGAGATGTTAGTATTTTTGGTGAGTAGCATGAAGTGGTATGAGAGGCACGTCAAGAGGAATGAGCCAGATATAGTTGGGAAGCTTGCCAGCATAGTTTCCCCCTGCCAGTTCCTCATGCTCTTCGACATCATGAAGGAGAGCGGCTACAGGAAGCTAAAGGACATAGCTGATGTTCTGGGCGTAAGGCCAAACTTCATCACTGGAGTTATAAAAGGCTACTGGAAGTTCTCCCTTTCCTCCTGGGAGAATGTGCTGAGAAACCTGTACAAGAAGGAGCCCAGGATCTTCCTGGAGTTCACCAGGGCTGTCAAGGACATCATAGAAGCATTCTTGGTAAAAGTGGCGGAGCTAAAGACGCTTGAAGAGTAAATAACCTGAATTTTCTACTTTTTCACAAATCTTTTTATTTTTTTATGCTTTTCATTTTTGGTGATGTTTATGGTATACGCTGTGCCAGTGGTTGTGCTCAAGCCAGTCATTTCCCCCAGAGTGAACGACAACAAGAAAAAGAGGATCATAGAGACCTTTGGCCTTGTTGATAAGTATGTAGCAGAGCTTGAGAAGCCAAGAGAGAAGGTGCTAAAGATTCTCTCCAGCCTAGACAGGATGTTTAACAGAGAGTGGAACCCTGCTGTTGGAAAGTACCAGCCATGCATATCTCCAGAGGGACTCATGGCTGCCCTGAAGAATGCCTCTGGGCATGCAGGTAAAGAAACGGGGAAGAATGGTGTCTGGGGACTCTACTTTGATGAGAAGTGCGTGTGCATAGATAGCAAGTACATAACGAAAAAGAACGGTGAGAAGTCTCTGGTTAACTTTGAGTTCGTAGTCCCAAAGTCCCTTGGCCTCATAGTGCTTGACAGTGCTGACTCCATACCAGCAGAGCTGAGGGTTAGGCTGTGCTATGTTGGAGGTTGGATTTCCAGGAAGTACGGGCTCATAAAGATCCTGTGGGAGGAGGGGAGAGAAACTTCCATGAGGGTGTGAGTATGAGGATACTCATAGTATCTCAGACTCCATGGAACCCCTCTGCCTATGGGAAAATAACTTACTATGTTGCCACTGGGCTAAAAGATCTGGGCTACGACATCATAGTGGCAGGTATAGAGCACAGGTATGGAGTTCTCAGGTACAGCGGGGTCCCTGTCTTTCCACTTCCCATGCTCCACGGGAAGATGCTTTTCAAGTACATCAGGGTTTTCTCTCCAGACTGCGTTCTCTCCATCATAGATGCTTGGGCCTTTGCAGGGGTGGATGAGCTTGTTAGAAAGTACAAGGTTAGTTGGATAGCTTATACTCCAGTAGATGCTGAGATAGATAGCCAGGCTGAGCCTCTTCTCTCTGTCTTGAGATACGCTAGGGGCATCATGACTCCATCAAGGTTCAGCACAGAGCAACTGAGGAAGTTCTTTGTAAATGTAGAGTGGGTTCCCCATGGGGTGAACACCAGGATCTTCAGGCCTATGAACAAAGAGGAGTGCAAGAAAACTCTGAGGCTTGAGGGGAAGTTTGTCTTTGGGTGTGTGGCTGCCAACTACAGCATGAGAAAAGATTTCCCACACCTTTACAAGGCGTTCAGGATCTTCCTGGATATGATACCTGAAAGTGAGTGTAAAGACGTGGTTCTCTTCCACCACACATGGCAACCAGAGTTCCACAGGTGGGGGGCAGAGTACAACCTAGTCAGGCTTGCCAAGAAGTATGGGATAGAGAAGAACCTGATCCTTCCTAAGGAAGACATCAGGTACTTCCCAGCGTCAGAGGAGCAGCTAGCCCTTCTCTACAACGCCTTTGATGTGTATGTCACAGCCAGCATGGGGGAGGGGTTTGGGATTCCTCTGCTGGAGAGCATGGCGTGCGGGACTCCCTGCATAGCTCCAGCCAACTCAGCACACGTGGAGCATGTAGAGGGAAGGGGTTGGCTTGTGAAGAAGTTCTCTGGATGGGTTGTTCCTCTGTACAACCCACTCCAGCTGGAGTATCCCATAGTTGATGAGCATGCTCTGGCAGAAGCCATGTATGATGCTTATACTCACCAGGAGAAGATAAAGCAGTTCTCCAAGAAGTGCATAGAGTATGCCAGCAGGTACACATGGGATTTTGTTCTAGAAAAACTAGAAAAAGCTCTCTTGAAGTTTTTAAGCTAGACTTTTTCTACATTTACAAACTTTATATTTATTTTTCTTTCTCTTCCTCTTGGGGAGGTACATGGTGTATGTGGCTGTGGTCTATCCATTTCTTCTGGTGACTAAGGAAGAAGAGCTAGCAAAGAGAGTCATCAACTACAAGAGTCCATACAAGGTTGTGACATATGGACGCTACTACGGGAGGGTCATAGATCTTCGTGGTTTAGTAGATGTTGGAAGATACTTCTTCCACAGGAACAGGAGCGTGCTGAAGAGGGATGATGTTGTGAAGGAGCTGGAGAAAGCTCTCTCAGTCATGAAAGAAGCAGAGTTTTTAGCTAACAGCCTCTTTGGGAGGAGAATAGCGAACTACATCATAGACGAACTGGAGAAGATCTTGGCTGAGATAAAGAAAGATCCCCCTGAGCCCAGGAAAGTAGAAAGGGAGAACAAGCCTTTTAAGTACTATGTGAGGGAGGGCTTTGTCAGGGATTGGGTGAGAAAACTCTCTGAGAAAGGTGCTAGGGCTAGAACTTTGGAGATCTACAGGCCAAGATCTTGCATAGTGGCCATGGTCTGGTTTGGGCGTTTGGATATGATGGGCACCAAGTACATATGCATACAGGATTTCTATGACATACGTGAGGGGAGGTTCCATGTGTACTACTTCAAGCTGGTCAGAGACCTCCTTGAAAACCTGGATGAGGTAAAGGAGAGCCATCAGTCATACATAGTGAGGATCTTGAACAAGGTCAGGAAGTACCTGCCCAAAGAAGATGTTGAGCTTTTGAACTTCCTTTCCATGCTATAAATATAAAAAGACTTGAACTTTTCCCATAGTTACAAAAGTTTTTATATGAATTATTCTCTCTTTCTCATAGGGGATCGCTATGTCCATCACACCAGTCGTTGCCAAGAAGATCTTGAAGAAAGCCTACTTCTCTAGGATACGCCCAAACGGTATGAAGCCAGCAGTCCTCCTCATAGGGCCTCCAGGCATAGGAAAGAGCACTGTTGTCTACGAAGTGGCTAGGGATATAGCACAAGCACTGAAGAGGAAGTTCATAAGGTATGAAGAAGATAAGGCAGAAGAGATTCTGCAGAACCCTGACAGGTACTTTGTCTTTGTTGATCTCAGGCTAACTGAGGTTGAGCCCTCAGATCTCCTAGGAGTTCCCAGAGACATAGGAAGTTGGATAACATACAAGCCCTTGAGGTGGGTTGCATGTCTGTCTAAGTGCCCAGGTATACTCTTCCTAGATGAACTAACTAACGTGCAGAGGGATGATGTTTTGGCTGTGTCATACAAGCTCATACTAGACAGAATGGCTGGCTTTGTTCCATTCTCTGAGGGAGTTATGGTAGTAGCTGCTGGGAACGCACCTGAACACTCCATGCTAGCGAGGAACTTGCCAGCACCTCTGATTGGGAGAGTCTGTATACTTAACATATCCCCACCTACAGTGGAGCAGTGGATAGAGTGGATGGACAGAACATACGGAGATGCCTGGTGCAAAAGAGTGGGGGCGTACCTCATGATGAACAGAGGAGATTTATATACTCCTCCAGACAGCACGGAGACGTTGGAGGGATATCCTTCTCCAAGAACATGGACCATGTTCGCATCTGTCCTTGGAAACGACTACGAGATGAAGTTCACGCCTGATGAGATCACTACTTTAGCCATAGGATACCTAGGAAAAAGCGTTGGGGCTAGGGTGGCAGCGTTCATAAACAAGAGGCTCCCCACTATAGACGAAGTCTTGAAGAGCCCTGATATCCTGACCAAACTTGATGTTGACACTAAGATGGCCTTCACTGCTGTCTTTGGTAGGTGGCTGGCTGAGGATATGGGGAGGTTGGAAAGCCAGAATGTGAGGAAGGTCATAAGCCTGTTGGTCTCAGAGAAGGAAGAATACCTCATGCTGCTCTGCTTCATGGCTGGAAGGAAGAAGTACAGCTTGGCTGTGAAGATATCAAAGATGATACCCAAGGTCAGGATGGTCTTCAAAAAGATAGAGGAGCTCAAGAGGATGTTTGAGGGATAGGGATGCTAGTAAACATAAGAAAAATAAAAGATGATGTTGAGCTTGCAAGGAGGTACCTCTTGGTTAGGTATCCGTACCTTTACTCAGTCATAGCCAAGTGCCCCATCATCATAACAAGCAAAGGCACATCTGCCGTAGATGGAAAAAACATCTATGTGTGTGAGTCCTTCTGGAGGTCCTTGAAGCCTAGGGAAAAGCTGGCACTCATCCTACATGAGGCACTACACAATGCACTGAGGCACCCCCAGAGAGCTTCAGACTTCACTTACAAGGGAACTTGGAACAAAGCCTGTGATGTTGTGGTGAACATTATCATAAAGTCCTTGAAGATGCCCCTCCCCCCTGGTGCTTTGGATGAGTTCTGGGCGTCGCAACTGCTCAACCTTCCAGCCTCTGACATAAGGAGAATGAGTGCTGATGAGCTCTACTACAGGCTACTGAGGCACATAAAGGAAAGAGGTACTGAGGAGTTCATAGTTGCGGGCTCGAGCACAGCTCAAGAGGGAGAAGGAGGCATGGGGGGTGCTGTGGAGAAGATAGACGCCCTGAGCAAGGGGGACCCAAGTCCTGAAGATCTAGTTCTGGCAAACATGTATGCCAAGGGAATAGGAACTCTTCCTGGGCTGTTTGAGATAGTTGTGGGCGAAGTTTTGAAGGGGAGAATAAACTGGAGGCAACTACTCAGGATTCACCTTGGAGAGATCTTTGGCATAAAGTTCAGGTCAACATGGGTGAGGATGAACAGAAGAAACCCCAGAGACTTTCCAGGGTACAGGGTTCTGAGAAACATAGGCATGCCAAAGAGGGTTTATGTGCTACTAGACATAAGCGGCTCTGTAGTCTCGGAGCCCAAACTGCTCAGCAGGTTTTTTGGAGAGGTGCTTGAGATAGCAAAACACCACAGGTGTGAGGTCATAGTCGTTCCATGGGATACTGAAGTAAAAAGGGAACTGGTTAGGAGGGTGAGGACTGTTCAAGATGTTGTTTCTGCGTCTTGGAGGGGAGGGGGCGGAACGATCATAGATGATGCCCTGATCTTTGCTAGAGAAGAAGTTGTAAGGTTCAAGAGGTTTGGAGGAACTGTGGCTGTGATAGTGCTCACAGACGGCATGCTCTACTGCAACGTCAGAGGAGTTGCTGAGGACCTTGCCAAGCTTGCTGACAAAGCAGTGTACGCATACACTGTTGAAGAAAATCCTGATATTTTCAAGTCTTGGATAAGAGTTCGTGTGAGTTAACCTCAACATTTAAACTTTTTATAAAGTTTAGGGTATACCTTTTTTGGTGAGCTCTATGCCAGCGTTTTGTGTGAGTCCCTTCAACAGCATGATGCTCAGGCACATCCCAGCCACACTCCTCGTGGTTTATAAGTACTATGAAGACTTCACTGTTGATGTAGGCATACTCCTGAAAATTCCAGCTGTGAGCTCTGACATCAGGGAGGAACTAGTCGGAGTGGGAGGTGCTGACATCTTTGCTAAAGATCCTGAGTACATAAAGAACAGCGTTTTCAGCGTGTTGGACTGGACTTTCAACATAAAGCCCCAAGTGGTCTTCGATGGCCACAACTTCAAGAAGTTCAAGCTACTTCTGAACCTTGGAGATAGGGTGGAGCCCATAGGAGTGGGGGAAGTTGATGGTTCCTTCCTCTATGCCAAGGTGTTTAAGAAAGTCAGAGTTGATCCTAAGTTCTCCACTGTGCACCTCTAGCAACTCAACTTATTTTTAGTTTTCACCTCCTATTATTTTGGGAGTTGTTATGCCTACGCTAAAAGATATGCTTGAGGAGTCTATGCTTTATTTATCCCTGCTGAACATGGCTGGCCTGCCTGCTAGGTACCTAGAGTGCTACTCCAAGATCATCGTGAAGCTATACCTATACCTCAGGTTTTTTAATGAAGAGAAGTACAGGGAGTACACTGAGAAATTCCTAAGGAGCATCATAAACGTAGCTGAGAAGTACGGGGATGAGGATCTCAAGGCGAAGTTCGAAGACCTCCTCTCTAAGGTTAGGTATGCAAGTGTGGATGCAAGAAAAATGATGAATTGGGTTGCCATGGAGGTTTTCTTGAAGACCATTTTGTCTGCTGCTAAGAAGATCTGAGTTTCTCCTCGAGCTGCTTTATGATGTCTTCCAAGTCCTGCTTTATGAGTGTCAGGGCTAACCTCAAGGTTCCAAGCTCGTTTTCCACCATGGCTCTGATGAACTCCTCCCACTTCCACTTTCCAAGCCTCTTTTTCATGCCCAGAACACGAGATCCTGTGAGATACTCGTGGGATATTTTTATATCTAGCCCCCTCATGATGCCGAGGAGAGACCTGTACTTCATGATGAGTGGTGGTGTGAAGTACCTAGCCAGGGATGCAGGAGACAGAAACCTGGAGAGGGCAGCTATGAACTCCTCCCTTGAATGAAGCAAAATACTCATGGCTTTTCACCAAATCTCAAAAGTTATTTATTTTTTTAAAAAGTTTGTATATTTGGTGAATATCATGGACATTTGGAGGGAAAAGCATGATGGTGTTGAATATATCCTCGGCAGCATGAGCCTTGTGAAGTTTGTCATGCCCCAGCAGAGCACCTTGAGAGAGTACATAAAGGAGTTCATATCTGCTCTGGTGAAGCAGAAGATAGTGAGTGGAGGGGAGATCAGAGGAGTTCCCAAGATAGTTGATCAGACTATACGCCCAGGGGAGTATGTAGAGGAGTGGTCCGCCCTTGTCAAGTTCTTCAAGAACAACAGGAGTAAGATTGTCCCCATAGATATAGCTCTAGTTGCCAGAGAAGGATATGTTCAGGCGTTTTTCAGGGTGAGGGCTGATGAAGTTAACTCTATATGATGTGACTGAGTGGTTTGCCTACTACAGAATGATTAATCTTGATTAATAATTATTACTCTTGTTCATGTTTGTTGCCTCTTCTTTGAAAATAATCAAGCAGAGCTTGTTATTTGCTTTTGTTAACCTAACTACCACAGTATCACCCTTCTTTAACCCCATTATTTTGACAAAGTGATGCGGAATAAACAATACAAGACTCCCACCTATCTTGATAAGCTTTTTCTTCTCACCTTTTCCAATGAACTCCATACAATCACCAAATAAATTTTAAATTAATAATTATTTATATTGGAGTTTATCATGGCCCGCCCGATGAAGGTCTTGGAGACCCTAGTAGTAGGGGTCTCCCCGGAGGGTGGGGAACTTGAATCACTCCTCCTATTCCTCAGAACTTATGTTTCTTGGAAACAGTGGGTAATTGATCAAATCTGGGATTTACCATACATTCCATCTTTATCATCTTTGCACAACATGTTTTATCACAAGCTAAGAGGTATAGGGTTCAGGGCACACCATGTTAAGGAGATTCTCAAGTCTGCAAGGGAAATTGTCAAAGCCACTAAGAAGAACAAAGGGAGAAAGCCCATTCTCTGGAAGCTTTCAGCAAGACTAGACAAGTATGATGCTAAGGTAGATTTGAGAAACAAGAAGATTACTATTGCTTTGTTGAATGGAACAAAGATCACCTTAAGAATTCATTGCAGAACAAAGAGGCTACAAAAGTTCTTGGATTGGGATTACTACAACTTGATTTTAAAATATGATGAAAGAAAGAAGCAACTGATAGCGTGCATATACTTCAGAAAACTAGTAGTTCCCAGAAAAACTTCTGGAAGTATGCCAGTTGATATTAATTTTGACAATGTAACTCTCGTAGTTTGCAAGAAGGAACAAATAAAGAGGATCAAGCAGTTCAGAACACCGCTCAGAAAAGCTTTGAACCACAAGATCTGGGCGGAGAAAATCCAGAAGAAGTATTCTAAAATCTGGAGATTCTCTAAGAGTATTCTGAATGCTATAAGAAAGCACCACAAGAGGGCAAGAAACATCTTGACAAATGAGCTTCACAGGTTGGCAAACAGAATTGTTGATCTCGCTGATAAAGAAAACTGCATAATCGTTCTTGAGAAACTCAAGGGGTTGAAGCAAAACTGCAAGAAAAGCAAGACGTTTAACACAAAGCTATCAATGTTTGCCTATAGGAAGCTCCAGGAGTACATAGAATACAAAGCTAAGGAAAGAGGAATACCAGTCGTCTATGTTTCTGCCAGGGGAACCTCCAGCAGGTGCCCACTCTGCAGAAGAAAGTTAAAATACATGGGAGGTGCCTTTAGACTTGTTGTGTGCTCATGCGGTTTTGCTGGACATAGGGATGTTGTTGCTTGTGTGAACCTAGTCCTCAAGCTAGGGAGATGTGTCCCCGCCCTGGGTCGGGGACGAACGGGGCTGAACCCGATGAAGCCACGAGGGGATGTGGCCCAAAAGGATGAGGCGATGATGATTAATCATGAATATTCATGATTAATCAGAGCTGAACCCCTGGTGGCAGAAACTGTGAGAAGAGTGAAAAAGCTCAAGAGATATATTTATATGGCCTTGATGAGTGGATGCGTCAAGGTGATTGAGATATGAGGAGAATAAGGAAGCTCCTGAGAAAGGTTAAGAGAATCGTAAGGAAGCTCCTGTACATCTTTGCCTATGTTCTTGTGTTTTTCATAGTCTGGATGGTTCAGAAGATAGAAAAAGAGTAAAACTTTTTCCACATACACAAACCTTTTTATATTTTTTCTCGTAAAGTATACTTTAGGGGTGCATCACTATGCCAGCTGTGTTGTTAGTCCACAAAATTATATATGACGCCATCAAGGATATAGTAGCCATAAAGAGAGGTAACTCAGAGAGAGTTCTTAAGGAACTAAAAGGGAGCGAAAGCTCTGACTTCTACATCTACTCATTTGAAGATGGATCTTCACTCATCATAAACACATATCCCCCTTTGAACTTTGAACTAAGGTCCAACAGGGTTTATGTATTGTTCCCGCCTACCTATCGCATGTGTATGATAAAGCAACTAAAAAAGTTTCCAGTAGGTGGAGCACTCTTAGTGGTTTTAGGGGTAACTGCCACTACGCATGTAGCAGGACTCTGTGCCCCAGACTTATCTCACTCGTATCACATTTTTCCAGATGGAAGGGTTGAGAAGGTGAACTCAGTCATACAGAAAGCTTTAGAAAAGCTAAGTCCTGAGGACTTCATAGATGCCCTAGAGAAGAACATAGAGAAGTTCAACATGCAGGACTGCTTGAACATGATGGGCATACTTCTCAAAAGAATGAATGAGCTCTCCAGGTCAGAGGAGTCAGAGGAGCAGAAGCACATCCTCTGATTTGTAGCTCCTATTTTTTTGTTTTCTCCCATTTAACCTGACCTTTTCCTATTTTTACAAACTTTTTATATTTTTTGATGTATATCCCATATGGTGAGTGTAGTGCAGGGCCCACGAGTTTTTGTCACTTTGTTCTCAGCAGATGTTTTTGACATGATCATGAAGAAGTGCCTTGAGGAGTTTGCTAAGTGTGGATACTTCACTGAT
>Ga0190314_1000291_pt1 | contig 18475 bp, 30 predicted proteins | sample 4870071112_MG_FD_165055 | JGI IMG/M metagenome (GOLD analysis project Ga0190314, IMG submission 165055) | Hydrothermal vent sediment bacterial communities from Southern Trench, Guaymas Basin, Mexico - 4870-07-11-12_MG | ecosystem: Environmental > Aquatic > Marine > Hydrothermal vents > Sediment ...
ACTTCATATTCTATGTTTAAAATAAATTAGAAATATTGAAGCGAAACACTGTCAACTTTTATACCTTCTTTATGATCAAACACGTTTAAAATAAATTAGAAATATTGAAGCAATTTCCATGGACTCGTCAACACTTTCGAAAAGTGATCCCATCCAGTTTAAAATAAATTAGAAATATTGAAGCGGTCTATCACTCGCTAATCTTGCTACAATCACTAGCTCCTTAGTTTAAAATAAATTAGAAATATTGAAGCGAATTAGAGCTATCCTCGTGGCTTTATCTTTAGTCTTTTCAACGATTACCGTTTAAAATAAATTAGAAATATTGAAGCACTATTTTCTCGACTCCTCCAATATCAATGAAAACATCGTGAACCCGTTTAAAATAAATTAGAAATATTGAAGCTTGAATAGTATTTGCAGTTTGTTCCCGTCCATTAAAAAAAATATTTATGATTGTTTAAAATAAATTAGAAATATTGAAGTATACTACTCTGCTGTGTTCTAATATCTTCTTATATAAAGTCAGTTTAAAATAAATTAGAAATATTGAAATGTTACAAATCGTTTTGTAACAGAAACATATGCTGCGCAAATGTTTTTGCAACGTTTGTAACGATTTACAAACGTTGCAAAAACGATACAAACGTTGCACGAATTTACATAATTACAATTTTTATAAAGAAAGAAACTACTGTGCGATAGTAAAACTTTCTAGTTCGAATAGAAAATAGTTAAAGTTCAAAGAAAGTAAGTTAGAAAATAAAGTTAGTTTAAAATAAATTAGAAATGTTGAAAGGAAAAAAGAAAGAGAAAACTAAATAAAAAAATATTTTTTTAAAAAAAAAAAAATTATTGGAGGAATTTTTCTATTCTAGAAAAAGAAGCGTAGAAAGTAGTAGATTTAGCTACTTTCGTTGCATCTTTTACTAACAAGTAAGATGTCGTTACTTCACCTACCGTTAATGTAATAATGTGTACCTTTATCTTATCGTCTTCTACGCGTACGGTATCGTCTCCTAAAACTTTTTCTAATTCTTCAATTACTTGTTCACTTGCAAATATCGTTACTTCTATGTCTGCTTTATTGTACGTTGTGTTTGCAACGTCTTTCTCATAAAGATCATACTCAATTTCGAAGTCTTCTATTATGTTCTTAAGTTTTAATGCTTCAAAAATGTATTCTAATACTTCTGAAATTTCGTCAGCTATTGTATAATCGCTAAATTCTTCACAAATTCTGTTATATTCTTCTTCACTAATTTCTTTTTCTTTTAGCAACTTTTCTGTACTATATATTTTTAGATATTTTTTGTCGTCTACGTCTCTCTCCAATACTAATTCATATGCTGATTCACTAATTACTTCTGCTACTTTTTTTGCTGTTTTTATTGCTCTTTTTATTTCAAATACTTTCTTGTCGACTCCCATACTGATAATTATTTCCGAAGTTATATTTAAACTTTTCGGGAAAAGTTTAAATACGAGAAATGTCGAAAAGTTTAAAAATTTTTCGGATAATAATTATAGTCCGAAAAAACTTGTAATTACTCACCAGTAGTAACACAGTAAACTTCGTTACAGGAACATTTGTGCAACACATGTTTACGTTACAAAAACATTTATATTATATATAAAAAAAAATAAAGTTAAAATGGGAAGAAAGTACAAAGACGAGATAAGAAACTTCGTTTTAAACTTACTTAGAGCAGACTTCGACGTCAAGAAAATCCAAGAAGAAGTGAAAAATAGATTTAACGTAGACTTAAAAGAGAACGTTATCAGAGTCTGGAAACACAGGTACTTGTCAGATAACAAAAAAAAGAGAAGTAAAAAAGAAGTAGAAGTTCACGAAGTAGAACCAGAAGAAGAGTACGAAGTTGAAAAAGAAATTATAAAGAGAAAAGCGACTAAAACTCAAGCTAAACCCGAAACCGCAGTCGATCGAATAATTAGAAGTCAGATCGTTGAAGAAGCGACTGACAAAGTTTCAGATTACATCTTGATCGGAAGAGAGCTTAAAAACAAGTTAGAAGAACACGCAAAAGCTTACGGATATTCGAACTTAATTTCCTTCATCGAGTTTTTGTTCAACTTCTGGGACAAACACAAGTACGAAGTCGACAAGATAAAAGAATTCGAAGAAAAAATAAGAACTCTCGAGCTCGAAAACAAGTTGTTAAAGACGTTGTTGAAACCTAAAGCGTCTAAGATATTTAAAGAACTGATGAAAGAAAAAGCGTTTTACGAAGAGTTGCAACTAGCTAGCTTACTTAAAGTCTTAGACGAAAACTTTGACGTGTCTCCCTTGATAAAGTACTTCGTAGAAAACCACGTGAAAAGAAAGTTAAATCACTCTCTTAAACTATTATAATCATGGCAACCGTCGAAATACCCGAGGAAATGGATAAAGTTTTAAGCGAGTTAGCGAAGAAAACGGGAAAAACGAAAGCAGACATACTAAAAGAAATTTTTGAAAGCATATCTGAAGCGTCAGAAGACGACTTGAAAGAGTCAGAGAAGCTAGTTAACCTGCTAGGAAGAGAAATTCATGGAGAAGGAGACGTGGCGAAGTTGATGAAAGACGTAGCGATAGCTAAAGTTTACATGAGAATGCTGGACGGAGGAGACAACGTAGCGAAAGCTATGCAACCTTTGCTGTACATAGCTTTGATAAAGCAGTTAACGAGACCGGATCCTTACGAGTTAGTGTTACTAGAAAAAGTTAGCAAATCGAGTAACGAAGACTTCAAGAAGTTCCTAGAAGAGTACAAAAAGACTGAAGAAGAAAAGTGGAGAGCAATTTACGACGTTTTGTTAAAGTCGAAGTCGGAAGAGGAAAGGAAGGAGTTGATATCCAGGATAGAAGAGTTGCACAAAAAGATAGAGTCGAAGGAGAGAGAAGAAGAGAAGCAGGAGTTTTACAACTTGTTAAAAGAGTACTCAGACAAGGTAAGTGAAGCTATAGACGCGATAAATCAGAGAATAGGATACTTAGAAAGTAGCTTACAGAACGCGCAAGGAAGGAACGACATAGTGTCGCAAATTCAACAGTTAAAGCAACTAAGAGAGAGCTTAAAAGAAATAGCAGACGTTTTAGGATTCAAGAAGCCAGAAGCTCCTCCTCCAACGACGAAAGAGGGTAAAGTAGACTGGGGACAGGCGGTTTACAACTTGATAAAGGACGGAATGGAAAAGGTAACGGAGATAATAAAGGTAATGAAGCAAAGCCCTCCACCGATGCAAGAGCCTCAAGAGTACTACCCGCAAGAAGTTAACGAGAGTTACGGCGAAGAGGTGAAGGAGGAAAGTAAGAGCGAAGAGGCGAAGAACGTCGACGATAACGTGAAAGTTCCCGGGTGTCACTTCGCTACCTTGAAAGACCTGAAGGAAAAGTTAGGTAGGGACGTTTACGTAAAGGATAACGGTACCGTTGCGTACGTCGACGATAAGGGAAACGAAGTTCAGTTAACCGTAGAGCAGTTACGAGAAATAGACGACCAAGTTTTCAAGGAGAAGCTAGAGAGAGGTGAAATAAAGTACAACGTTGGTTACAAAAGCTTTGAAGAATTGTTAAAAGACGAGAAAACGCTACAGGCTGCTTACGCGTTTGCCGAGAAAGGTACCAGGATAGTTTTAGACGACGGAACTGACGTTACTGAAAAGGTGTTACAAGTTGGAAAGGAAAGGGGATACAAGACTATCGAGGAGATGCTAGCAGATGTCTCGAGAAAAGAAGAGAGCGAGGCGCCTTCTTAACTTACTTTTTTCCGAAGAGTTCGTTAAGTCTTTGATAGAAAGAAGCGTATACGGTATAGAGCCAGAGTGGATTATAAAGGCAATTAACGAGAACTTAGACCCCTACGACTTGATATTTAATCACTTTTCGAGCTACTTGAAAAACCCTTACTATCGATTTGTCGTCAAGTTTGCGATGAGAAAGTACTGGAAGTGGGTAGAACACTACCTTTGCGACGTGAAGAACCTTTACGACTTGTTGTCTAAAAACGAGGAAATAAAAAAGATATTAGACACTAAGGAAGGAATAGAGTGGTTGAACAGGTCTTGCGTTAACGCTTACAAAAAGTTATATAAGTGGGTTTGGTTGTCTAAGTAACATGCCGTCTAGGAAAGTACACAACTACGTATGTAAGTTGTTTGGAATAGATCCCGAAGTAGCCGACAAGGTTAACAGGGACATAGATTACCCTTCGAGATTTCTAGGAAAAAAGCACAGGATACTCTTTCACGACGTGGACGTTTACACTTTGCTGTTGTTGTCGAAGTACAACTTCGAGTCCGACGCGTTGCTAACCTGGTACTTGCACAAGTTAACCGACGACTTATCGAGAGACGAGAACCTTAAAATAATTTTTAAAATTCTGGAACTATTGTGATGTATGAAAGATCCTTACGATTTAATTAGAGAGTTAATATTCAAGTGCAAAGGAAAATCGAAGAAGGAAGCTACCAGGATAGTTTTGGACGCTTTTAAAGAAGCTTACGGTCTTTACCTACCCGACTTAATGATTCCTTACGAGGAGTTAGTTCACTACGTAGTTGAAGGGAGAGAAGACGAGGCTTACGACTTCCTGGAAAAGTACCTTTACGATTACTTACTCAGGCGATACGAGGAGGAGTTAAGGGCTGAGGAAGAGAAGGCTAGGGAAATAGGAGAGGCTATATTAAAAGCTTTGAGGGAAAAGAAGATAAAGGTGTTACAGCCAGAAAAGGCTGAGGAGTACGTTCTCAAGATACTAAAAGATTATCCGTCGTTGCTGGACAAGGTAAAGAAGTTGCAAAGGGAGTTATCGAGGTTAAAGAAGAAAGAAGCGGAGGTTAACTTGAAGTACGAGAAGGGCGAGGCTACTCTGGAGGATTACTTAAGGATAGCCAGGGAAGTTGAGAGGAAGGTAAAGCCACTCGAGGAAGAAATTATTAGGTTAAGAAGGGAAAAGGAGACGTTGTTGAGGAAGTTAAGAGAACTTGAAAGAAGGGTTCCAGAAGCTAGGAAGCTAAAGAAAGAAATAGAGGAGGATAAGTACGTTGAAAAGTTAGAAGAAGAGGCTAGAGAGTTTGAAAGAGAGGTCAAGAAGGAAGTGTTAGAAAGGGAGTTGTGGAGAAAGATAATAACCACGCCTACTGACGTTTTAGAGACGTACGCTAGGAGGCCGGAGGTTTACCTACCGGAGTTCGTCGAGGTGCTAGGAAAGGAGAGGGTGTTGGAGTTAATAAATAAAGAGTTAAAGAAAAGAGTAACCGTTCCAGCCGTTCCAAAGGTTAAGGTTAAGAAGCTACCGAAGGTAAGGTTACCGAGAGAGTTGTACTTAGCTAGGATAGTAATGGAAGCTTACGCTCAAGCTCCAGATCGTTACAAGCCTATAATAGAGCTGTGCGTAACGTTGGGAGTTAAGCATCCGAAGAAGTCTCAGTACTTCGACGTAGAAAGCTTGAAGTACGAGTTGAGGGCTAGCGCTATATTTTTATATAGAATTAACAAAAAAAGGTACGAATCTATTAAGAACATGTTTCGCGGTTTAATACCTGAGGACTTGTTTAACTTTATATTTCCTTACTAACTTCTTGAGGGTTTTTAGCAACTTTTCGTTAACGGACACGTAGCTGTACTTTGGAACTTTAACGTTAAACGTAATCCTTAGTTTTTCCTTATCGCGTGGTTTGAGTCTCTTGAAAGCTTCTCTAACTACGTAAGCGCTTATTGGCAAATCGTCTGCCTTTCCTTTCAATCCCTTTACTGACTCGTACAACCCCATCACGAAGAAGTGTTGCCAAGATAGCTTTCTTTTGAAGCTTCTTCTAAAGTATATCGTAAGTTTCGGTTTCGTTCTTACGCAAAGTTCTAACTTTCCTTCCCTTAACGCTTTTAGTAGGTAAGGGTGTTCCTTGAAAACTTGGATTACTTCCCGTAACACTTCCTCGCGGTTTATCTTCATTATAACTAATTATAGGAAACAATTTTTAAACTATAAATTACTATTACATATTTAACATGGCGAAGAGGTACTCTACAGAAGTCGCACTTGCGAAGGCACAGTTAGAAGCAATAATAAAGAACAGGAGAGTCATTCCTTCAGTTAGATACCAGCACGGATTAGGAAGACACATTCCAGTAGCAATGGACATTGGAGCTATGACGTGGGTAGAGAAAGGTATTTTTGGACTACACGGTAATCAAGTAGAACCCGTAGCGTTCTTAACTGGATTTGCTCAAAAATTTAGAGACGTTAAAGGTAAAAAAGACGACTTACCTCCAGTAGCTTACGCGTTAAAGTTAGCTAAAATATATGGTTTAACGTTAAGGCCTGGAAGAACTAAAGTATACACAGCCGAAGCTACCGAGAAGGACTTAATAGAAACGTACGGAGAGAGAGCAAGATACGCGATCGAGCAAGGTAAGACTGCTGGTGAGAGAATAAGGAGCGAAGTATTTGGATTTTAAAGATGGAACCAAGAGAAGCTGGAGTAATTTACGCTGGTAAGTTCGGAGGTAGAGGATTAAAAGAGTTAATAGAAATATTACCGTTAGACTCAACGACGAAAAGAATTGGTAGGTTAGCAGTTGGAGGTATATTAACGGCGTTACCAATATTAAAGAAGGGAATGAGAAGAGATTACGAAATTTTATCGGCTGTAGCAGGAGCTGACATGGTCGTAGACGAAGTAGTAGACATGGTGTTCGAAATGTTAGCGAAACCTAGCAAAGCAACGGTAACAGTTACACCTACAGTAGTCCCCGCTAAAACTGTTTCCAAGCCCGTAGAAAAAACCTTTTAATGCCTCCATTTTTTGTTTTTACCAAGTTCGAGTCAGTTAACAAAGTCCCTGCCTGCGAGTTAACGAAGTTCGTTTCTGCGAAAGTAAGAAACGATGGTGATAAAGGATACTTGTACGTAGTCGTTTACGACAACGCGTCGAGTCAAATAATAGACGTTTTCAGGTCTAGAAGAGAAGTAGAAAGTGGGGAAGAAGTCGAACTCGAGTTGAGCGTAAAGGTTTGCGCTCCCGGTACTTACGACTTGAGTATACTAGTTGGTTACTTGGAGGGAGAAAACGTAATAGTGACTGATGGAAGGAGGGTAGTGCTCGAGGCTTACGAGAAGTTCAATATATATAACGTAGTTATTCCCCTTACTATAATAGGGGCGTCGATAGTTTTATTAAAAGAATTGAGTAAGTAATATTATGGCGTACAGGAGAGTTAAAATAACTGAAACTGGAGACGCTAGGGTTATAAAAATAGCCTTGTCTGGAATGATAATAGGTACTATGACTTACTTGGATTACTTGGAAGGTAAGATAAGGTTCGAAGAGTTACTAGGTAAGTTGGCCGTTATAGGAACTTCCCTAGCAATCGCCGCAGTTTAATACCACGTATACCACTTGAAGAAAGTAGGTATAACTTTTAGTATACCGTACTCGTTCGCTACTTTTATTACGTCTTCTCCGTATAGGTAAACTCTAACGAAGAAGTCCGAAACTTCCTTCGCTTCTAAAGGTCTTATGTTCATCAAGAACAACAGGAAGTAATCTCCCCACCTCGTATTGACGTCGCAAGGAAACTTATCTATTTCTTCGTACACTTTTATTATGTCGCTATCAATTCCACAAGTACACCTTCTTAAGTCAGTTGTTAACGGAAATCCAACGTACTTATCGTCTTTTTTCAAATATAAACTAACGGCAGATACGTTATATCCTGGACAATCGTCGGGTGGAGCAAAGCCGTTTGGCTCTATGGGTTTAACCTTTATGAATACTATCGTAAAGTATACGCTTCTTGGCTCTATATCTTCTTTTAGTCTATAAGACCAAGTTACTCTCGGAGTATCAGTAATTGCTCCAAACTTCGTACAATCGTCCCAAGTTATACCAGGATAAAACTTAGGAACTTTTAGGTTTAATTCAGTAGCTCTTCTGTAAGTTTCCAACTCTTCAGGACTCACCTCAGGATACTCGGGAACGTATCCTAAAGCTTGCGTTACGTCGTATACGCCGTAAGCCGTAACTACAATTCCAGGAATACAAGTTACCGTCCTAAACTCTTCGGGAACGTATCGAGATAAGCTAAGTATAACGCTTCCGAACATCGTTTCTCCTACTCCCTTGAGTAGCCTTCCAAGATCGACCATAACTTTATTATAAAATACGTTATTTAATAAGTTATGGGATTGAGAAAGCTAGAAGAAATAGCTAGGAAGAATCCTTACGAGCTCGACAATCCAATTTGCGTAGTAGATGGAAGGGTTATTACCTTAAGAGAAGCCATAGAAATACTGAGAGCTGGAGGCGACTTGGCTAGGAAGGTTGAGGAAAAGTTGAAGGAATTGGGATTAGACCCTCCTCAGTTCGTTATATCGGAAGACGCGTGGAGGTTGGCTTACGAGAGGTGGAAGAGGAAGCCAGAGGTTAGAATAGTGTTCAGGGGTAGAATATGGACTAAGGAAGACATATTGAGGGAAATAAGAAACAGGACGGAAGTAGGAGCTTACTTCGTTATGCTAGAGTTGGGTTACTTGAAAAGTCTTTAGTAGTAAGCCTCTAACCTTATCGTTATCGTTACGCTTTTTTCCGGCATAGTAAACTCGTCCAATCCAAAGTCTGGCGCTGGAATCCACCTTTCTTCGTTAGGCCCGAACTCTACTCCTCCTCCAGTCTTCTCTAGTATAACCTCTCCGTCCTCAGTAACTACCTTCCTGTATATCCTACACATCCCGCTAACGTTAGACTTGTTCTTTACCTTCACCGCAAACCACACGTTCTCTCCTGGAGGTACTTGAACGGCTTGTCCCTCAGAAACGTCTACTCCGTTAATTCTTACTGCCGTTATTTCCCAGTCTCTCGATAGCTGGGGAACTACGTATACGGTCCAAGTGTCGATCGAGTGCCACTCCATAATTTTTTAATTAACGTTATGTATTTAATGTTTTATGTATCGAAGGGCGACTTTAAAGTACAAGGAAACGTTGTCCGAGGAAGATTGGTTTAGTTACACGATGCAAATGATACCCGTTATTATGGTACTCGCCGTTTTGTCTTCCGTCGTTTCCGCCTTTAAAAAGTGAAGGTTCTGGTAACTAGGTACAAAATGAGGGACTTGGTAGCGTGGTACTTGTCGGAGTACTTAGAGAGAGTCGTAATTCCAGAGCTCGACGAGAGAGGTTACGTAGTAATAGACTTGAGCGAAGAGTACGATAGCAGGTACTTCTTCGAAGAGAGTCTAAAGAAGAACGGAGACGTATTCATGGTAGTTTTTTCGGGTCACGGTAGGGAAGACTTGGTAACTGGAATAGGATACGAGTGGATATGCAAAGCGTGTTGCAACGATCACTTGCTTAAAGGCAAGATAGTTCACGCAGCGTCTTGCTTAACCGCTCAAGTGTTGGGACACAGCGCTGTTAACAAGGGTGCTTCAGTTTACTCTGGATTCGTTCAACCTGCTTACCTAGTCGTTGGAGTCGATTACGAAGGGCCAGTGTCGGATTGTCCTTTGGTCGATACTTACGATCCTTTAGAAGATAAGTACGCTAAGCCTTTCCTAGATACTATGTTTTATCCAGTGATAGCGTTTGCTGACGGAAAAGATCCCGTAACGGTTTACTTCGAAACTTACGACAGGTACAATTATTGGATAAAGTACAGCATGGAAACGTTGTCTGAAACGAAGGACGCTTGTTGGTTGGAAGTTATGAAGTGCTTGACGTGGAACAGAGACAACTACGTAATATACCCAGTTCTCGAGAAGAAGTCTGCGTTGATACCTATACTTTGTTTAATACCAACATTTTTATTGACGTTAAGCAAGTAATTGTTATGGAGTGGAGGCCAGTCGAAGAGGTGGAAGTATACGTCGAGCCAATAGTAGCTCCACCTACTCCACCAACGCCCCCGTCTCCAGTGGAGTGGACGAAGTACCTGATACCAATAGCAGTTTTTATACCCTTGATATTTAGCTTTATACCTAAAAAACCTTCTCGGCCTCCAAAATAATTTTTTTACCCAATTCGTGGTTACTTAACAGCTCGAGCAAAGCTTCTTCCGAAGTTACCTTGTTTTTTCCGTAAATCCTTTTCAACTCGGTTAAGAACCTCTCCCAGACGTACTTAGTCTTTTGGGTGCACCTTATCTCTATTAAAAACTTCTTTGCGGTCATGTATACAAATCATACAATTCTTTATAAATAAAAAAGTTGCGTCCCGTTTTATGGTAGCTACCGCAAGGTTATCCGTCGCTGAAATAAGAAGCAAAGAAGTAGAGTTCATAGAAAAAGTTAGAAGTAGAGCAGCAAGGGTATTCGAGGTTAGTCCAGAACAGGTTATAGTAAGAGACATTTTACCGAAGGACGACTTCGGGTTAGACGACAACAAGTGGGTATTCTCGCTAGGCACTGCGGGAGACTACAACAAGATTATCGACGTAACGGCACCTCAGAACAAGGTGTTCATCGTGTACGGTTTGAAGATATTATCTAAGGACGTAGATCACGAAGTTACGATAGCGAAGGTTCAGAAAGGTAACGAAGTGTTAGACGTTATTACGTTAGAGAAAGCGTACAACGGAGAGAACTACCCAGAAATAATATTCAGGAGTCCAATAGAAATTAATCCAAACGACACGTTAAAGGTATACCTATACGTACCTTCTGGAGTAACAACGCCAAAAACGTTCTCAGTAGCAGTGTTAGGATACACTGCTGAGAAGCTAGGAGAAACGATTACGTCTGCCTTAGAGCAATAACCTCCTTTTTATTTTTTAATAATAAGCGTAAAGAGTTAGCCGTATAGTTACCCTTTCTTCTGGCATAGCGAACGTTACGTCTCCAGCGTAAGAGTAGCTAGACCCTCCTTCTATAGTATACTCGGGAGTATACCCCTCGGCGTATACGGTACCAGAGTCACCGACTACCTTGTAGTATACCTTCACCTTACCGTCCTTATTTTCGTTGTTCTTAACGTACACGTCAACGTCGACCTCAGCACCTGGAGTTAACTGAATAGATCCTCCGTCGCTTACGGAAGTTCCGTTAACTTTTACGTCAACGAATTCCAAGCTTCTAGAATATCCAGGAGCGTAAGAGCAACTTTCCGAGTCTACGTATTCGCTATCCATGTATAACTCTAGCCTTAGAGCGTGAGGTTTTGACAAGTCCTCTCCAGACTTCCAGAATCCAACTGAAGTGAAGTACTTCCTAGAGTTAGCACCTACGGTTCCTAAACTGTAGCTTCCAACGTAAGTTCCATCTACGTACGCCTTTAACGTTGCGCTGAACGAGTAATCGGAGTAGTTATCTACGTATCCAGAGACGTACACGGATACTCCTCCAGCTTCTTCGTACCAGTAACAAGAAGTTATTTCTAGGTTACCTTCTGGAATTGGGGCTGAAACGTAAACGGTCTTTGAATCTGAATCCTTGTAAACTCCGTTAGCGTAAAACTCTACCCTTACGGTGTGAGAACCAGCTTCTAATCCAGTTGCTTCGCAATCGTAATCTCTAAACCTGACGCAATCTGTTTCGAGGTCTTCGTAAGTTAAGGTAGTAGTGTGTCTACCGTCGACGTATACCTTTACCTCGACGTCGTAGGGCTTAGAACACTCGCCGCAACAAGCCAAAACGGTTATAACTATGTCTTTCCTGTTTTCGTCGTACCTCGCTTCCTCTATCTCCACGTAAGCCATATATTTAAATACGAAAATATAATTTATATAAGTTTAGAGATGGCGATCTACGAGGAAATTGAATTAAAACCAATTGCAAAAATAGACGAATACGTAGCCCTTAGAATGCCTACTAAGAAAGAGAAGTACTTTAGGGTAGTTAGAATAGAACCAATTCCGTTGTACAGGGACGACTTCAAGAACTACGTAACAGGATTTACTCAGTTGTCTCCAGGAGACGTTACGACGGTTAGCAAGGAAGACGCGAAGAAGATATTGGCAGTAGAAACTGATCAGTTGTTACAATACAGGTTGTTCCCGGTCGATAACTACGAGTTCAGGTACGAACAGTACGGTACTAGGTTTAGAATAAAGAACAAAGAAATGTGGCTATCCAAGTACTCAGCGGAGAAGTATCCACACCTACACGAGTGGTACGTTTACGAGGAGAACGTCCCGGAGATAAAGATTAGAAACCCTACCCAGGATACGTTAAAGACTTTGAAGTTCGACCTAGTAGGATTGTTGTACGAGCTAGAAGAGGTAGAAACGAAGCCACCGAAGGTAACGTTTATACCTTTGTACGCTGAAATATAAATATGGCAACCAAGCTAGCTACTATAACGACGGCTAATACTGACACGACTATACACACCGTAAGCGCCAACAGAGTTTGCAAAGTAAACGGGATACTCGTAACTAACAGGAACGCTTCGGAAGCTACGGTAGAGATTTACGACGGGCCTTCAGCGAACAACGTAAAGAAGGTAGTTTTAATAGTAGGGCCTAGAGAGTCTTTCTTGTACAACGAAGTTAAGCCAGAGTTTACGAATCAAGTAGTGGCAAAGTCGGACGTAAGCGACGTGGACGTAGTAATAGACTATGAGGAACGTTAAGTTACTGTCTAGGATAGTAGCGTTCGTAATACTACTACTCTTAATATGAGAAAGTCAAAGTATAGACTTTTGCTAGCAAACTTCCCCGGGACTACAAACTTTTTTAGCGAGAGAGCGCCAATTACGGTGGACTCTCAATCGGTAACTAGCGATACCTTAACTGCGTTGAGGGGGTACTTGTACTACGACCCTAGCAAGTACGACTTAAGTAAAGTAGAAAGGTTCGAGGTTCAAGTAGAGTGGGAGAGCGCTGGAGCAGGTGACGTAGACGTTTACGACTTCACTAACAACGCAAAGATAGCGGACGTTGCGACTCCAACTGGAGCTACTGGATACACGGTAACGATAACCGACGTCACTTCTTACTTGAAGAGCTTGACGTCTCCAATACTAATAGGAATAGTTGCAGCCGGCGACGGAACTAACGCAGTTACGGTACACAGGAGCGTAATGAGAATTAATATCAAGCTTTAAATTACATTTTTTTAATTATAATTTATGACATGGGAGACCATACCGGTAAGGAGGGAAACTAAGGAATTTTTAGAGAGGGTAAAGGAAGCTTACGGTATAAAGAGTTACGACGAGCTTTTGAAAAGAGCTTTTTCGGTTTCCAAGTCCGAAACCCTGGACTTGTCCAAAACGGTACCTCCTAAGACTGGTTACGTTTGGTACGAAAACTACAGAGAAGTACCTTTCGACGGAACGATTAACCAGATAATACTTAGCTTTCCTAAGGGGTGCAAAGGGTTGGTCGAAGTTAGGGTTGGAGTCGCCGGATCTCAAGGGTTGAACTGGATATGTCCGAGGGAAGGGTTCATAGCCTTGGAAGCTACTACCCAACCCTTCAACGTAACGTATCCAGTTAAGAAGGGAGACAGAGTAGTCGCGGAAATATACAACTACGACGACACTTACGAGCACACTATAGGAGTGACTGTAGTGCTAACTAGCAAGCCGATGATAATAATATAATGCCAGTCGCTTTAACTCCTAGGGGTACTGGAAGGCCCGATCACACGGACGAAGTTTACGTTATGCTAGAGCCTACTACGTACTTCTGGCAAAGGTACTCGATAGCGATAGTTAGGGTTTCAAACGTCCAGCCAGGAGATTATTGCGAGTTTAGGTTGCTACCCACGTTCGAAATGATAAAAGGAAACCTCGTTTACGAGACCGTGTTACCAGAAAACAGAACGCACTTCGTCAGCAACGTAATCTTAACGTCGGACAGCAACTCGAGGATTGGGTTAGACGTGTACTGGGGTAAACCGAACGGGTTACCGCCTTTGTTCACTAAAACTGGATTTCAAAAAGTAGAGATAAACGTCGGAGTTACCATACCTCTGGACGAAATGTACGTTAGAGTGTACAACGACGGGGACGTTCCGATAAACGTGTCGTACATGCACCACGGGTACTACTCCACGGTTGCCGAAATAGAGGAAAGGGTAGTGAAGTAATATGCCAGTCGCTTTAACTCCTAAAGGCACTGGAGAGCCCGATCAGTCCGTTAGTACTTACGCGGCAACTCACCCAGCGTTAATAGAAGTTTACCAGAGGTACGCGGTGGACGTGAAGATGTCCGTTACGTTGGAAGCTGGTAAGACGAACTTGATAGCTTTAGACGTACCGCAACTTTTCAGGGAAAAGTTCATAACTATAAAGAAAGTTTACTTCTCTTTGGACAAAAACGTGTTGATAGACTTGTGGTTCGGAGTTTACAACGACGTTACTCACGCGTTCTATCCGGTAGGTTCCGCGATGGGTTACGGCAACGTAGAGATAAGCTATCCGATAGGGATAAAGGAGTTATTGACAGATCCGAACGAGTACTGGGCTTTTTACTTCGTAGCGTACGAGAGCGGTAGCTACACCTTGAGGTTGTACTTAGCGGGCATGATCGAGGAGCTAGGGAGCTTGGAGACGTACGCGATGCAAAGATGAAGGTCAAGGTACTGGTTAACGTCGACGTTAAGGACGTTGACGGGAAGGTTATAATAGGAGACGAGGCATTCGACGTCGAGGTCGTTAAGGTAGACGTGGATGTAAAAATTAAAGATAGTTCGGATAGACTTAATAAGTAATGGTAGAGCCTAGACCAAAGGTAGTGTCGATAGCGGAGAAGGAAACTGAGAAGGTAATTGACGGAGCGATAGTGAGTCCAGGAAGTTACGTTGACGAGGACTTGGAAGTTCCTTCTGGTAAGACTGGAGTAGCGTTAACGGTTCGAGCGACTTACGACGCTTCTGCAACACAAGGAGTACAAATAGAAGTATATTATTCACCTGATGGGACTAACTATGATACTGATACCGACGAAGTTTACGACCACCCTTTCGAAGCCGGAAAAACTAAGCAAAAGACTCACGTTATTCAGTGCGTACACCCTTACGTCAGGATAAGGATAAAAAACTTAGACTCTTCTTACGCCGTTACCGTAAGCGCTTGGGTAACTTTTATATAACATGCCCTTAGACCCGATATCGTACTCAGCCGTAAAGAAACTCGAAAGAGAAATCGATAAAAAAGTAGAGGAAAAGTTAGCTGAAGGAGTCGATACCCTTAGGGTAAATACTATTTCTCCCAACGATAGCACAGTTACGCTTCAGGGAACTATTATCTGCAATAATTTAGAACCTTCCGCAGACAACGCAGGTACTATTGGTAAATCAGATAAGAGGTACGCATCGATTTATGTAGTAAACCTCTACACGGGTGATATTAAATTAACGAACGATTGGATTATAACGGAAAGGGATTCAGATGGTAGTGTAATACGAAACGGAGTTAGAATACTAAACGACGAGGGAGAAGAGGTTTTCAAGATAACGGAAGACGGTATATACTTCAAGGGCAAAAAGCTTAAGTTGGTTTTTGAGGAATAATAAAATATGGCGATATATGTGAGGAAGCCTGATGGGAGTTATGTAGAAGGAAAGCTTTGGGGTTACGAAGCTTATATCCATATTCCAGTAACAACAATTCCATCAGAATACGCTCAATACAAAATAGTAATAGATTCTACAAACGTCTCAGTTTATAACGCAGAAGGAAACTTGAAAACGCAAGGAGCAGTAGCAAATAATTTCTGGAAAAATGTTAAATCAGATGGTAGTGATATAAGAGTGTTCAATCAAAATGGACAACTATACTTCTGGATTGAGGAATGGGATTACAGCAATAAGAAAGCGGTGATTTGGGTTAAGCTTGAAGCTGGCTCGAGTGAGTTGAACATAGCTTACGGGAATCCTTCAGCGACGAAATCAGATTATGAGGATGCAAATCAAGTCTTTGAACTGTTTGATGATTTCGAAGGTTTTAATATTGAACCGAGTGGAGCTTGGTGCTGGTTCCAAGACCCAAGAGCAGTATACGCTAATGGAAAGACATTCTTTGGCACAGTAAATTCGAATGGTGATATAGTGATATACAGTTATGACCACAGTTCAAAAGTCTTGAACAGCTACATTCTACACAGTGCACTCCAAGTTGATGACCATGTAGCACCAGCTATTTTAATCCTACCAGATGGACGTTTGATGGTTTTCTACACAAAACACAATGGAAACTATCTATACTACAGAGTATCGAAAAATCCATACGATATATCCTCTTGGGATGCAGAACAGAGCATCTCAATGCCAGAACAAATAACGTATCCTAACCCAGTATATCTATCGAAAGAAGACAGAATTTATGTGTTTTTCAGGATGGGAACTTATCTGAACAAGTGGGCTTACATATATTCCGACGATGGAGGAAATACGTGGAGTAATGTGATTACTCTATTCGAGTATCCTACATCAGAAACTAAACACCAATATATGAAGATAATTTCAAATGGAGTTGACAAAATTTACTTTACACACAGTGGTCATCCACAGATGGAGTCGAACACGAGTGTTTACTTCTTCTATTACTATAATGGCTCATTATATAAAGCAGATGGAACAAAGATTGCTGATGTTCCGACAGGGTTGCCAATAAGTAGGGCTGATATGGACTTGGTATATGACGCAAATGCTTCTGGAATAAGTGCTTGGATTTGGGACATTGCTATTGATGAAAACAGTTATCCCGTAATAGTGTTCGCAACATTTCCATCGACATCAGACCACAGATACAACTACGCAAGATGGAACGGAACGGCATGGGAAATCCATGAAATCACTTCGGCTGGAGGATACATAGATGGTTCAGACCAGCCATACTATTCTGGTGGTATTACAATTGACAAAGAGAACCCGAATACAGTTTATTTCTCGAAGCAAGACCCTAACACTAATCAGTTTGAAATATACAAAGGAACTACAACAGATGGAGGGTCAACATGGTCGTTTGAACAGTTAACATCTAACTCAGCAAACAAAAATGTAAGACCAGTCGCTGTAAGAAACCATGCAGAGATTAAAGTATTGTGGATGTATGGAGTATACAACGCCTACACAAACTACAGCACAGTTATTAGAAACGATTGGGATGGAAATTTCAATGTAAAATGGCAGGTAGTGAAAGATACAGCAACGGTTAGCAATGGTATTGTGGTGCTTTCAGGCACAGGAGCAAGCATAAGAAGCTTACAGACTTTTGACAATGCGATAATTGAGACGAAAATCAAGATAACGAGCACAGAACAATACGACCACGGAATTATAGCATACAGAGGTGATGAAAATCTTGATATTTCGGCTGGAGGAGAAGCGGGAAACGGTTACACGGTTTGGGTTCAATCAAACTATTACGATCAATCACTTGGACTTAGAAAATTCGTAGATGGGTCAATAACAGATATTCAATTAGGAACAAGTAAAGTGGACACGACACAATGGCACACCGTAAGAGTGGCTTTCAGCGGAGATAAGCATAAGGTATGGCTTGATGATAACTTGGAGATTGATGCAACAGATACTGAGTTTGCATCGGGCTACATACAGATTGGAAACAGACGTGATGGTGAGACACATGTGGATTGGGTTAAGGTGCTCAAATACGCCGACCCTGCTGACTTCGGAAGTCCTTCAATAAAGAAACCAAAATATCTCGCTTTCTTCTTCTGATATAAATAATTACATAACTATAATATTATTACATGACCTATAAACAGGGAGCGATACACCTATGCATAGTAAACGAAGGATTATTAGACTTCAACGGCAAGCTAAAAGTATGTATACCGTATCACGAGGAAGTATCTAAAGCTATAAGCGTTCCAAGAGGTGAGGAAATAACGGCAATAACCAAGTACGACGAATATTTAATACCGAAGAGGAAGTACGAAGTAAAGGCTTTCGTGTTGAAAGACCATCTGGTATCGGAGGAGATAGTAACAAAATATGGCACAGCGATTCTGATGTCGATAATGTCTACGAACTCGGTGTAGGCTGTGTAAAGAAACAAATCCAAACGCAATGATAGGCGTCATCACGAGCGTTATAACTTCGATTATTTTTTTGCAATGAATATCCTTCAAGAAATTTACAAAGTATTATTGAATTTGATATCACAACCCTTGAATATTTTACGTATCCAACTTATGAGACTTATATAATATAATATCTTAATATACTTATTATATTACATGACGCTATCCCCGTGGCACAATTTTGACAAAACTTGGCACGGTTGTTCCCAAACTTGGCACGCCCGTGGCACAATATTGTCAAAATTTTTATAATTTTTGGCACAGTTATACACGTATGAGTCTCAGAATTACCATACCTAAGCCAATTGTGGAACTATTAAAGCACAAATTTGACATGGACGAGGCACAAATTAAGCAAGAAATTGTCAAGTTAGTGTACGATTTGGTCACGGGTGAGACAAAGTCTGTACTATGGGAGACAAATTTTGCCAATAACGTGCCAAAGTCTTCCAAAAGGATGCCAAAATCTGACACGGTTGGG